>Ga0079224_100004826_pt1 | contig 17564 bp, 16 predicted proteins | sample Stecom2015_FD_80414 | JGI IMG/M metagenome (GOLD analysis project Ga0079224, IMG submission 80414) | Agricultural soil microbial communities from Utah to study Nitrogen management - Steer compost 2015 | ecosystem: Environmental > Terrestrial > Soil > Agricultural land | place: USA: Utah...
CCGTCGACGACGAGGTCAGGCTCACCGAGAAGGGCCGCCATCTGGCCGAGGTGGTGGTGCGGCGGCATCGGCTCGCCGAACGGTTCTTGTCCGAGGTGCTCGGCCTGCCCTGGGTCAAGGTCCACGAGGAAGCCGAGGTCTGGGAGCACATCATCTCCGACGACGTCGAGAAGGCGATGTGGGAGAAGCTCGGCGACCCCAAGACCTGCCCCCACGGCAACCCCATTCCCGGAGCTGGCTACCTCCCGCCGGCCATGGTGTCGATTTCGCGCATGGAGGGTGCTTCGGTGGTGGAGCGGATCTCGGAAGAGCTGGAGCTCGACCTGGAGATCATGGGGTTCCTGGACGAGAACGGGCTTCGTCCCGGCGCCGAGATCGAGCTCGTCGCCCGCACTCCCGACGGCATCGTCACCGTCCGCGTCGACGGCGGATCGCCGGTCGGCCTGAGCCCGTTCATCGCCGAGCGCGTCTACGTCGTCAAGTAGGCGCCTGGCTCACCGTCTGACCAGCAGGGGGATCTCCATCTCGGCCGGAGCCAGTCCGCCGTGGTACCCGATCAACCGCTTGTCGAATGGCTTGGGGAGGAGGATCCGGTCTTCCGGCGCCAGCAGCAGGCGATCGGGAAGACGCCCGTCTAGCTCGGGATGGGTGGGTGGCCCTCCCAGCCACTCCAGCACCTGTTCGACCCCGTGGACCGTGGCGCCGGTGTCCGCCGCCAACGCCTCGATCAGATCGGTCGGGCCCGACACGTAGACGGACCGAGGGTCGCCGAAGAAGCGGAGCGGTTCGAACTTCTTGTCCCGGATGAGGATCTTGTCGTTCTCGGCATAGTCGAGATGACCGTGGTCGGCCGTCCCGACCAGGCCCACCGAGTCGGGGAGGGAACGGGCGAGGCGGTCCCAGACGAGCGCCGCCGCCCCGAGTGCCTGGGCGTAGGCCTCGCTGTCTTGGCCGTCGACGTGGGCCGCGACGTCGACGTTGGGGAAGTAGGTCATCACCAACCGGCCGGGACGGGCGAGCTCGAGAGTCGCCTGCACCAGCTCCTCGACAGACCAAGCCGCCTCGAAGCGGCACCCCCGGTAGAGCATGCGGGTCAGCGGCGAGCCCATGAACGCTCCGGGCTGCACCGTCACCGGGATGACTCCTGCGTCGGTCAGCCGCTCCCACAGGTTGGGGGATGGGAGAACCGACGCGTAGGGATGTTCGATCGGCCGGCCTTCCGGGGTCACCCACTTGAGCACGTTGACCGCGTCGCCTATCCCGGGCAGATGGAGGATGTGGCCGATGATTCCGTGGCGGGCAGGAGGCAAACCGGTCACGATCGTGGCCATCGATGTCGTGGTGGTGGTGGGGAATCCGGCAGTGAGGACCTGGGTGCAGGAGGCGGCCAGCGACGTGGCCGCCGGGTGGGCGAGCTGGTGGGCCCCGAGCCCGTCGAACACGACGAGGACGTAACCATCGGCCTGCGGCAGGTTCCCCTGGGCGAGCCCCGGCATGGGCGCCTGACCCAAGAGACGGCGTTCCAGCTCGGCGACGAGGTTCACGAGGCCACGGCCGAGATAATCGGGAGGTACCAAGCCCACGCCGGGACGGTATCACCGAACCGACGGCGTCCCGACGGGACGAGAGCGGCGAATTCGTGCTCGGCCGTCCCCTTCCTATACTCGCTCCCGCCGGTCCTCGACACCAGCAGAGATGGAAATATCCACTTACTTCCAGGACTACCTGACTGTCGGAGCCTTCGCCGCTCTGGGCGTTGTGCTGGTACTCGTGATGCTGGGTGTCGCCGCCGTTCTCCGCCCCAACAACCCCAACGCGGAGAAGGTGAAGACGTACGAGTCCGGGGTCGACCCGGTCGGCACGGGTTGGTCCCAGACCTACGTCCGCTACTACATCTTCGGCCTGCTCTTCGTCCTCTTCGATGTCGAGGCGGTGTTCATCTTTCCCTGGGCCCTGGTCGCCGAAGAACTCGGTGTGTTCGGTCTCGTCGCCGTCCTGCTCTTCATGCTGACGCTGATCGAGGGCCTGTTCTATGCCATCAAGAAGGGAGTCCTGCGGTGGGAATAGTCCAGAAGTTCGGCGCCCCCAAGCCCATCTCGTGGCTCCTCAACTGGTCCCGTAAGTACTCCTTGTGGCTGTTCCAGTTCGGCCTGGCGTGCTGCGCCATCGAGATGATGGCCGCCTCAGGCCCCCGGTTCGATTCCATGCGGTTCGGGATCATCCCCCTGCCCGCCTCGCCTCGTCAGGCCGACCTGATGGTCGTGGCGGGCACGGTGACCGACAAGATGGCGCCGTCGATCAAGCGCCTCTACGACCAGATGCCCGAGCCCAAGTACGTCATCTCGATGGGGTCGTGCGCCAACTGCGGCGGGCCCTACTGGGATTCCTACTCGGTCACCAAGGGTGTCGACCAGGTGATTCCCGTAGATGTCTATGTGCCCGGTTGCCCGCCCCGGCCCGAGGCACTCCTGGAGGGGATCGTCCTCCTCCAGAAGAAGATCCAGGGGGAAGACATTCGCGAGAAGTGGAATCAGCGTGACCTCCAGCCAGCCTGAGGCGGAAGCTCCCGAGCAGGAGACAGTCGAGGCCCCGCACCCGTTGACGGACTTCGCCGAGTCCGTCGCCGAAGTGGTCGGAGGCGAAGCCGTCATCACCTTCGACACCGTCAAGGTGGCCGTGCCGGCTGATCGCTGGGTGCAGGCCCTGACGGCCGCGCGCGACGAGCTCGGGCTCGTGTTGTTCTCCTTCCTCTCCGCCATCGACTGGTCCAACGAAACGGCCGTAGGCGATCCGCTCGAGGACCCCCTCGACGAGGAGTACATCGAGCTGATCTGCACGGTCAGCGACGTCAGCGAGGGCAAGCGGGTCACCTTCTCCACCCGGCTCGATCACGACAACCCCGAGATCGAGAGCCTCATCGACGTCTACGCCGGGGCCAACTGGCACGAGCGGGAAGCCCACGAGATGTTCGGGATCCGTTTCATCGGCCACCCCGACCTCTCCCACCTGTACCTCCCCGAGGGTTTCCTCGGCAATCCTCTCCGCAAGACGTTCCCGCTCCTCAGCCGCGAGGTGAAGCCCTGGCCGGGCAAGGTCGACGTGGAAGGCATGCCCGAAGAAGAGGGAGAAGGAGAGGCCGACGAGGCGGCCGAGGGAGCCGAGCAAGCCGAGAACGAAGAGGAGGAAGCGTGACACTCGACCAGGACATGGTCCGTCACCTCTCCGAGGTCTCCGTCTCGGTGGAGCTGCAGACACCCGAGATGACCCTCAACATCGGGCCTCAGCACCCCTCGACCCACGGGGTGCTCCGTCTCGTCGCCCGCATCGACGGCGAGCGGGCCTTCGACGTGCGCCCGGTCATCGGCTACATGCACCGGGGTTACGAGAAGCTCGCCGAGGTGCGGAACTACCCGCAGATCACGACGATCGTCAACCGGATCGACTGGGTGGCGGGTTACGCCAACGAGATCCCGTTCATCACCGCGGCCGAAAAGCTCATGGAGCTCGAGGTGCCACCGAGGGCCCTGTGGATCCGTCTGATCCTCACCGAGATGGCCCGGATGGCATCGCACCTCATCTTCATGGCTTCCTACCCGCTCGAACTCGGCGCCCAGACCCCGTTGTTCTTCGCGCTGCGCGAGAGGGAGCGGGTCCTCGACCTTCTCGAAGGGGTCACCGGCGGTCGGTTCCATCCCAACTTCAACCGGATCGGCGGCGTGAAGCCGGCCTACGGCTCCGGCTCCAAGACCCGCAAGCTGATCCAGGACCTGCCGAAGACCTTCTACGAGGAAACTCGGGTCGCCATGGACGAGGTCCTCCACGTCTGTGACCAGCTCGAGGACCTGGTCGCCGGCAACGAGATCATCCTCGCCCGGACCAAGGGGATCGGGGTGCTGCCGCCCGAGGTCGCCGTCGCCTACGGCGTCACCGGGCCCAACCTCCGCGCTTCTGGAATTCCCTTCGACCTGCGGAAGGTGGAGGACTACCTGCCCTACGACCAGGTCGAGTTCAACGTGATCACCGGCGAGAACGGCGACTGCTGGGACCGGTGGTGGGTGCGCCTCCAGGAGATCCGGGAGTCGGCGAGGATCGTGCAGCAGGCGATCGATTCGATCCCCTCGGGCCCGATCCAGGCCAAGGTGCCGAAGGTGATCAAGGTTCCCAAGGGAGAGACGTACGTGCGGGCCGAGAACCCGAAAGGCGAGATGGGCTACTACCTCGTCTCCGACGGGGGACAGGGCCCTTACCGGCTGAAGATCCGCTCGGCGTCGTTCTCCAACATCTCGATCTTGCCCTGGATCCTCGAAGGCGCCCTGGTGCCCGACATCATCGCCATCATGGGAAGTCTGGATTTCGTGCTGGGAGACGTGGACAGATGAGTCGGAAGTCGGAAGACGGAAGACGGAAGGCGTGAGCTGATGGAACTGCTCGCGGACCTGATGTCGAACTTCTGGCTGGGGCTGATCGTCAAGCTGCTGATCGTCGCCCTGCTAGTGCCGCTCATCGGCATGATCATCGGCTTCGCCGAGATGAAGCTCTCGGCCAAGATGCAGAACCGGGTCGGCCCCTACTACGCCGGTGGCCGCTGGGGTTGGGCTCAGCTGATCGCCGACGGCATCAAGTTCTTCCAGAAGGAAGACATCATCCCGGAGAAGGCCGACCGTCCCGTCTTCAAGCTCGCCCCGGCTCTGGTGCTCGCCGCCACCGTGGCCCTCGTGGTCGTCGTCCCGTTCGGGCCCAACATGGCGTTCCGGAACCTCGAGCTCGGGCTCTTCTACGTCCTCGCCATCTCTTCGCTGTCGACGATCGGCGTGCTGATCGCCGGGTGGTCGTCGGCGAACAAGTACGCGTTGATCGGGAGCCTGCGGGCGGCCGGCCAGCTCATCGCCTACGAGCTGCCACTGGTGCTCTCGGTGGTCGGCGTCGTGATCATGGCCGGCACGATGAACCTGGATGCGATCGTCCAGGCGCAGATCGCCTCCGGCATCCCCTACGTCGTGCCCCAGTTCCTCGGCTTCCTCATCTTCTTCGTCGCTGCCCTGGCCGAGCTGTCCCGTCTTCCCTTCGACATGCCGGTGGCCGAATCCGAGTTGGTCATGGGTTACCTCACCGAGTACACCGGTTTCCGGTTCCTCTTCTTCTTCCTGGCCGAGTTCGTCAACATGTTCACGATGTCGGCGATCGCGGTGACGCTCTTCCTCGGCGGCTACCACTTCCCCGGGCTCAGCGGCGATCTCGCCACGGTGCTCGGCCCGATCGTGCTGGTGGCCAAGTCCTTCGTACTCGTCTTCGTCATGCTGTGGTTCCGCTGGACGTTCCCGCGGTTCCGTGAGGACCAGCTCCAGTCGATGGCCTGGAAGGTGCTGGTCCCCCTCGCCCTCGCCAACATCGCCGTCACGGCGATCCTCAAGGTGGTGATCTGATTGAGCACCCGAACGTTCCCCGGGATGGGTCTGTGGAAAGGCATGTGGGTGACCCTGTCCACGATGTTCAAGACCATCTTCCGGCCGTCCAAGCACCTGAAGACGGTCATGTACCCGGACGTCAAGGAGACGCCGGTCCCCCGGGCTCGCGGCGTCATCGCCCTCGACCAAGAGGCGTGCACGGTGTGCATGCTGTGCGCTCGCAACTGCCCCGACTGGTGCATCTACATCGAGGGCCACAAGGTCGAGGTCCCGCCCGACAAGCCGGGTGGCCGGATCAAGATCCGCAACACCCTCGACCGGTTTGACATCGACTTCGCCCTCTGCATGTACTGCGGCATCTGTGTCGAGGTGTGCCCGTTCGACGCTCTCTTCTGGAGCCCCGAGTACGAGTACTCCGAGTACGAGATGGGGAAGCTGATGCACGACATGGACACGCTGCAGGACAAGTGGCTTCCCACCGTCCCCGAGCAGCCGGAGATCGCACAGTGAGCCGATTCCCGCACGATCACAGCAGGGAGGACCTGGCCTGATGATGGGCGAGTGGTTCTCCCAGGCCGTCAACTGGGTCTACCTGGTCGTCGGTGTGCTCACGCTGGTGTCGGCGTATCGCGTCGTCACGTCCCAGAACCTGGTCCACGCCGCGCTCTTCCTCGTCGCCACTCTCGGCGGCGTGGCGGTCAACTTCATCCTGCTGTCGGCCGAATTCGTCGCCCTCGTGATCGTCCTCGTCTACATCGGCGCGGTGATCGTCCTGTTCCTGTTCGGAATCATGATCACGCGGGCCTCCACCGGGCCGGAAGTGGCGCTCGACAACGACAAGAAGGTTCCCGCGGCGCTGATCTCGCTCATCGTGTTCGCGGTGTTGGCCTACACCTCCGTCGCCACCTTTGGAACGGCGGAGCTGGTCGATATCGGCACCGCCACCGACACTGCGACCCTGGCGGAGGCCTTCGTCGGGCGATTCGTCGTCCCCTTCGAAGTCGTCGGCTTCATCCTCCTCGCTGCCCTGGTGGGTGGCATCGCCATCGCTCGCCGGGACCTGACACCGCTCGAGGAAGAGGCCAGGAGGTCGGTGTGATCGCCACCCAGTTCCTGATCCTGGCGGCGGCCCTGTTCAGCTTGGGCGTCTATGGGCTCCTCGTGCGCCGCAACGCCGTGCTGGTGCTGCTGTCGGTGGAGCTGATGCTCGCCGCCGTGAACATCAATCTCGTCGTGTTCGAAGCAATGTGGCGGACGTCGGAGGCGATCGGCCAGGTGTTCTCTCTCTTCGTCATCGCCGTCGCCGCCGCCGAGGTCGGCATCGGCCTGTCGATCATCCTGATGATCTTCCGCAACCGCCAGTCCGCCAACGTCGACGAGCTGGACCTGATGAGATGGTGAACGCTCGCTTCGCTCGCAGTTCTAGGTGGTTGGTGGTGAGTTCTAGGTCCCGTTCGTCGTGCGATAGTCCTCTGCTCACACGGCCGGAGATGACGATGCCTGGGGGGCACGCAGGCCGAACCCGTTTGGGAAGAGATGTGACCTACCACCGACCACTCACCACCTAGTACCCGATGATGTCATCACTCGTGTTCGCTGCTGCTGAGGTCGCCCCCGTCGGGGACGGCGGGTTCTGGGCCGACACGGCCGGGATCATGCTGATCTCGCCGTTCGTCGCCTTCCTCGCCATCCTCGCCTTCGGCAAGCGCCTCCGTTACAACGGAGCCGAGTTCGCCATCGGCGCCCTCGCCATCAACACCGTGTGGGCGGTCGTCCTCTTCGTCATGAACATGACCGAAGGGGTCCTGCGAGAGCCGTTCACGTTCAAGGTGGGCGACATCGGCTCGGGTCTGGTGTTCGAGCTGGGGTGGGCCGTCGACGGCCTATCCATCATGATGTACCTGCTCGTCAACCTGGTGGGCCTGTTGGTGTTCACCTACGCCGTCGGGTACATGGAAGGCGACCGGCGAGTCCCCTGGTTCTTCGCCGCCTTCTCGCTCTTCGCCGGGTCGATGCTGCTCCTCGTCGGGGCTCCCAACCTGATCCAGTTGATCATCGGCTGGGAGGGCGTCGGTCTCGCCTCGTACCTCCTGATCGGCTTCTACTGGGAGGACCACGAGAACGTCAACGCTGGCAACAAGGCGTTCATGGTCAACAAACTCGCTGATGTCGGCCTGCTGCTGGGCGCGGTGCTGCTGGGGGTGGGAATCGGCACTTTCGACTTCGCCGCCCTCAACACCGCGGCGGTGGAGGGCCACAGCGGCCTCAGCGCCGTGGCGATCGCCGGAGGGGCGCTCCTCTTCTTCGGTGCGATGGGCAAGTCCGCCCAGTTCCCCTTCCACATATGGCTGCCCGATGCCATGGCCGGCCCGACTCCGGTGTCGGCGTTGATGCACGCCGCCACCATGGTCACGGCGGGAATCTATCTCATGGGGCGTACCTTCCCGCTCTACGAGCAGATGGCCGCCGACCTGCGGCCCTGGATGGTGGCGATCGGGACGATCACGTTGTTCGCCATGGGACTCCTCGCTCTCGTCGCCGACGACATCAAGAAGGTCCTGGCCTACTCGACGGTCTCTCAGCTCGGCTACATGATGACGGCGGTCGCCGCCGGCGGTTACACCGCGGGACTCTTCCACCTGTTCACCCACGCCTTCTTCAAGGCCCTGCTGTTCCTCGGTGCGGGGTCGGTGATCCACGCCGTCCACTCCAACAACATGTCCGACATGGGCGGACTGCGGAAGTACATGCCCCGCACATACGCCACGTTCGTCATTGGGTCGCTCGCTCTGGCCGGCATCTTCCCGTTGGCGGGGTTCTGGTCGAAGGACGAGATCCTCGCCACGCTGGGCCACGAGGGCTACACGACCGTGATGTGGATCGCGATCGCAGGTGCTTTCGTCACCGCCTTCTACATGGCCCGGGCGGTGGCCCTCACGTTCCACGGCACCTACAAGGGCGAGGGGCACCCCCACGAGTCGCCTTCGGTGATGACCGTCCCGCTCATCGCCCTCGCCATACCCTCGATCTTCGCCGGGCTCCTGAACATCCCCGGTGTGTCCTGGCCCGGCATCGGCAACTTCACCGAGTGGCTGGCGGTACGGGTCGTCCCGATGGGCGATCACCACGCCGAGGCCATCGACTTCTTCCTCGCCGGTGTCGGCCTCGTCGCCGCCATCGCCGGCATCGTCCTGGGGTGGATGATCTTCGCTCCCGACCGGGACAGTCAACGGGAACGGGACCGCTTCGAGATCCCGGTCCTCTATCCGCTGTTCCGGCGCAAGTACTACATGGACGATCTCGCCATGGGTATCACGCGGTTCACGATGGGCCCGTTCGCCCGGTTCGTGAACTGGACCAACACGTACATCATCGACGGCGTCGTCAATGGCGCCGGTGCACTGGTCTACTATCTCGGCCGGTTCATCTATGGCGGTGTCGACCAGCGCGGCATCGACGGGATTGTCAATGGTTTGTCGGCCGTAGCCGACGCCGCCGGGTCTGGCCTGCGCAAGCTCCAGACCGGGCGAGTACAGCAGTACGCGGCGTCCTTCGTCATGGGGGCGATCGTGTTGGTGATCGTGTTCGTACTGGTGCGATAGAGAGGGCTGATTCCGATGGAATGGTTTGACACTTGGGGACTTCCCCTGATCGTGTTCCTGCCGCTGGTGGGAGCGCTGGTCCTGGGCATGATCCCCAAGGAGAAGGAAGACGCCGTGAAGGGCACCGCCCTTCTCTTCTCCCTCGTCACCTTCGGGCTCTCGCTGGTGGCCATCGGGCTCTTCGACTTCGGGGCCAGCAGCTACAACACGTATCAGTTCGAGGTGAACGCCCGGTGGATCCCGGCCATCGACTCGAACTTCCACCTCGGCGTCGACGGGATCAGCCTGCCGCTCCTGGTCCTGTCGTGCTTCGTGGTGCTCCTGTCGGTCATCTACTCGTGGGATCACTGGGAGGAGCCCCGCAACCCGCGGGCCTTCCTGATGCTGACGATGATCCTCCTCACGGGGATGAACGGCACCTTCGTCGCCCTCGACCTGGTGCTGTTCTTCATCTTCTTCGAGGTCGTGCTGGTTCCGATGTACTTCATGATCGGCATCTGGGGCGACAAGGCTCCCCGCAAGATCCCCGGGTTCAGCCGGGTGGTAGAGACCCGCCTCTACGCCGCCATCAAGTTCTTCTTGTTCACGCTGTTCGGCTCGGCGTTCATGCTCCTGGGCTTCCTCGCCCTCTACTTCCGCTCCGGGGAGTTCGGTGACCGCACGTTCGACATCGTCGAGCTGACGAACCTGGGCGCCGGCGGGGCGTTCACCGGCACGTTCGCCTTCCTCGTCTTCTTCGGGCTGTTCCTGGGCTTCGCCGTGAAGGTGCCGGTGTGGCCGCTGCACACGTGGCTCCCGGACGCCCACACCGCCGCTCCCACAGTCGGGTCGGTGATCCTGGCCGCCATCCTCCTCAAGCTCGGCACCTACGGGTTCGTGCGGATCTCGCTCCCGATCCTCCCCAACGAGGCAGTGAGGTGGGCGCCGGTGATGGCCATCCTTGCCGCCATCGGCATCATCTACGGGTCCCTCGCCTGTCTGGCGCAGACGGACATGAAGCGGCTCATCGCCTTCTCCTCCGTCGGTCACATGGGCTTCGTGATGCTCGGCATCTCCACCCTCACCGACGTCGGCATCAACGCCTCGATCATCGGGATGGTCGCCCACGGACTGATCACCGGTCTCTTGTTCTTCATCGCCGGCTCGATGGCCCACCGCTACCACACCCGGGAGATGGCCCGCCTCGGCGGCCAGCAGAAGCTGATGCCGCTGATGGGCGGCATCCTGGCTTTCACCGCAATGGCCTCTCTCGGTTTGCCGGGCCTCGCCGGGTTCTGGGGCGAGTTCATGTCGCTCGTCAGCTCCTACAACCCGCTCGACGGGCTGAATCTCACCGTCTTCCGGTCGGCCATGGTGGCCGGTGCCATCGGCACCGTCCTCACCGCCGGCTACATGCTGTACATGCTCCAGCAGGTCAACTTCGGCGAGCCGAGCGACGAGTGGACGTCCCGCCAGTTCCACGACGTGGACCGCTGGGAGATGACCGCCTGGGTGCCGCTGATCATCTTCACCGTCGTCGTCGGCTTCTATCCGAACCTGATCTTCGGAGCCACCAACGACGTCGTCACTTCGCTGGTCGAGATGGCGTTCCAGAACGGAGCGATCACCGCGGGGTTGGGCGGATGACCAATCGGAAGCCAGAAGTCGGAAGTCGTGGCCAGTGACGATCGATTATCTCGCTCTGTCGCCTGAGATCGTCGTCGTCGCCACCCTCCTGGGTGTGCTGACGCTCGACCTGTTCCTTCCCCGTCAGAAGAAGTTCTGGGTGGCGACGTTGGCAGTGGCGGGGACGGCCCTCGCTGCGGTCCCGCTTATCGTCCTCGCCGTCGAAGGCGGTACCCGGTCGATGTTCGACGACTCGTTCGTCGTCGACAGCTTCGCCCTCGCCCTGAAGGGCCTTCTCCTGGTCGGGGCGTACATCGTGCTGTTGATGTCGGTGTCCTACATCGAGTCGGACCGCTATTGGCAGGGCGAGTACTACCTGCTGATCCTCGCCTCGCTCCTGGGCTCGATGGTCATGGCGTCCGGCCGCGACCTGCTCGTGCTCTTCATCGGCATCGAGTTGACGACCGGTCCGCTGTACCTGCTCGCCGGCTGGCGGAAGGGAGACATCCGGTCCAACGAGGCGTCGCTCAAGTACTTCATCCTCGGCGTCCTGTCGACGGCGATGATGCTGTTCGGCATGTCGATGCTGTTCGGCCTCACCGGCGAGGTCGCTTTCACGGAGCTCGCCGCCGTCGTCGGAGACCACGCCGCCGAGCCGGCGATGATCGTCGGTGTCCTGTTCCTCTTCGCCGGCTTCGGGTTCAAGGTCTCGGCGGTTCCGTTCCACTTCTGGGCACCCGACACCTACGAGGGGGCCCCGACTCCGGTGACCGCCTACCTGTCGGTGAACTCGAAGATCGCCGGCTTCATCGCCCTGCTCGTCGTCCTCTACCTGGCCCTGCCCGACCTGGCCGGCATCTGGGCGCCGGCTGTCTGGGCGCTGTCGGCGCTGTCGATGACGTTCGCCAACCTGTCGGCTCTCCGTCAGAGGAACATCGTGCGTCTCCTGGCCTACTCGTCGATCGCCCAGGCCGGTTTCATGCTGGTGCCGTTCGCGGCAGCCGCCGTGGCGGACGCCGACCTGGCCGAGGGCTTCTCGGCGACGATCATCTACATCGCCATCTACGCCTTGATGAACCTGGGGGCGTTCGCCGTCGTCATCGCCGGCGCCCGTGCCACCGGGAGTGGAGAGATCGACGACTGGGCCGGACTGGGCCGCTACAACCCCCGCCTCGGTGTCCTCGCCGCCGTGTTCTTCCTGTCGCTCGCCGGCATCCCGCCTCTCGCCGGCTGGTTCGCCAAGTTCGTGATGTTCCGGTCGGTCATCCTCACCGGAGGCACTGGCCCCATCGTCCTGGCCATCATCGCCGCCGTGAACACCGTCGTAGCCTTCTACTACTACGCCAGGGTCGTGAAAGCCGTCTGGCTCGACCCGATTCCAGAAGGCGTGGAGGTCCGCGAGCAGACCGCGCCCGCCGGCTCCCTCTCTCTCGCTCTCGGACTGACCACGGCACTGACTGTGATCATCGGGATCTTCCCCGCCATCGCCACGGTCTTCGCCGACGCTTCCCAGGTGCTCACCGCCGTCGGCGGCTGAGCCGATCCGCGGCCCCGTTTGGAACCGCGCGCCGGCGGACCTCGCCGTATGATCCGCCTTGATCCGGCATCGACCGGTGGGCATCCACGAAAGGGGCGGCATGGACATCTCGTACATGGGAGCGGGGGAGTTGGCGCGTGCCATAGGGAAGAAGCAGCTCTCACCTACGGAGGTGATCGACGCGACGATCGAGCGGATCGAGCAGCGCAACCCGACGCTCAACGCCATCGTCTACAAGGGCTACGAAGAGGCCCGGGCGCGTGCCCGCCAGACCGAAGAGGCCCTCGCCCGACAGGAAACGACCGGTCCTCTCGCCGGAGTGCCCGTCGTCATGAAAGACCTCTTCGACTTCAAGCCCGGGTGGCCAGCCACCTTCGGTGGGATCCCGGCGATGAAAGACTTCTCGATCGACGGCTACTGCGTGTGGGCCGAGCGCATGGAAGCGGCGGGAGCGATCATCGTCGGCAAAGGGAACAGCCCGGCCATGGGGTTCCGCGGCGCCTGCGACAACTACCTGTTCGGCCCGACCGGCAACCCTTTCGACGTCACCCGCAACTCGGGCGGCTCGTCGGGTGGCTCGGCGGCGGCCGTGGCCGACGGCCTGGTGCCACTGGCCGAGGGTACGGACGGCGGCGGATCGATCCGCATCCCTTCCGCCTGGTGCGGGGTCTTCGGGTTCCAGCCGTCGCCCAGCCGGGTGCCGACCGTGGTCCGTCCCAACGCCTTCGCCGGCGTCTCCCCTTACATCTACGAAGGTCCGATCACCCGCAACGTGGCCGACGCCGCGCTGGCGATGGACGTCCTGGCCGGCTACCACCCGGGCGACCCGTTCACGTACCACGACGAGCCCGATTTCGCTTCGGTCACGGACGGCGCGATCGCGGGCTGGAAGGTCGCCTATTCGCCGGACTTCGGTGTCTACCCGGTGGCTCCGGAGATCCGGAAGGTGGTCGGGGAGGCGGTGCGGGTGTTCGAGGAGTTGGGAGCCGAGGTCACCGAGGTCGACATATCCCTCGACCTCGACCAGGGGGAGCTGGCGGACCTGTGGTGCCGGCTGATCATGCCCCTCAGCCTGGACGCCTTCGCAAACCTGAAGCGGGGCGGTCTCGACATCATCGGGGAGCACCGCCGTGATCTGCCGCCCGAGTTCCTGCGCTGGTACGACCACGTGGCCCAGATGTCGGTGATGGAGTACTTCGACGACAACTCCAAGCGGACGCAGGTGTTCGATGCCCTGCAGGCGGTCTTTTCCGAGCACCGAATCCTCGTCACCCCCACGCTGGCCTGCATGCCGCCCGTGAACAAGAAAGACGGCGAGACACGAGGTCCGACCGTGATCGAGGGCGTGGAGGTGGATCCCCTCATCGGCTGGTGTCTCACCTACTTCACGAACTTCACGGGTCATCCGGCCGCCTCGGCGCCCGCTGGCTTGTCGGAGGGGATGCCGGTGGGGATGCAGATCATCGGTAGGCAGCGAGCCGACGCGGACGTCCTCCGAGCGGCGGCGGCGTTCGAGCAGGCCCGACCGTGGGAGGAGATCTACCGGATCCCCGCCGGGCGGCCGATCGGCTGAGGCTACGCCCTCGGGGCGGCGACCGAGCGCCGTTCGACTATTTCGCCGACGAGATGGACGTCGTCGGGGTCCTCGCCGGCGAGAGCTCGCCGCAGGAGGATCGCCCCTTCCCGTCCGATGTCGTAGGTCGGAACTCGAACGGTGGTGAGCGGCACCGGGGCCACCTCAGCCAAAGGCAAGTCGTCGAAGCCGACGACCGAGATGTCTTGGGGGATCCGGTGACCGGCATCGAGCAGCGCCCGGCTGGCACCCAACGCCATCAGGTCGTTGGAGGCGAGGATCGCCGTCTCGCCCCCGCTGACGATCTCGAGCGCGGCCCGCTTGCCGCCCTCGATCGAGAAGGAGCCCTCCGCCACCAGGGAGTCGTCGTACGTCAGTCCCCGCTTCTCGACTGCCTCCTGGAACGCTTGGTGGCGGTGGCGGCTCACCGTCAGGTCTGGCGGGCCGGCGATGAAGCCGATCCGGCGGTGACCCAGGTCGGCGAGGTAGTCGACAGCGACGGCGGTGGAGGAGCGGTTGTCGAAGTGGACCTTGTGCCCTTCGACGAAATGCTCCGACAGGACCAGGGTGATCCCCCCACGCGACTCGAAACGCTCGACCAGGGTCTCGACCTCATCGCGGTAGGCGGGGTCTTCCAGGGAACTCGCCGCGAACACCAACGCGTCGACCTGATATGCCTCGAAAGCCCGCAGGTACTCGAGCTCCCGCGCGGGGTTCCGGTCGGAGCTGGCAACGAACAGTCGGTAGCCGTCGGCACGGATCTCGTCTTCGAGTCCCTTGACGAGCTCGCCGAAGTAGGGGTCCGATATGTCGTGGACGATCACGCCGACCGTCTGCGAACGGGCAGTGACCAGGGCCCGCGCCAGCTGGTTGGGCTGGAAGCCGAGACGTTCGGCGGCGGCCAGCACTCGCTTGCGGGTCTCGTCGGCGACGGGGTGACTGGAGCGGGACATGACGCGAGAGACGGTGGCCACCGACACCTCGGCCAACTCGGCCACCGCCCGCAGTGAAACTCTCTCCCGAGCCGACAGCGTGCGACGGTTCGACATCGATCGTGGACTGTACTAGCGCCATTCGCAGAAATCGTTTACCGTCCGCGAGGTTCGCAAGGCGAGAGGAGCGACGTGCGGCACATCCCTGCCGTCCGACCGAGGAGCCACCCATGGACACCTTCCTGAACTACATCGGCGGCGAGTGGGTGCCGTCAGTCACGGGGGAGAGGTTCGAGAGCCGCAACCCCGCCCATCCCTCCCAGGTGCTGGGGGAGTTCCAGTCGAGCAGCGCCGCCGACGTCGACGTGGCCGTCCAGGCGGCCCGCCGGGCCCAGAAGGCGTGGCGGAGGACCCCAGCCCCCAAACGCGCCGAGATCGTCGAGCGAGCCGCCTCGATGTTGGAGGCGCAGAAGGACGAACTGGCCCGCCTCGTCACGCGGGAGATGGGAAAGACCCTCGTCGATTCCGGGTACGACGTGCAGGGCGCCATCACCTCCGGCAAGTACATGGCGGGCGAGGGGTTCCGGATGTTCGGGGAGACGGTCCCCTCCGGGCTGCCCAACCGCATGGCCATGACCCGCCGTGAGCCTGTCGGTGTGGTCGGGATCATCACCCCTTGGAACCTGCCGATGCTGATGCCGGCGTGGAAGCTGTTCCCGGCCCTGGTCTGCGGCAACACCGTCGTGGTGAAGCCGGCGGAGGACACGCCATTGTGCGCGGTGCGGCTCTTCGAGATCCTGGAGGAGGCGGGGGTACCCCCCGGCGTCGTCAACCTGGTGACGGGCTACGGGCACACCGCTGGCCAGGCCCTCGTCGAGCACCCCGACGTCGACATGATCTCGTTCACAGGCTCCCAGGAAGTCGGGCGCCAGATCGCCGCCACCGCCGGCCGGGACCTCAAGCACGTCTCACTCGAGATGGGTGGCAAGAACGCCATCGTCGTCTTCGATGACGCCGATCTCGACGCGGCAGTGGACGGCGTGCTCTGGGGCGGCTTCTCCACCGCCGGGCAGCGATGCACGGCGAGCAGCCGCCTCGTCGTCGACGAGAAGATCGCCGACGACTTCGTCGATCGTCTCGCCAAACGCATGGAGGAGCTGGTGGTCGGCGACGGCCTGGACGAGACGACGAACGTCGGCCCGATCATCAACCAGAAGCAGCTCGACCGGGTGCACTCCTACACCGGAATCGGGATCGAGGAGGGCGCCGAGCTCCTCGTCGGCGGCAAGAAGCTCGAGGAAGGCCTGGACGGTGGCTTCTTCTATGCCCCGACCCTCTTCGACCGCGTCACACCCGACATGCGGGTCGCCCAGGAAGAGATCTTCGGCCCCACGGTCGTAGTGCTGCGGGTGGCGAGCGACGAAGAGGCGATCGAGGTGGCCAACGGCACCGACTACGGGTTGTCGGCGTCGGTCTATTCGACGAACGTCGCCCGGGCGATGAACGCCGTCGCCGAGTTCGAGTCGGGCATCGCCTACGTGAACGCCCCCACCATCGGCAGCGAGATCCATCTGCCGTTCGGCGGGGTGAAGAGCACGGGCAACGGCCACCGTGAATCGGGCAAGTCCGCCATCGAGCAGTTCACCGAGATCAAGACCGTCTTCATCGACTACAGCGGCGGGCTCCAGCGGGCGGGGATCGACTGATGGAAGATCTCGAGCTGGAAGATCTCGCCGTGATGCTGGCCGGAGCCTGGGAGCGGGCCGAAGCGGTCACCGCCCCCAGCCGTCTCCGTCCAAACACCGGCCTCCACGACGCATACCGAATCCAGGAGCTGGTGGTCGGCAGCCGGCTGGCGGCCGGCCGGCGATTGGCCGGCTGGAAGATGGGTCTGACCTCGTCGCCGGACGCCGAGCCCATCGTCGGCACCCTCCTCGACGACATGGTCGTGGGCACGGGTGCGGAACTAGATCGGGCCACGATGGTGGCGCCCCTCGTGGAAGCGGAGCTCGTTTTCGTGGTGGGCGAGACCATCCCCGCGGGGGCGAGCCTCGACGACATCGCCGCTGGCGACCACCGGGTGGCGGCGGGGATCGAGGTGATCGACTATCGCACTCTCGACTCCGACGGCGTGGTGGACTGGGTCGCCGACAACTCGACGGTCGCTTACGCCGTCATCGGTCGGCCCCGGCCCCTGGCCGAGGTGATGCCGCTGACCGAAGTCGGCGTCGAACTCCGTGGCGGAGACGAGGTACTGGCTGCCGGCACCGGCTCGCTGGTCATGGGCGAGCCCTTGCGAGCCATCGCCTGGCTGGCCGAACATCTCTCGGGACGCGGTCTGCTGCTCGAAGCCGGGGCGGTCGTCCTCACCGGATCGCTCACCGGCCATCACCAGGTGGCGCCCGGGGGACGCTATGTCGCTGTCTTCGACCGGTTGGGCGATGTGACGGTCGCGTTCACTTGATCGTCGACACTGTCCCATGTAGGTTGCCGGAAAACGTTTGCCGGGACCTCGAAGCACTTCGGCTGAGGGTCGCATGTCAGTGAGGAGTCGGTCGTGCGCTTGATGAGCGTCGAAGAGGCTGTCCGCCAGGTCGCCGACGGGGCGACCCTGATCATCGGAGGCTCGGGGGCGGGCCACGCCGTGCCCCAGCTGTTCATAGACACGCTGGCCGAGGTCTACGAGCAGGACGGCCGGCCACGTGATCTGACGACAGTACGGGTGGTGGGCATCGGCGACTTCGCCGACCGCGGGTTCTCCCAGCTCGCCCTGCCCGGATTGATGAAGCGGACGATCGGTTCCAACATCGGCAACGAGCCCCGCCTCGGCCAGTTGGTCGAATCCGGCCAGATCGAGGCCTATTCGTTTCCCCAAGGCGTGCTCTCGCTGCTGTGTCGCGAGATCGCCGC
>Ga0079224_100004828_pt1 | contig 17562 bp, 16 predicted proteins | sample Stecom2015_FD_80414 | JGI IMG/M metagenome (GOLD analysis project Ga0079224, IMG submission 80414) | Agricultural soil microbial communities from Utah to study Nitrogen management - Steer compost 2015 | ecosystem: Environmental > Terrestrial > Soil > Agricultural land | place: USA: Utah...
AGCAGCTCGAGGCCGTTGCCGTCCGGCAGCATCAGGTCGAGCAGCAGCACGTCGGAAGGCTGGGAGTCGAGGATTCGTCTCGCGTTCGCCAGCGTATCGGCCGTACGCACTTCGTGGCCGTGCAACCGTAACATCTCGGACGCGCTGGCGACGAAATCCGGCTCGTCATCGACCAACAATACGCTTGCCATCAGTTCACCGTTCCGCTTTTTGCGTTCATCGAGAGTACGAATCTACCAGAAATCTGTCCGCGCGTTCTTCCGTCGGCAAGTGCCGAACGCGGCGTCACTATTCGGCAACAGTTCCCCCCGAGCGGCGTTCGGCATGAGGAATGCATTGGGTATCATGAGGAAACCGGCGCTTCGCGGCGGCACGCGAGCGTTCCCCGACTAAGGTACAGCACGTGGCGGAGATTGACAAAGAAACGTTCGCGGCCGCGGTCGTGCACGATTTACGCGCGCCGCTGAACGCGTGTCTCATGTCCTTGAGCCTCATAGAGCTCAAGGCGTCGCAACCGGCGGAGGTGCTGAAATCTGTCGAGGTTTTGCGCCGCAACCTCGAGCGTCAGGCGCTTTTGATCGACGATCTGGCGGACGCGCTGCAGATCGTCGGCGGCGGGCTCGAGCTCGAGCTCGAGCCCGCGGATCTCGTCGAGATCGGACGGCGTGCCGCGGAGAGCGCGGCGCCCGCTACCGGAGTCGAGATCGGCTGGGCGACGGAGCCTGGGCCGTGCCCGATCGACGCGGACTCGGAAAGGCTCGCGCGCGCGATAGGTGCACTGCTCGAGATCGTCGCGGCGGGCGGGCCGGCAGGCGGGCAGATCGCGCTCGCGCTTCGCGACGCGGACGGGCGCGTGCGGCTCGAGCTCGGTCGCGCGCATGCGACGCCGGCCGACCCCGCGGCGACGCGTCGCAAGCATCCGGTGATGCGGCTGACGGTCGCGACGGAGATCGTCGAGCGGCATGGGGGGCGGCTCGAGCTCGGCGAGGGGACGGCGGCCATCGAGTTGCCGCGACGCGCCGGGCGTCCCTCGCGATAAATCGCGGCCACGACGCTTGGCGGAGATCAGCCCTCCTGCTCGACCGGTTCCCCGGATGCGGTCCGCTGCTCGCCTTCGAAGCGCCCATCCGGGTCGGACAACACGATCTCGACCCTGCGATTGAGCTGGCGTCCGGCGTCCGTGTCGTTCGTTGCGACGGGGAATTCCTCGCCGAGCGCGCGAACCTCGATCCGGTTCGACGCGATGCCCCGCTCGACGAGCGCTTGGCGTACCGCTTCGGCCCGCTGTCTCGACAGCTCGCGGTTGTAAGCCGCGGAGCCCGACGAGTCCGTGTGGCCCTCGATCGCGATCTTTCGGTCCGGGTTCTCCTCGAGGAACCGTGCGAGACGGTCGATCGTCGTCGCGGCGCCGGGGTTGAGCTCCGCGCGGTCGAAATCGAACAGCACGTCGCTCAGCGTCAGGACCCAGCCGCGCTCCGTCTGCTCGGCTTCGAGCTCCGTAAGCTGCTGCTCGAGACTCTGCGCCTGCTCGGCGAGCTGCTGGGCGCGCTGCTCCGCTTGCTCTGCCTGCCGGGCCGTGAGCTCGAGCTCCTGCTCCCTTGCGGCGAGCGCCTGGCCGCGCTCGGCAGCGAGCTCGCTCGCCCGCGCGGCCTCGCGCTCGCGGGCCTCGAGCAGCACGCGGTTGCGCTCCGCTTCGCTGTTCTCGAGCTCGTCGCGGCTGCGCCGCTCGTCGACCTGGGCCTGCACGATTTGCGCATTCCGCAGCGCCGTGTAGGCCTCGTGCTCGATGATCTCGGTGTCCTCGTTCTCATCGTAAGCCTGCTCCGCGCGCGAGAGCGCGGATCGCGCCGCTTCGTAACGCGTCTGTGCGACGTCGCGGGCGAGAGGTTCCTGCTCGATTGCCTGCACGGCGGTCCGGGCTTGCTCGAGCGTCTCTATCCGCTCGGGCGGCTGGCTGCATGCGGCGAGCGCCGTCACGAGCGACAGCGTCGCCAATCGGTATCTGCTGATCATCGGGTCGTCTCCTCGGGTCGCGTCACAGGCCGCGGCCGGGCAGGGCGTCGTCCGACGCTTCCGGGCCCGGCTCGGAGCCGGGAATGGGCCCGAGTGGCTCGGACTCGCGCCGCGGCGCGGCGTCGCGCGGGGCGCGCGGCACGTCGTCCCCAAGCGAGACGTCGACGTCGCCGCCTTCCGAAAGCCCGCTGCGTTCCTGTTGCCGCTCGATCTCTCCTTCGAGCGTCGACAACGTCGCGCGAAGCTCCTCGACGGCATCCTGCGCCGACTGGCTGTCGGCGAGCGCGATCGCGTAGGCCGCATCGAGCTCGGCGTGCTCCGCGAGCCGCGCGGCGCGCTCCTCGTCGCCGTCCTCGAGCGCCTCGCGCGCCTGAAGCAGCTTCTCCCGTGCCATGTTCAGCTCGCGGTTCGCATAGCGCTGCGCGTCGGAGCGCTCCGCCTCGTCGATGCGCTGCTCGGCCTGATCGATGCTCGCGGACGGGACCGGCTGGTTGCCCGCGCAGCCCGCCGCGACCGACAGCGCCGCGAAGGCGAGCACACCCGTGACGGCCTTCGTTCCTGACATGAGATGCCTCCGCTCTGCTCTTGCGCCCGAAATGCAGTTTCCGTGCCACCGCTTTCGTGCGGGCCGCCCTCGCAGGGTTGTGCGGCGGCAACCGCGCGAGCTACAAAGCGGACATGCGCGCACGAATCGAAGGAAGCGAGGCCGGCGCCGCAGCGCCCCGCATGGTCCTGGTCGAGCTCCTGACCGTGGCGGTGCTCGCGGCCGCATTTCTCGTGATGTTCCGGGCCCGCCCCGGCTACGTCGACCTGCTGCTCGCGGTCGTGGCCGTCGGCTTCATCGTCGCCGGCCTCGGCCGAAGCCGGAGGCTCTGGGACCTGCATCGGCCGGACGCGCCCGGGGAGACGAGGCTGTTGCATGCCTCCGCGGCATCGGCCGCATTCACGCTCGTCGCGCTCGCGGGACTCTTCGCCGCGGCGTTCATCGCCGCGCCAGGCGACGGCGCAGCGGTCAGCGATCGGCTGTCGAATCCGCGGATCGTCGGGGCTTTCCTGCTGTACTTGCCGTGGGCGCTGCTCCAGCAGTTCGTGTTCCAGTTCTATCTGCTCGGCAGGCTGCTCGTTCTGCTGCCGGTCTCGGGCGCCGTCGCGATCACGGCGCTCGCGTTCTCGCTCGTGCACTTTCCGCGCGTGCCGGTCATGGTCGTCACGCTGGTGGCCGGAGCGGCGTGGGCGCTGATCTACCGACGCTACCGCGTGCTGTTGCCGCTTGCCGTATCGCACGCGCTCCTCGGTTCCGCGCTGCACTACTGGGTATTCGGCCGTGATCTGCTCGCCAACTGGCTCGGTGTGCGCTGACCCGGCGGGTACAATACTTGCCTCTGGTACGCCGTGCCGTCGGGCGAGGAGCAGCGATGTCCGAAACCGCCGTTGCCGTGGCGTTGTACGCGGGCCTCGGGCTGCTCGTCGCGCTCGTGATTTTCGCCGGCGCGTTGTGGTTCGCGAACGCGGCGCGGCGTGGGAACATGGAGTTCAAGTGGCGGCGACGGCCGCGCGCGCCGCACGAGGACTGAGCGCGACTCTCGACCGGCGATCGTGCGGCGCAGCGCCGAGACCCTTTTCCGACGAAGCTTTTTGCCGACGAACAAGAACAACGAGCAACGCGATGAGGAATCACAACGATGAGTGAACCGGACGTATTGCACGAGGCCCGGGAGACGCTGAGCGACGACGTCGTGAACGGTCACCGCGCGCTTCGCTCGCTGATGGAGGAGCTCGAGGCGGTCGACTGGTACGCGCAGCGCGTCGACGCGACAAACGACTCGGAGCTCGCCGAGATCCTCGCGCATAACCGCGACGAGGAGAAGGAGCACGCGGCGATGGTGCTCGAGTGGCTGCGTCGCCGCGATCCGGTGCTCGACCGCTGCCTCCGGCAGTATCTGTTCACCGAAGGCTCGATCGTCGGCATCGAGGAGGCGCTCGAGAAAGCCGGCGAGCCCGAAGGCGCCGAGGCACGGCCAGGCCGGACCGCGCGCGGTCTCGGCATCGGCAGCCTGCGTGACACGGTGAAGTAGGGGATCGGCGATGGATCATCTGCTTCGAGACCTGGCACCCATCGGCGACGCTGCATGGCGCGAAATCGATGCTGAAGCGGCGCGGACGCTTCGGCGGACGCTCGCGGGGCGCAAGCTCGTCGACTTCACGGGCCCGTTGGGCTGGGACGTGTCCGCCGTGGGCCGCGGCCGAGCTCGCGAGGTCCTGGATCGGGACGGCGTCAGGGCGCGGCTCAGGGAAACGCGGCCGCTCGTCGAGATCGATATCCCGTTCCGGCTCCCGCGCGCCGAGGTCGACGCGATCGAGCGCGGGGCGAAGGACGCCGATCTCGGGCCGGTCGTGCACGCGGCGAGGCTCGCCGCGCTGACGGAGGATCGGGCGATATTCGCAGGGCTTCCCGAGGCGGGCATCGCGGGCATCTTCGAGCGGTGCGAGTTCTCGCTGCCGCTGTCCGACGATTACGAGCGCTACCCGCGCGTCGTCGCGGCAGCGCTCACGCGGTTGCGCAACGAGGGGATCGAAGGGCCGTACGCGATCGCGCTCGGTCCGCGCTGCTATCAGGGACTCACGGAGACGACCAACAAGGGCGGCTATCCGGTCATCAACATGGTCCGCGAGCAGCTCGACAACCGCATCATCTGGGCGCCGGCCGTCGACGGCGCGGTCGTGCTGAGCCTGCGCGGCGGCGACTTCGAGCTCTCGGTCGGGCAGGACTTCGCGATCGGCTATGCCGCCCACGACGCGCGATTCGTCGAGCTATTCGTCCGCGAGAGCATGACGTTCGCGGTGTATACGCCGGAGGCGGCCGTTCCGCTCAGGTACGACTCGGCGGAGTCGCGGTCCACATCGACGATGTGACCGGCTTCGCGCAGCCGGCCGCGAGATCAGCGCGCGGCCGGCCGCGACAACCCGCGGTAGACGGCGCCGATCGACAGCATGTTCGCGGTGCCGTCGAGCCGCTCGCCGGCGAACTCCTGATCGATCACGCCGAGGCGCGCCGCGAACGACCATGACGGCGTGAACGCCCATTCGACGTCGAACTCCGCACGAATGTACTCGCGGTCGCTCGTGTCTCGGTCGAGCGCGCCGGTCTCCATCGCGCGCAGGCCGAAGCCGGCGCGAAGGCGCTCCGATAGCTGGCGGGCGAACCGGAGCCTGAACTCGTTGCGCTCGACGAGGAAGCCGACCGCATTCGGGTTCAGCACGCGAAAGAGGCCGATGTCGATCGACGCGAGCTCCGTGCGCTTCCCGAAGGAAAGGCTCATCGTGTAATCCGTCGTCGCGTTGTCGACGACCTCGCCCGTCACGTCGACGAACGTGAAATCGCTGCGCTGCAGGCCGGTCGTCAGAGTGAACGACCAGAGCTCGTTCAGTTGTCGGCTGAAGCTGCCCTCGACGCCGACGGTGTCCGTCTCGTTGTCGGTCGCGTCCGCTTCGAAGCGCGACGCGATCAGCCGCGCGCTCGCGCTCGTTCGGTCGTCGATGGTCCGGCCGACACCGATCGACAGCAACGTGTCGTTGAAGTCCGTCCGGCCGCGGAGATCCGGCCCGGTATACGAGACGTCGAGCCGGCGGGCGTCGAGCAGGATCGAGCTGCGCTCGGAGACTTGGAACTCCGCGGACGGCGCGATGCTCAGCCGCTTGCGGAACTCGTCGAGCAGCACGAGGAGACCCGTTTCGTCGTCTAGCGGATCCTCGATCGGGTCGTCCGGCGGGATCGGCTGCGTGTCCACGAGCTCGGAGCTGATGATGCTTTCGCGGCTCAGATTCACGTTGACCGCGGCAGTCGTGCGCCGCCACCGATACGCGGCGCGCGAGTTCAGGTAGACGTCTTCGCGCTCGAGATCGTCGTCCGCGGCGTCGGAGTACGCGTCGGCGCGCACGCGCGGCTGGAACGTGATCTCGCCGCGCGGGCCGACGTTGCGGAGGCGCACGCGGGCGTCCATCAGCATCCGCGTCGCCGTGTGATCGTCGAGCTCGTCGCCGTCGAGTTCACCGGGATTCTGTCCGAGCCTCGGGTTGTCGTTCGCCTCGATCTCCATGCGGATGTCGGGCGTCGCTTGCCAGTCGGCGAAAACGCTGCCCGACAGCGTGCCGACGGCGAGCCCGCACGCCGCGAGCGCGCAGCCGCGGCACACGCCGCTCGCCTCGCGCGAGTAGCGAATAGTCGTTTTCATTTACCCCCCTTTGCTTTCGTTCCTAATAGGCTTTCTCGCTCTTGAACAGGACCGTGACGGTTTTCAGCAAAATCTTCAGGTCCAGCATCAGCGACCAGTGGCGCAGGTAGTCGAGGTCGTAGTCGACGCGGCGTTTCATCTCGGCGAGATCCGCCGTCTCGCCCCGGCATCCGTTGACTTGCGCGAGCCCCGTAATGCCGGGCGATGCCTTGTGGCGGACCATGTAGCCGTCGATCACCTTGCGGTACTGCTCGTTGTGGGCAACGGCGTGCGGGCGAGGTCCGACGAGGCTCATCCGGCCTTGCAGCACGTTGATCAGCTGCGGCAGCTCGTCGAGTGAGTAGCGTCGCAGGAAGCGGCCGAAAGGCGTGACGCGGGGATCGTTGCGCGTCGCCTGCCGGACGATGTCGCCGTCCTCGGCGACCGACATCGTCCTGAACTTGTAGACGATGATCTCTTCGCCGTCGAGCCCGTAGCGGCGCTGCTTGAAGATCACGGACTGCCCGGGTGCCGTGAGACGGATGCCTATCGCGATCGCGAGCATCAACGGCAGAGCGGCGACGAGCATCAGAGACGCGAGCACGACGTCGAGCGTGCGCTTCTTGATGCCGCTCCAGCCGTGGAACGGCGTCTCGCAGAGCGCGATGATCGGTATGCCGCGGATGTCGTCGACGCGCGCCTGGATCAGGTCGATGAAGGAAATCTCCGGGATCAGATAAACGGATGCGGTCGTGTCCCGCAGGTCGTTCAGCAGGCGCTTCGTCCGCTCGAGGTGATACGGCATCGAGATGAAGATGATGTCGACGTGGTGCCGCTTCACGTATCCGGGCAGGTCGCGGAGCGTGCCGAGGAGCTCGTCGGGGCGCAGTTGCACGACGCGGCCGGGCTCGCGGTCGTCGAAGAACCCGCGGTGTTCGAGACCGAGCTCGGGCCGCTCCATGATCGTCGACGCAAGCTCGCGGCTGACATCGTTGACTCCGGCGATCACGACTCGCCGCGTCGTGTTCGACAGCACCGTGATTCGCCGCATGAGCATCCGGAGCAGAACGGGCGCTGCCATGAGCAGCGGCGGCGTCGCGACGAACCACAGAAAGAGCGCCCGGCGCGAGTAAACCTCCGAGACCTTCGTCGCGTAGCCGATCAGGAGCAGCAGTGCGACGACGACGAGCCAGCCCATTCCGGCGCGGGTCGCGATGGTCCAGCCGCTCACGAACATCGAGCGTTTGTCCGACGACTCCTGACGGACGATCGTGAAGCAGAGGAGCGCGGAGAAGATCGCGAGCAACACGTAGCTCTGGTCGAACTCGACGCCGAGAAGTTGCGTCGAGCCAACGAGCACCGCGGTCGAGATCAGCGGCGCCGACAGGGTCTCGAGCGTCGCAATCAGTATCAGGAGCAGGGTGACCTTGTAGTAGCCGCCGGCCAAGCCGTCGTCTCCGCGCGTGTTATTGTGCCGACCCCGTATGCAATCGACATGCCAGCGGTCGGAACGTGCCGACGAGCGACTTTCAGCGCTCGCGTCTTTTTCAGAAATTGTAAGAACCGTGCAACACCTTCACTCGGGTCGTACGAGCGGAAGCAACCCATGTCGGCGCACGGCGACGGTGTCGCCGATCGCGCACGCGTGGCATGAGTCTTGCTCCACTCGATCGCGTCCCATGCGGACGTGAAGGGCGTCAACAAAAGCAGAACGAAAGGCGAATGACTTCTCGATGTGCGGCATAGCAGGAGTGCTTCGACCGGACCTCGTCGAGGCCGATGCCCTTCACCGAATGGTGGACTCGATCTCGCACCGCGGACCCGACGGTCGGGGAACAGTCGTGCGTGACGGCGTCGGCTTCGGTCATGTGAGGCTCGCGGTGATCGATCCCGAGGCGAGCGCTCAACCGATGTCGACCGCGGACGGACGCTGCCTGATCACGTTCAATGGGGAGATCTACAATTACCGCGAGCTCGCGCGCGAGCTCGCGGCCGAAAAGGCCCTGACGACGCGCGGCGACACCGAAGTGTTGCTCCGGCTCCTCGCGCGGGACGGCGAGAAGGCCCTCACACGCTTGCGCGGCATGTTCGCGTTAGCGTTCTACGACTTCCGCCGGCGCCGCTTGCTGCTCGCACGCGATCACCTCGGACAGAAGCCGCTCTACTACTGGCACGACGGCGAGCGGTTCGCGTTCGCTTCGGAGATCAAGGCGCTGCTCGCGCTCGAGCCCGGGCTCGCGGAGCTCGATCCGGATGCGCTCCACGAGTACTTGACGCTTCGGGTCGTGACGGCGCCGCGCTCGATGTTCAGGCGCATCCGTAAGGTGCCGCCCGGACACTATCTCGTTTTCGAGCAAGGGCAGGTCGAGGTCGCGCCTTACTGGAGACTCGAATTCGAACCGAAGAGGAAACTCTCCCTCGGTGACGCGGTCGGCGAGCTCGATGAGCGTCTGCGCGAGGCCGTGGCCTATCACCTCGTGAGCGACGTGCCGGTCGGTGCGTTCCTGAGCGGGGGGATGGACTCGAGCCTCGTCACGGCGCTCATGCACGAGGCGGGTGCCGGGCGCTTCGAAACGTTCACGGGCGACGTCGCGTTCGGATCCCGCTCGGAGCTCGAGCACGCGGAGCGGGTCGCGGCACGGTACGGGCTGCCGAACGTTCGGCTGCGGATCGATCCGTCGTTGACGCGAAGCCTGCCCGTCGTGATTCGGCATCTCGACGAGCCGGCGGACGCGCTGTCGGTCTGCGTGTTCCACCTCGCGGAGCTCGCTCGCCGGCACGTCAAGGTCGTGCTCGGCGGAGACGGCGGCGACGAGCTTTTCGCCGGCTACGACCGCTATTGGGGTAACCGCTACGTCGGCGCCTATGCGCTCTTGCCGGCCGCGCTGCGAAGCCGTGTGCTCGGACCTGCGATCGCACGGCTGTCCGGCGGCAGCTGGTACCGCAGCGTCGGGCACCGCCTGAAGTGGCTCCAGCACGTCGCGTCGTTCGACGAAGGGCGGCGTTATGCGAAGAGCTTGAGCTACTTCTACATCAGCGACGAGCACCGCGAGCGGGTGTATGCACCGGCGCTCGCCGCGCGGATCGCGGCGTTCGATCCGGAGAGGGCGATTGCAGAGCTCTTCGATTCGGCCGATGCGCGCGAGGCGCTCGATCGGATGATCCACGCCGACGTGCATACGCGGCTGCCCGATCATCCGTTGATGATCCTCGACCGGATGACGATGGCGCACGGTCTCGAGGCCCGCAGCCCCTTCCTCGACCATCGCGTCGCGGAGTTCTGCGCGTCGCTGCCGGGCCGCTTCAAGGTACGCGGCGGGCGCACCCGAATCATCGAGAAGGTGCTCGCGCGACGCTACCTGCCGCCCGAGACGCTGCGGCGGCCGAAGCAGGGCTTCTCATCGCCGCTTTTCTACGCGCTCAGCGGGGAGTACCCGAGGCTCTACGACACGCTGCTCAGGGATGCCCGTCTCGTGGAGGACGGGTGGCTGCGTTCCGACGGCATCGCGACACTCGTCCGCGAGCATAGCGACGGCATACAGGATCACGCGCAGCGGCTGTGGCTCCTCTGCGCGGCGGAGGTCTGGTATCGGATCACATTGCGCGGCGAGGGCACGGAAGCCGTCGAGGACGCATTGCTGAAGGAGGCGGCATGAAGCTACTGCCAGACGCCCAGGACATTCGAAGGCTGCGCCGCTCCGCGGCGCGCCTCGCGCGAACGCGTTATCCCGCGTTCGTGTTCGGCCGAAAGGTCGAGCCGGGCGAGATTCCCGTTTTCACGTATCACGAGATCGGCGCCGCGGAGCTCGAAGCCGATCTCGATTTCCTCGAGCGCAACCGTTATCGCACGCTGTCGCTCGACGAGTATCACGAGCGCATGCGCAACCCGCGGCTCGGGCGCGACAAGTGCGTGCTGCTCACGTTCGACGATGCGCGCCGTAATTTCCGCGACGTCGCGTTCCCGGTGCTCGCGAAGCGCGGCGCGCGTGCCGCGCTCTTCGTGCCGACCTATTGGGTCGGCACGCGCGGCGTGCCGGCGCACGAGTCGACGCCGCCCGGATTCATGACGTGGGCCGAGCTGCGCGAGTGTGCCGCGTCCGGGCTCGTCGACGTGGAGTCGCACGCGCACAGGCATGCGCTCGTCTTCACGTCCGCGCGGCTCGCCGGCTTCGCGACGCCGGGCGCGCTCGCGGCGTACGACCTGTTCGACTGGCCGATGCGGCACGAGCGCGGGATCGATCGGCTGGGGCGTCCGCCGCTCGGCACGCCGATCTACGAATCCGCGCCGCTCCTGTCCGCGCGACACCGCTACGTCGAGCCCGCGTTGCCGGCCCTGACCTGCCGCAGCCTCGTCGAGTCAGAAGGAGGCGATCGCTTCTTCACGAGGCGGAACGCGCTCGCGGAGCTCAAGGCCGCGTACGCCGCCGTCGCAGGCCGGGTGCGCGGGCGGCTGATTCCGGCGAGCGAGTTCCGCGCCGAGATAGAGACGGAGCTTGCGCTCGCCGTCGAGACCTTTCGCCGGGAGCTCGGGCGCGCGCCGCGCTACTTCGCCTATCCGTGGATGCTCGGCGGGACCGAGTCGCTCGCGATGCTCAAGGATCTGGGCTTCGACGCGGCGTTCGGTGTTGCGCTCGATTTCGGGCGCATACGCCGCGAGGCATCGCCGATCGCCGTATACGCACGCTACAAGTCGGACTGGCTTCGGTTCCTTCCGGGAGACGGTCGCCGACGTCTCGTCGGGATCGTGCCGCAGAAGGTCGCGAGCTTCTTGAGGACCCAGCACTTCGCTCATTAACCGGGGAGGTTTCGGATGCGCGAGCGCGTCATCTGTGTCATGGCGAGGATGCTGGATCAGGATGACGGACTGTACGTCTATGCGCGGAACCTGATCGAGAATCTCCTGGAGCTCGATCGTGCGTCGCGCTACGTGATCCTCCTGAGGACCGCGAAGCGTGCGCAGCTTTTCGAGCGCTTTCCGAACGCCGACGTGCGCGTGCTGCCCGCGCGGATCAAGATGGTCTGGGATCAGGTCGTCGCGCCGCTCGCCGCGGCGCGGGAGGACGCGGATCTGATCTTCAATCCGAAGTTCTCGGTGCCGCTCCTGTCACGGCGGCCGACGACGTTCGTTCTGCAAGGATCGGACTGGTATGTGAATCCGCGGAACTATCCGTGGTGGGACAACCTTTACATCCGTGCTGCGATGCCGCTCTACGTCCGTAAGGCGGAGCGTCTGCTCGCGATCTCGCACACGGTAGTCGACGACTTGAAGCGGCATCTCTCGCTCGATCCGTCCCGTGTCGAGGTGTCGTACGCGGCCCCGAGCCCGCATTTCTGCGCCCGCCGCGACGTCGGGGAGCTCGAGCGGTTCCGTGCTGAGTATCGCCTCCCACCGAAGTTCATTCTGACGGTCGCCCGCGGGTATCACACGGGGCACGGCAGGATGCCGGAGTACCCGGGCGGCAACAACGAGCGTCTGGTCCGCGCGTATCGTGCATATCGCGAGCTCGGCGGTCGCTTACCGCTCGTCGTCGTCGGCAACAGGATAGAGGCGTACCTTCGCGCGCGGGGGTTCGGCGATCGTGACCTGCGCGACACCGTGTTCACGGGGTTCGTGCCGCACGAGCGGATGCATCTCGCGTACCAGCTCGCGGAGTTTCTCGTGCTCGCCACGCTGAACGAAAGCTTCGCGTTTCCGGTCGTCGAGGCGATGGCCTGCGGTTGTCCGGTGATCGCGTCGTCGACGGGCGCGTGCCCCGAGATCGGCGGCAGCGCGATCCGGCCGATCGACCCGTTCGACGTCGACGACATCGCGGCCCGACTGCTCGAGCTCGACGGCGCACCCGAGCTCAGGGCGGCAATGCGGCGGGCGGGCCTCGAGCGCGTCCGCCGCTACAGCTGGAAGGCGACCGCCGAGCGGACGCTCACGGTTTTCAACGCGCTCGCGCCGCAGGTCGGCGCCGTTCGTACGGCTTAATGTGACAGACACATTTTCCCTGGGAAAATGTGTCTGACACGGGAGAGGGCGCATCAAGAGGACTCTTCGACTGCTGATCGGTCTCGTGCTGCTCGCCGCAGTCCTCTGGTACGCGGACGGGCTCGGCGAGATCCGTGCGCTCGCGAGCGGCGCAGTACCGCAATTCCTTTTGCTCGCGCTTGCGGTGATGACCGTCGACCGGTTACTGATGACCTTCAAGTGGATCCTGCTGCTCGAGGCGCGCGGCCTCGCGCTGCCGCTCTTCACCGGCTTCAAGATCTATTGCGCGGCGATGATCTGGGGCATGTTCCTGCCGACGACCGTCGGGGCCGACGCGCTGCGCGCGTACTTGACGTCGCGGCATGGACTCGACGGTTACGAGGTCACGGCGTCGATCATCGTCGAGCGCCTCGTGGGCTTCGTCGGCGCGCTGTTGCTCGGCCTCGTCGGCATGCTGATCCTGAGCGGCACGGGCGCCGTGGACGAGCGCTTCGATCCGGTCTGGTGGGCGGGCGGGGCGACGCTCTGCGCCGCGATTGCCGCGATGATGGTCTCGTTCAACGATCGAGCCTTCGACGCGATGCTCGGTATTGCGCCGTCGCGGCTCCGCGCATCGAGACTCGTGCGGCGCTTGCGCGACTTTCACGCGGTTTACCGCGCGTACGGCGACGAGCGCGCGACGCTCGGCGTGTTTTTCGCGCTGACGATGCTCGAGCAGGGCTTGACCGTCGTCGGGGTCTGGGTCATCGCGCTCGGGCTCGGCGTCGACATTCCGCTCTGGTTCGTCGCCGCGGCCGTGCCCGTCTCGATGCTGATCGCGCGCCTGCCGATCGCGTTCGACGGGCTCGGCGTCTTCGAGGGGGTGTTCGTGCTGATCATGAGCCTCGGCGGGGTGCGACCCGCCGAAGCGCTGTCGATCGCGCTCGCCGGCCGCGTGCTGCAGATCGCGGCATGGGCCCCATGGTGGCTGCTCTACTCGCTCGATCGCGAGCGGATACGCCCGCCGAAGCCCGTCGTGCCGTCGTGACCGGATCAGCGGAGGGGCCGCACGGCGGGCGGCCGCTCCGTGCGCGCGGCGGGCGATCGGTAGTAGCGGAACTTGCCGGACGGTTCCCTTTCAATCCGCGAGACGACGTCGATGACGACGCTCACGTCCGCACCGAGCACGGTGCGCAACAGCTCGGAGATCTGGTGCTCGAGCGTCGCGCGGTCGGGCGTTTCGTGGAGCTCGACGGTGACCCTCCAAGCGCGGCGGCCGAGCTGCTCGAATTGCACCTTCTGCGCGGCGCCGAGGGGCGGCCGGCCTCTATAGCGCTCGAGCGCCCGCCCGAGCACCGAGCCGTGGATCGGCGTGCCGTCCGGCTTGAACACGAGATCCGCGGCTCGTCCCTGGAGCTCCGCCAGCACGGGTTGCGGCCGTCCGCACACGCAAGGATCGGGAGACAGCGCACCGAGATCGCCGATGCGGCAGCGCACGAGCGGCATGCCGCGGTTCACGAGCGTCGTTGCGACGATCTCGCCGAGCTCCCCCGGCGCGGCCGGGAGGCCATCACGGAAGATCTCGAGATGCACGTTCGCCGTCAGCACGTGTAGCGATCCGGCTGGGCACTCCGCCGCGACAGGTCCCATTTCCGTGCAGCCGTACGACTCGATCACGCGACCGCCGAGGTGCGCCGAGATGTCGTCGCGCTGGAACGCGTAGAGCTGCTCGCCGCCGACCTTGACGAACGGGACGCGCACGGCAACGTGCGCGCCGCGAGTCCGGCCGATGTGCCTTGCGAGCTCGTGGACGGCGGACGGCGTGCCCCAGACGAGATCCGGCCTGCGGCTCTCGAGATAGCGTACGGCGCCCTCGAGCCGCTCGGCGGTAAGCTCGTGCGCGGGGACGAAATGCCGGTTGAGCACGAAGTTCTCGAGGCCGAGCGACGAGCCCCACATCCTGAGCGTCCTCGCGCCGATGTCGAGCCCGTGCCACGTCATCGGGTGATACTCGGCGGCCCAGCTCCACGCGACGCCCTTCAGCGTCCACGACACGACGACCGGCGTGCCGGTCGACGCCGAGCTCCGACGCTCGAGCAGCAACGCCCGGATCGTCCCGTCCGGAATCAGGGCCGCGCGCTCCTCGGCGATCATGCGTCGTTCGAGCAGCGGCCAGCGGGCGAGGTCGGTGCTGCCGCCCGCGACGTCGCGCCACGGCGCCGAGCGGTAGAGCGGTACCCGCTCGGCTGCGAACGACAGCATCAGCTCGAGTCGCGCGCGGCTCAATGCGGCGTAGCTTGCCGCGTCGAGCGAGTCCCACTCGACGAGCTGGCGCATCAGCTTGCCGATCGGTCGACCTCGCACGCGCTGAGTGCCGAGATACAACGAGCGGTGAAACCGGCGCTCGAGACGCCTGGCGGTCGGCCTCGTGCGAGGATCGAGCGGCTCTGTGGACCAGCCGCGCGGCGGAGCCATCTCCATGCGACTCATCTGCAACGTTCTCCCTTTCATTGGCTTCGCGACGGCTGTGCCGCGCGGTTCAAGCTCGATGTCATGGCGTCGTCGATCGGCGGCTGGTCGTCGACGGGCGGGGCGCCGTCGACGTCGCGGTTTCGCTGCCGGTCGACTCGGCGCACCGCGCGCGCCGGCACGCCGACCGCCAGCGTATGCGGCGGGACGTCCCGGATCACGACCGCGCCTGCGCCGATCACCGCGCCGTCGCCGATCGTCACGCCGCCGATGATCGTGACGTTCGCGCCGACCCACACTCGGCGGCCGATCACGATCGGCGCGAACAACGCTGCGAGGTGCTCGTCGCCGTAGTCGTGACCAGTGGTCGTCACGATCGTGCCGGGTCCGAGCTGCGTCTCGTCGCCGATGGTCACGCCGCCGTGGCCGTAGATCTGCACGAAACTGTTGATCGCGACGCGGTCGCCGATGTCCACGCGCCCGTGAACGCCGGCGCGGATATAGATCGAATCCTGGAACAGGCAGTCGCGGCCGATGCGCACGTTCGCCGCATTGATGATGCGATTGCCGGTACCGAAGACGCAGCCGGGGCCGGCGCTGCGGAGCAAGTACCGGATGCGGAAGGTCGCGAGGCCCATCCGAGCGAGCCTGAGACCCTCGGCTGGATCTCGTCCGAGGCCCCACAGGGCCTCGAGTAGCTTACCGCGCCGGTTCATCGAGCCGACGCCCGCTCCGTCGGCGTTACGCACCCGTACCGTAGTAGTAATAGTACGGGGCGACGTTCTCGGAGGACCTGTTGAGCACGGTGCCGACGATGTTCACGTCCTGAAGAAGCTCCTTCGCGGCGACGAGATCCGCCTGCTTCGTCTTCCCCTGGCACAGGACGAGCAGGATCGCGTCGACCAGCGGGCTGAAGGCCAGCATGTCGTCGGTCGCGAGCAGAGGCGGAAGGTCGAAGACGACGACACGGCCCTCTCCCTGTCGCAGCTGGTCGACGAGGGCCGCCATCTGCGGTGACGTGAGCAGCTCCGACGAGTTCGCGAACGGCCGCTCGTTGAGCAACAGGCCGAGCCGCTCGATACCCGGGCTGAATAGCGCGCGCTCGAGATCGACCGCATTCTGCAGCACGTCGCCGATACCGTGGCGCGGATACACGCCGAGATACCGTGAGATCGACGGTTTGCGGAGATCGAGGTCGACGAGCACGACGCTCGTTGACAGGTCTCGCGCCATACTGATGCTCAGATTGATCGCGGTCAGCGTCTTGCCCTCGTCGGGGCACGTGCCCGTCACCGCGAGCGTCGTCCAGCCGTTGCGGCGCATCCGCTGCAGCACGCGCGTGCGCAGCATCTTGTACGCCGAGCTCGCGGGTACCTCCTCGTCGGTCAATACGCGGTGATTCTGCAGCGTGCGCGGATTCAGCTTTATCCGCGGCAGCGACTCGGTTTCGATCGGTCCGAGCCCGGCAACGCGAGGTGCGAGCTCGGTGACGTCCGGGTCGTGCAGTGCGGATCTCGTGCCTCTGGCTCGTGCGAATCCCTTGTCGATCGTCGCCATCCCGTCCTGCTCCCTCTGCCGTCACTGCGGGGGAGTCATGACGAGGAACGCCACGACTCCGACCCATGCCGTCACGCTCGCCGCGAGGGCGAGCCGCCTCCATCGCCTGCGGCGCGCATCCACCTCGTTGTCGATATAAGGAATCATCACGAGAGGCGGAATCTCGAGCAGCGTGTGCACATCGCGCGGACTGCGAACCGTCGTGTCTGTCGTCTCGGCGATCGCGACGCCGCCGGCGCCGCCCATGAACGCGAACGCGAGCCCGAGCAACAGAATCGCGATCCGGTTCGGCTGCACAGGCCGGCGCGGCGGATCGGGCGAGTCGAGAACCGTGAAGCGGTCGCCGCGATTCTCGGACTCGAGACTCACGGACATCGCCGCGGCCTGCTGCTTGCTCAAGAGCTCGTCGTATTGAGCGACGAGCTGATCGAGGCCGCGCGTGAGCGCTGCGTATTCGCGCTCGACCTCCGGGGTCTGCGTCAACCGTTCCTCGAGCATCGCGTAGCGCTCGCGCAGGCTTTCCCGTCGCGACAGCGCCGCCTCGAGGTCCGCGCGAGCGCCCTGGAGCTGCACTTGCCGCTGCAGGTACGCGGGATTGTCGGCCGGAGGCGGGGCCGCGGATCGCTGCGGCGCGCGCGGCGCGTTCGCGAGCGCCTCGCGCAGGTTCGCTAGCGATCTTTCGAGCCGGACCACGTCGGGATGCTCGTCCGTTACGCCGCGCTCGCGCAATTGTGCGAGCTCCTGCTCGCGCGTCGTGAGCACCGACTGCAGCGTTGCCCGATCGAAGGCGGGGAGCCCGGTCTGCGCGCTCAGCGCCTCGATCTCTCTCTGCAGCCGCACGATGTTCGGGTGTTCCTGGCTATAGATCGCCGAGTCCCGGATGTATTGCCGCTGCAGCATCTTCAGGCGGTCGGCGGGGCTCAGCAGCGGATTGCCGTTCTCGTCGAGAACGACGGCATACGGGCTCAAGCTCGCGAGCTCCGACTCGATGAGCGAGATACGCTCGCGGAGGGTCCTGATCTCATTGTCGGTCGCGAGCAGGTCCCGCTCGGTTTGCTCGAGCAGCTGCATGTTCATGTCGGCCAGCTCGGGAAGGCGGCCCGCGTTCCGGCGCTTGAACTCCGCGAGCGCCGCTTCGCGCTCCGCGATCCGTTTCTCGAGACGCTCGGCCTCCGCCTGCAGGAACTCGAGCGTACCGGCCGCGAGCTCCTGCCGTGCCTTCTGGTTCTCGCTCGTGTAGAGCTCGACCAGCTCCTCGGCGACCGCATGGGCGACCTCCGGCGACGGGTGCCGGAAGCCGACGTGGAACGCGATCACGCTCGGTCCGGCGGCGATCAGACCCGGCAGCAGCGCCGGGTC
>Ga0079224_100004831_pt1 | contig 17561 bp, 16 predicted proteins | sample Stecom2015_FD_80414 | JGI IMG/M metagenome (GOLD analysis project Ga0079224, IMG submission 80414) | Agricultural soil microbial communities from Utah to study Nitrogen management - Steer compost 2015 | ecosystem: Environmental > Terrestrial > Soil > Agricultural land | place: USA: Utah...
TCGCCAGCCCGGCACCGACCACGATGATCTTGACACGGATGGGCGTGAAACCGCAGATCATGGCCCGTTTCGGTCAAGATCATGCCGGTTCAGCGCGGGAAGACCTCGAAGGTGACCGCCGGACGCCCACCGAAGGAGGCGGCGTTCGCGGACAGCATCTCGTCGAGGAAGGACCGCGCGTAGGTCTCCGGGTCCTCGTCGGTGAGGCCCTCGATGTAGGCGCGGTGCTCCAGCAGGGAGCGGACCGCGCGTTCGTAGCCCGCGGTGGCGTCCACGGCGTGGGTGGGCCTCGGGGAGGCCGCGACCGCCACCCAGCGCACCCCGCCCCACGGTTGCAGGCCCTGCTCGACGAGCTCCGGGAAGATCCACCGGTTGCCCGCGTCGGCGGCGGCGTCCAGCGTGGCCCGGCCCACGGCCTTGTGGTCGGGGGTGTTCCAGAAGGTGTCGCCGAAGGTGTCGCGGTGGTTGAGGGTGACGACGAGTTCGGGGCGGTGCCGCCGGATCGCCGCGGCGATGTCGCGGCGCAGCGCCGGACCGTACTCGATGACGCCGTCGCGGTGGTCGAGGAACTCGACGGTGGTGACGCCGACCACGGCGGCGCTGGCGATCTGCTCCCGTTCCCGCAGCGGGGCCGCCTCGGCCGGGCTGATGCCGTCGATGCCCGCCTCGCCCCGGGTGGCCAGCAGGTAGGCGACCTCCTTGCCCGCGTCGGTCCAGGCGGCGATGGCCGCGGCGGCCCCGTACTCCAGGTCGTCGGGGTGGGCGACGACGGCGAGGGCGCGCTGCCAGTCCTCGGGCATGGGGGCGAGCTGTTCGGTCACGTGCCTCTCCTGTCCGTTGGTTCGGATGGGTCTTCGATGGTTCCAGGGAACACGGGAATCCGCGCGGTGCGGAGTACCCAGACGACTTACCCGACAGTAATATCTGCGGCCATGACCATCAGTGACGCTGATTTCGCGAAGTCGTCCATTCTCGCGGCGATGCCGTTCGCCCGCGCCCTGCGCCTGGAGTTCGTGGAGTTGACGGGCGAACGGGCCGCGATGCGCCTGCCCGACAACCCCGACCACCACAACCACGCCCGGAGCCAGCAGGCCGGGGCGCTGCTGGCGCTGGCCGAGACCGTCTCGGGCGCGGCGGTGTTCAACGGCCTCGGCGACCGCCTCAGGCTCGCCCTGCCGCTCTCGGTGCGCGCCGAACTCGACCACCGCCAGCCCTTCGAGGGGCCGGTGCTCGCCGAGGCGGTGCTGGGCGAGGAGTGGACCCGGGCCGTCGCCGAACTGGAGGCGGGCGGCCGACCGGAGTTCCCGGTGGAGGTGGCGCTGCGCGCCGAGGACGGCACGGCCGCCGGCACCGCGACCGTGGTGTGGACCCTGCAGCCGTACCGCTGACCGCCGCGCGGGAAACCGGTCAAAGCGGGGTGAGCTGCGGGAACCCGGCTGCGAAGCCGGTCCGCACACTGCGGACGGCCTCCCGGGGAATGTCGTACCCGCCGGGTAGGGTCCTCCCCGACTCCGGAACTCCGGACGGACAGGGAGGCCCCAGTGAGATTCCGAGCCGACCGCGACGCCTTCGCGGACGCCATCACCTGGACGGCGCGGGCGCTGCCCGCACGCCCGGCCGTCCCCGTTCTCGCGGGGATGCGCCTGGACATCGCCGACGCCGCCGACACCCTGCACCTGTCCGGGTTCGACTACGAGGTCTCCGCCCGCGCCTCCGTGGACGTGCAGGTGGAGGAGGCGGGCAGTGTCCTGGTGTCGGGCCGGCTGCTCGCCGAGATCGTCCGCAACCTGCCGCCGCACCCGGTGGAGCTGCGTGTGGAGGGGTCGCGTGCCCTCCTCACCTGCGGCAGTACCAGGTTCACCCTGCTCACCCTGCCGTTGGAGGACTACCCGAGCCTGCCGCCCATGCCGCGCACCACCGGTTCGGCGCCCGCCGACGTGTTCGCCACGGCGGTGCGCCAGGTGCTGCCGTCGACCAGCCGCGACGACACGCTGCCCATGCTCACCGGCGTGCACCTCGCCTTCCGGGGCGACACGATCCTGCTGGCCGCCACCGACCGCTACCGCATCGCGGTGCGGGAGATGTGGTGGAAGCCGGAGCAGGCCGACATCGACGCCTCCGCCCTGGTGCCGGCCCGCACCCTCGGCGAGTTCGGCCGGGCGCTGGCGGGCGGCAACGTCGACATCGCGCTGTCCGCGGTCGGCGACTCCGCGGGCGAGGGCATGATCGGCTTCGAGCACGCCGGGAAGCGCACCACCACCCGCCTCATCGACAGCGACTTCATCAAGTACGAGTCGCGTTTCCCCACCGACTTCGCGGCCCGCGCCGAGGTTCCGGTGGCGTCCCTGGTCGACTCGGTGAAACGGGTGGCCCTGGTCGCGGACCGCAGCACCCCGGTGCGGTTCTCCTTCGGCTCCTCCGAGGTGGTCCTGGAGGCGGGGTCCGGTGAGGACGCGCAGGCCGTGGAGGCGCTGGACGCGAAGTTCGAGGGCGAACCGATGCGCATCGCGTTCAACCCGCAGTACCTCCTCGACGGCCTGACCGGCGTGCAGTCGGAGAACGCGCTGCTCGGTTTCGTGGCCCCCACCAAACCGGCGGTCATCACCGGCGTCCCGAGCGAGGAGGGGGAGCGGCCGGACTTCCGGTACCTGGTGATGCCGCTGCGGGTGTCGTAGGGGAGGCCGGACCGCCGTCCGACGGCCCGGGCCCGCGACCGCGGGCCACGGCGACACCGGGGCGCAAACAGGGGGTGGTACCCGACCTCCGGACCCCCGGTTGGAAGACTGGTCGCAACACGATTCGGGCGGGACTCCGCGTTCGACGCCCACCGGCTCGGCGCTGTTTCCCGCACACTTCCGAGCGACCAGGAGAGAAGAGACAAGTCATGGCCAAGGCCCCAGTCAACGTCACTGTCACCGGCGCGGCCGGACAGATCGGCTACGCGCTGCTGTTCCGGATCGCCTCGGGCCAGCTCCTCGGCACGGACACCCCCGTCAAGCTGCGGCTGCTGGAGATCCCGCAGGCGGTCAAGGCGGCTGAGGGCACCGCGATGGAGCTCGACGACTGCGCGTTCCCGCTGCTCGCCGGGATCGACATCTTCGACGACGCCCGCAAGGCCTTCGACGGCGTCAACGTGGCCCTGCTGGTCGGCGCCCGCCCCCGCACCAAGGGCATGGAGCGCGGCGACCTGCTGGAGGCCAACGGCGGCATCTTCGGCCCGCAGGGTGAGGCCATCAACGCGGGTGCCGCCGACGACGTACGTGTCCTCGTCGTGGGCAACCCCGCCAACACCAACGCGCTGATCGCGCAGGCGCACGCCCCGGACGTCCCGGCCGAGCGGTTCACCGCGATGACCCGCCTCGACCACAACCGTGCGCTGTCGCAGCTCGCGGCCAAGCTGAACGTCACGGTCAGCGACATCAAGAAGATGACGATCTGGGGCAACCACTCCGCCACCCAGTACCCGGACATCTTCCACGCCGAGGTGAACGGCCGCAACGCCGCCGAGGCCGTCAACGACGAGGCGTGGCTGCGCGACACGTTCATCCCGACCGTCGCCAAGCGCGGCGCGGCGATCATCGAGGCCCGCGGCGCCTCGTCGGCCGCGTCGGCCGCCAACGCCGCGATCGACCACGTCTACGACTGGGTGAACGGCACCCCCGAGGGCGACTGGACCTCGGTGGCGCTGCCCTCCGACGGTTCCTACGGCGTGCCGGAGGGGCTGATCTCGTCGTTCCCGGCGGTGTCCCGCAACGGCTCCTGGGAGATCGTCCAGGGCCTGGAGATCAACGAGTTCTCCCGGGAGCGCATCGACGCCTCCGTGCGGGAGCTGGAGGAGGAGCGCGACGCCGTCCGCAAGCTGGGTCTGATCAAGTAGCCAGGGCTCCGCCGGACAGGTTGTCCACAGTTTGTGGACAACCTGTCCGAAAAGCGGTCCCGGACGAGGTCGGAGGGCTGGTCAGTCGGGCCAGCCCTCCACGCTTTCCACAGGGTCGTCCACAAGCAGGCGCAGTTCGTAGTGGACGGGTTCGTAGCGCAGCATCCGGTAGGACAGCGGCATCGCCCAGCGCTGCGTCATGGGGGTGCGGCGGCTCAGCAGCCGTGCCGCCTGCCGGGCCTCGCCGTCGTCGAGTGGTCGGACCCGGCCGCGCACCGGAGCACCGGTCGGCTCGCCACGGAACGTGCATGTGCGCAGGTCAACGAGGGGGTATGCGGCTATTCTCGCGGCCGTGCTGGAATTTTTACCGACTCGGAAGAGCAGTCGGTCACCGTCCAGGGCGATGCTCACCGGAGTATGCACCGGCGTCATGCCGTCGTCCAGGTAGGTGGTGAGCAGTGCGATCCGGGAGTTTCGGAATTCTCGGAGAAGCGCGGTCCTGGGCATCCTCTCCCCCTCCTGAGCAGGCGCGTCGTCGGTGTCCTCCTTCCCGGTCCGGGGGGTCGCCACCGTGGGCCGCTCCGTTGCGGACCAAGTTATCCACAGATTTCCACAGGTTTATCCACAGCCTTTGGGAAACTGGGGATAACCGTTTCCGGCCTCGTGGAAAAAACCGGAACTCCGCGGTGGAGGTCCCGCGCCGGCCCGGTCAGTCCGTGTCCGCCCGCTCCGGCAGCGAGTGGCCCCCGCCCCCGCCCACCGCGGTCTCCACCCCCAGTTGCGCCTTGCGTCCACGCAGGTAGCCCGCACGGTACCCGGCCCGGTGGTGGGTGCGCTCAGGGCGGGTGGGCCGCAGTTTCGGGAAGCGGCGCTCGAACTCCTCCTGCACCCGGTCGACGTCGGTGCGCAGCACCAGATCCGCGCCGGTGGTCGGAGTGTCCTCCGCCGCGTCGCCCCCGTTCCCGCCGCCCGCGGCGTTCTCCGCGAGCCGGGCGCGGAACTCGCGGATGCGTTCGGCGACCGCCGCACCGTAGGCGCGGATGAACGACCGGTAGAACCGGTTGCGTTCGGTGGCCAGCGTGGACCGGTCGTAGTTGCGCAACTCCCGCAGGTTCGCCACGTGCTCACGCGCGGAGAACCGGGCCGACGACTCCATCTGCATGCTGATGGACGGCAGCAGCACCCGCAGCGAGTCCAGCGCGGTGGCCGTACCCACGATGATCAGCGTCCGTTCGGTGTTGGCCGACGTGTTGCCGCGCACCGCCGACTGGCATCCGTAGGCGGACGCGATCGCCGCCAGCGCCTTGACCCGGGCCTTGCCGTGCCCGCCGACACCGGAGACCGGGAAGTCCAACCGGGTGATCTCCTCGACCCCCTCACCGCGCTGCGCCCGCGCCTCGGCCTCGGCGATCGCGTGGCGGGTCATCAGTTCGGCGGCCTTGGCGGTGAACGCCTGGCTCTCGGCGTCGGTGACCGCGGGGTCCTCCGCCATGCGCAGCAACCCGCGGACCCGTTCGATCATCTTCTTCCGGGCGTCTCCCCCGGTGCGTCCCCGTGTGTCAGACGCCATAGGCACAGCTCCGTTCCCCGAGTGGCGGCGGTCAAAAACCGCTCCGGGGGCGTGCGTTCCCCGGAGCGGTGCGGTTCGTCGGCGGTCCCGCCGACCGCCTGGGTTGTCACGTGCTGTTCAGAGACTACTTCCTGTTGCCCACCACCATGGCGACGATCCCCAGGATGACCCAGAGCACCGCCGCGCCGGCGGCGCCACCCATGATCCCGAGGAACAGCCCGTCGCTGAGCACGCCGCCCACCGCCATGCCGACACCGCCCAGCAGTGCGGGAGCCGCGGCGAACCGCCACGGGTACTGGGCCGCGTAGCGGCGGGCCCGCCGGTCGCCCTTGCTGCCGACGAGACCGACCACACCGCCCACCAGCGCGAAGAAGAAGGCCGCGGTGCCGAAACCGCTGCCCAGCGCGCCGAGCACGCCCTCGCCCAGGCTGGTCAGGAGGGAGATCACTCCGGTCACGCCGCCGGCGATCACGGAGCTGCGCCACGGCCAGATGAGCGTCGCCGAGGCGACGGGAGTGAATGCGTTGCCGCGCTCCAGCGTCATGTCTGCTCCAAGTCCGTCGTGAGCGGTCCGGACGGTACGACCCGGACGTTCTCGTCTTCCACCATGCCCCGAAACGGTCCGGGGCACATCGGGCTTCGACCCTGACTTCCCCCTGAACCTTCGCGGTAGGGGCGGAAACGGTCGTCGACCTGGTTGTCCCGGCCCGCTCCGACAACGAACCGGACCGGGGAAAAGTGCCCGTTCATCCCCTTCGACAGTTCACGTCCCGACAACGGTTCCACCGGCGACTACACCTTTGGGCATAGCGCGCCGCACACGAAACGCCGATGTGCCGCCCCGGCCCCGCCGCCTACCGTCGGCATGTCAGAGCTTCCCGAACCGGAACGGTGCAGCAGTGCTCACAGCGCGCGAACTCACCAAACGCTACGGCGGGACCACCGCGGTGGACTCCCTCACCTTCGACGTCCGCCCCGGCCTGGTCACCGGATTCCTCGGCCCCAACGGCGCCGGGAAGTCCACGACCCTGCGGCTGCTGCTGGGACTGGACCGGCCCACCTCGGGCGAGGCCCTGGTGAACGGCCGCCGCTACGTCCAGCTCCCGCAGCCCGCGCGGCAGGTCGGGGCGCTGCTCGACGCCTCGGCCGGGCATCCGGGGCGCAGCGCCCGCGCCCACCTCCTCGCCCTCGCGCGCGGTGGCGGGATTCCCCGCCGCCGCGTGGCCGACGTGCTGGACGAGGTCGGGCTGTCCGACGTCGCCGACCGCCGGATCGGCGGATTCTCGCTGGGGATGCGGCAGCGGCTGGGCATCGCCGCCGCCCTCCTGGGCGACCCCGGCGTCCTCGTCCTCGACGAGCCGCTCAACGGGCTCGACCTGGACGGGGTCCGCTGGGTGCGCGGCCTGGTGCGCGCCCTCGCCGACGAAGGCCGGACCGTGTTCGTGTCCAGCCACCTGATGAGCGAGATGCAGCTCGTGGCCGACCGGCTCGTGGTGGTCGGCGGCGGCCGGCTCGTCGCCGACGCGCCCACGGCGGAACTGATCGCCTCCTGGTCGGACCCCCGCGTCGTGGTGCGCACCCCCGACCCCGCCCCGCTCGTCGAACAGCTCCGCCGGTCCCCCCGGGGACCGGTCAGGGTGGCTCCCGGCGCCGACGGCGTGCTGCTGGTGCGGGGGGCGACCCCGGAGGAGGTCGGCGACGCCGCCCACGCCGCCGGGGCGCGCGTGCACGCCCTGTACCGCGAGGAGGCGTCACTGGAACAGGTCTACCTCGACCTCACCGGGGCCGAGGTCCGCCACCGGGCCGCACCGCCGCGGAGCCGTGCCGCCGCGCACGGCGGCACCGCCCGGAAGGAGGACCGGTGACCTCCCCGACCGTGCCGGCCCGGCGTGTCCTCGCCCGAGCCGCGGCCATGGAGTGGACCAAGCTGGCCTCTGTGCGCACCACCTGGTGGTGCCTGGGCCTGGGAGTCCTCGGAATGGCCCTGTTCGCCCTCTTCATGGGGGCCTCGGCGGCCGACCGCATCGCCGAGGACCCCGACTCCGCGGCCGGCTTCTCCTACTCCCGGACCGTCTCCCACGGCGTGTTCTACCTGGTGCAGTTCGTCGTCCTCACGCTGGCCGCGCTCGCGGCCACCAACGAGTACGCCAACGGCGGCATCACCGCCACCCTGCTGGCCGTGCCGCGCCGCGGCGTACTCCTCGCGGCGCGCACCGCGGTCACGGCCGGGCTCTCCTTCACCGCGGGCGCCGGCACGGCGGCGCTGGGCCTCGGGGTGCTGTGGCTGCTGGTCGGCGGCCACGTGTCCCCCGACCCGGGCCGCGCCGCGCACACGGTCCTGGGCGCGGGCGTGTGCATGGCCCTGCTCGCGGTGCTGTTCACGGGGCTCGGCACGGCACTGCGCGGCACCGCGGGCACCCTCGCCGCCGGTTTCCTGCTGCTGCTCGGACTGCCGCTGGTGTTGCAGCTCAGCCAGACGCAGTGGCTGAACGACCTCGCCGCCTGCCTGCCCGGACTCGCGGGGATCGAGTTCTACGCCTCCGGGGACGTCGGCTTCTACACCGCGCCCCACGACGGGGCGGTGAACCTGTGGACGGTGCTGGGCTGGGCGGTCGCGGCGCAGTGCGTCGGCTACGCGGAGCTGTGCGCCCGCGACGCCTGACCGGGACGGCCCCGGCGCGGGGGCGGGGGCCGTCCCGGTCGCTCAGTCGACGAACACGACGTCGGGATGCTCGGAGGAGGGGCCGTCCAGGAGCGGCCGTTCCACGCCCCGCAGGTGCTCGTCGAAGAAGGCGGTGAGGTAGGCGCGCTGCGCGGCCACGCTCCGGTCGGGGTCGACGGCGCCCACCGCGCCCTCGACCGTGTCCTCCCAGGCCGGGCCGCCGGGCCGGAGCCCCTCCTGAAGCTGCGGGACCTGCCACTGCAGGTCCGTGAAGCTCATGTGCTCCCCCTCCGGCAGGTGCAGTTCCAGCACCGGGCCGGTGGACGCCTCTCGGAACATCCGCCAGTCGGGGGCGTCCCGGCTGGTGTGCGGCTTGCCCTCCGGTCCGCTGCGACCCGCGCCGAACAGCAGGAACGGCCGGTCCACGCCGCGCAGCGCGGCCTCGGCCCAGTCCTCGTCGCCGATGTGGTAGGCGATGCTGCCGTCGAGGTCGGCGCCCGCGTCGACGCGGTCGTCGTCGAGCATCACCTCGGCGGCGGCGAGCCCGCCCGCGGAGTGACCGAACACGCCGACCCGCTCCGGGTCCAGGGCCTCGCCCAGTCCTTCGGGCAGCGTCCGCCCGCCGGCGTCGGGGTTGCCGCCGCCGGCGAGCTCCGTCACGGCGTCCAGGACGAGGCGGAGGTCGGCCACCCGCGTCCGGAGCGCGGACCGCAGCGTCGGCGCGTCGCCGCCGGGAACGCTGTCCCGCACCACGCGGCCGTCGGGGAACTCCACCGCCGAGGTCTCGTGGGGGTGGTCCACGGCCGCCACCGCGTACCCCTGGCTGGCCAGCTCCTCCAGGTGCGCGGTGGCCTGGTGGCGGGACTGGTTGAACCCGGGCGAGTACAGCAGGACCGGCAGCGGTCCCGCGTCGGCGGCGACGCCGGCCCCGTCCACGGCGTTGGTGGACGAGCCCGCGAAGTCGACGGCGCCGCGGGACAGGCCCACCTGCTCCAGTTGTCCCGCGAGGACGTCGGCCACCGCGTCGGGCACGTAGCGCGCCCGCTCGCCGCCGTCGTCCTCGGCCGGGTACCACAGCGTCACCATCAGCTCCCGCTGCTCGACCCCCTCCGCCCAGGGGTGGCCGCGGTCCTCGTCGACCAGGTGCAGGTCGACCCGGCCGACGGCGTGGGGACCGGTGGGCTCGGGCGGGGCCAGCCGGACCGGGTCGGGTGCGGTGAGCGCGGCGACCGCGGGAGGAAGGGAGCAGCACACCGCCAGGACGGCGGCCGCCGCCCCGTAGGCCAGGAGCCGGCCGCGGTGGGTGGAGAACCATTGCTTCGTCACCATGTCCGGGAGCATCGCCGTTGCGCGGCCCGAGCACATCGGCCGAACGTCAACCGAGTCCTCCCCCGATCGTCACCCGCTCACCACGGGCCGCCCGCGACCAGGCCCGCCTCGTAGGCGAGGACCGCCGCCTGAACCCGGTTTCGGACCTCCAGACGGGTGAGGACGGAGCCCACGTGCACCTTGACGGTGCCCGCGGCGATCCCGAGCCGGGCGGCGATCTCCTCGTTGGACAGTCCTTCCCCGACGAGGGCGAGCACCTCGCGTTCGCGGGCCGTCAGCCGCTCGATCCGCTGCCGGGCGGCCGCGCCGCGCGACATCCGGCCGCCGGCGCCGGTGGCGCCGAGTTCGGCGATGATGCGGTGCGCCACCTCCGGCGACAGGTAGGCGCCGCCGTCCGCGACCGCCCGCAGCCCGGCGACCAGCTCCCGGGGGTCGCCGGTCTTGAGCACGAACCCGGAGGCGCCGCCGCCCAGCGCTCCCGCGATGTAGGCGTCCTCGGAGAAGGTGGTGAGGATGACCACCGCGGTGTCGGGGAACTCGGCCGTGATGGCGGCCGTGGCGGCCAGTCCGTCGACTCCCGGCATCCGCACGTCCAGCAGGGCGATGTCGGGGCGGTGGGCGCGGACCAGTTCGACCGCCTCGGCCCCGTCGGCGGCCTCGCCGACCACCTGGAAGCCCGGGGCGGCCGTGAGGATCGCGCGGATCCCCGCGCGGACCATCCGTTCGTCGTCGGCGAGCACGATCCGGATCACGCCTGTTCCCGTCCCCGTAGCGTCCGTCGAACCGTCGGCAAGCCTATCCGCCCGGCGGTTCACTCCCGGGCGACCACGTCCTTGTCCACCAGGACCCCTCCCGCGAAGCACAGCCGGTACAGCGGTGTCCGGCCGCCGCTCCCCTCGGTCAGGTAGTAGCGGCAGTCGGCGCCGGGCGGGGCCGGGGGCTCCCCGGGGATCGGGCCGGGACGGTGGTCGAACCGCGGCAGCCGCTGCTCCACGGCGGCCCGGTCCGCGCCGACGCGCAGCCGGTCGTAGTCGGCGCGGGGCAGCACGGTGTTGGCCTCGGCGTACCACAGGGTGAGGAAGCCGAGCACGGTGACGGCCACGGCCAGCCCCGACGGCACGACCAGCGCCGCCGCCAACCGGCGCCGGGCACTGTCCCGCATCCGGTTCCAGTGGCGCGCCGTCTCCGTCGCCTCCCCGGCGGGCTCCTCGGCAGGCGCGGTGGCGCCGCCGGCGTCCGCGGTCTCGGGGATCCGCGCGGTCACGGTGAAACCGCCCGCCGCCCCGGCGCACCGGTCGGGACCGGCCTCGAACGCGCCGCCCATCCCCTCGACGAGGGCGCGCAGCCCGGCCAGTCCGGAGCCGTTGCCCGCCGCACCGGCGCCGAATCCCCCGGTGTCGGCGACCCGCACGGTGGTCGTGCCGTCCTCCCGGACGATCCGCACCTCCACGCGCGCTCCGGGGGCGTGCCGGGCGGCGTTGGTCAACGCCTCCTGGACGACACGGTGGACGGCCCGGCCCGCGGGGGTCGCCGGATCCGGGTCGGGGCCCTCCCGGACGAGGCGGACCGGCATCCCCGCGTCCACGGCCCGCGCCACGACGTCGGCGGCGGTCTCGGCGGCCGGTTCGGCGGCGGGCGTCCCGTCCTCTCCGCGCAGCACGCCGATGATCTCACGCAGCCGCAGGGTGGCCTGGTGCGCCGCGACGCGGAGTTCGGACGCGGCGGCCCGCGTCCCCTCCTCCTCGGAGGTCATCTCCAGGGCCGCGGCGCGCACCGCGATCAGGGCGAGGTCGTGTCCCAGGGAGTCGTGCATCTCGGTGGCGATGCGGGACCGCTCGCGCAGTCGGGCCCGTTCGGCGTCACCGGCACGGGCCCGTTCCATCCGTGCGGCGATCTCCCAGCCGGCCATGCGCCACTGCGCGTGCCGCTTCTGGTACCGGCCCAGCAGCCACGGCGCCACGACGGCGGCGATCAGCACGAGCACGCCCCCGGCCCAGTCGGTGAGCCCGGTCAGCGCCGCACGCGGATCCCCGTCGGAGGCCCACGCCGCCCCGAGCGCCGACAGCATCGTCAGCGCCGCGGTGACGGTCAGGACGACGACGGGGGCGGCCCTGCCGTCCCGCCGTCCCGCGAGGAACGCCAGCACGACGCTGGGCAGCACGTAGGTCGGGGTGAAGACGTCGACCATGCCGACGGCGACGGCCGCGCTGTGCAGCACCCCCGCGCCGACGGTGAGTCCGAGCGCGGTGAGGGGACGTTTCCGCCGGACTCCGAACGCGACCGCCAGCAGCAGCGCCATGACGGCGGTCTCGGCGGTCGGCGCGGCACGGACGCCGGCGAGCTCCGCCGCCAGCACCCCGGTCAGCACCGCCCACAGCACGAGGTCGGCCGCCCACGCCGCCCGGGGAACCGGACGGCCGGCGCGACCAGGCCACCGCTCACGCATGCCGTTCAGTGTAGGAGGGCGGAAACACCCGTCCCGGTCCGTTCCGGCCGCGCCCCGGCGCCCTCCGCAGGCCCTCCTATGCTGGGCCGCATGCACCGTTTCCACGTGGTGGACGCCTTCACCGACCAGCCCTTCCGGGGCAATCCCGCCGCGGTCCTCGTCCTCGACGGGCCCTACGACGACGCCTGGGCGCAGCGGGTGGCCGCCGAGTTCAACCTGTCCGAGACCGCGTTCGTGCGGCCCGTGACCGCCGACGGCGCCGACTACGAGCTGCGTTGGTTCACCCCGCGGACCGAGGTGGACCTGTGCGGACACGCCACCCTCGCCGCCGCGCACGTGCTCGTGGAGCACGGCGCGGGCGGGCCGTTCCGCTTCACCAGCCGCAGCGGCGTGCTCACCGTCACCGTGCGCGACGGCATGCTGTGGCTGGACTTCCCCGCCAACCCGCCCTACGCGAAGGAGGTCCCCGACGGTCTGCTGGCGGCGCTCGGCGGCGAACCGGTGTGGGCGGGGTTCAGCGACGTGGGCGACTACTTCGTGGTCTACCCGGACGAGGCGGCGGTGCGCGCGCTCGTCCCCGACCTGGCCGCGGTGGAGCGGTGCACCGTGCGCGGGGTGACCGTGACCGCTCCCGCCGACGCCGCGCAGTCCCACGACTTCGTGTCACGGCTCTTCGCCCCCGCGGTGGGGGTGCCCGAGGCCCCGGTGACCGGCAGCGCGCACACCGCGCTCGGCCCCTACTGGGCGGGTCGGCTGGGCCGCACCCGGCTGGAGGCGGTCCAGTGCTCGGCGCGCGGCGGCCGCCTCACCGTGGAACTTCCCGGCGACGCCCCCGGCCGGGTCCGTATCGGCGGGAAGGCCGTCACCGTCAGCGAGGGGACACTGCGCCACTGAGAGCGCCGCTCAGCCCGGCAGTTCCACGCCCCGGTCCGCCACGAGGCCGCGGGCCCAGGAGAACGGGACCGCGTGGGCGCCTTCGGCCGCGGCCCGGGCCCGCGCGTCGGGGTCGTCGGTGGCCACCACCACGCGGGACCGCGACGCGTGCGTGCGGGTGAGGCGGGCGACGGCCGCGGCGCTGCCGTCGAAGACCGGGACCACCTCGACCCCGGGCGCCGGTGCGGGCGCGGTGACGTGGGAGCGGGCGTCCACGAGCAGCAGCACAGCGGGGAAACGCCGGTGCAGCGGCGCGAGCGACAGTCCGGGGGGCAGCGCGTCGTCGGTGAGGCCGCCGCGGGCCAGTCCGGCCAGCCCGTCGCGCAGCGGTTCGACCGCTTCGGCGGTCCGCCGCGGGGCGGTGGTGTCCACGACCAGCAGCAGCCGCTCCGGCAGGGCGGCCGCCACCTCCGGCCACACCCGTCCGAAGGCGGGGAGGAGCGGCATCGACGGCACCTCGGGCACCGGGACCCAGCGGATGCTCTCGCTCTCGGGGTTGCCGGGGGTGAAGGGGCGCCGTTCGGGGACGGCGGCCAGCACGGTGTCGAACGTCCAGACCTGGTGGTCCTGGCGGTGGATGCCGAACAGCGACAGCGCGTCCAGCTCGCCCGCGACCTCCTCGGAGAACTCGCGGAGCGCGGCCTCGACGGACGACTCGTCGCTGTTGCGGGCGCCGCCGGGCAGCCCCCAGGTGTCGCCCTGGTGGGTCCACGGGGCGCGGTGCTGCAACAGCACGTGTCCGACCCCGGACTCGTCGACGCTGTACAGCAGCAGACCGGAGGCCCCGTGCAGCCCCCACCGCCGAGAACCGTCGGCCAGCGTCACCCAGCCGTCTCCGTCGCCTGTGAACATCCGACCTCCTGCTCCGCCCCGCCGGGCCCTCCCGCCAGGCCCCACGTCGCACAACCCAGCATGCCTGGTCAAAGCTTCCGCAGGGGGAATTCGGGAAAATCCGTGGCTGACCCGGAACCTCCGGGGCGTCGGCGGTCCGACCGTCCGGTTCGTCGTCCTCGCGGGGTTTCTGCGGCGGTGCGGGCGGCATCGGGGCCCGGACGGACGCGGCGGACCGCCCGGCCGCCGGGACGCCGGCGACACGGCCCCGATGGTTCCGCCTGGGACGAGGACGCGCGCCGGTGGACCTTGGGGAAGGAGATCCGCGGCGCCTGGCTCGTCGGTGCGGCCGCGACCGGCCGCACCGGAAATTCTAGACCTTCCCCTACAAACCAGGCGTCGGCGGTGGGTCTGCCGTCTGCTCCGCCGGTTGTCCGGCCGGTCTCCGGGGATCCACAGCACCGGGTTCGGCGGGAGCGGGGACCGCACGGCGGAAGGTATCTTCTGATCCACCCGGCGTCGGGGCCAGGTGCGCGGGACGGCGGAGGCCGTGCGGACCGGTCCGGCCGCCGGACGCCACGCCCACCCGCACACCGACCGGCCCGCCCGGTTTCCCCCGGTGGAGCCCCGGTCGCGGCGGGCGCGGACAGGCGGCACAATGCCCCCTGTCTCACCTCAGGGAGAAAGCGGATCAGATTGTGACGACGTCCATTCACCAGCGGATCGCCGAGGAACTCGGGGTGCGCGAACGGCAGGTGGAGGCCGCGGTCGAACTGCTCGACGGCGGCGCGACGGTGCCGTTCATCGCCCGGTACCGCAAGGAAGCCACCGAGATGCTCGACGACGCCCAGTTGCGGGCGCTCGAGGAGCGTCTGCGCTATCTGCGGGAGTTGGAGGAGCGCCGCACCGCCGTCCTGGAGTCGGTGAAGGCCCAGGGCAAGCTCACCCCCGAACTGGAAGCCACGATCATGGCCGCCGACTCCAAGGCGCGCCTGGAAGACGTCTACCTCCCCTACAAGCCGAAGCGCCGCACCAAGGCGCAGATCGCGCGCGAGGCCGGACTGGAGCCGCTGGCCGACGCGCTCGTCGGCGACCCGTCCCGCGACCCGCAGGCGGAGGCCGCCGCCTACGTCGACGCGGAGAAGGGCGTGGCGGACGCCGCCGCCGCGCTGGAGGGCGCCCGCGCCATCCTGGTGGAGCGGTTCACCGAGGACGCCGACCTCATCGGTGAACTGCGGGAGCGCATGTGGCAGCGGGGCCGCCTGGTGTCGCGGGTGCGGGAGGGCAAGGAGGAGGCCGGCGCGAAGTTCGCCGACTACTTCGAGTTCGCCGAGGCCTTCACCACGCTGCCCTCCCACCGGGTGCTGGCCCTGTTCCGCGGGGAGAAGGAGGAGGTCCTCGACCTCACCCTGGAACCCGAGGAGGAGCCGGAGGACCCGACGGTCCGCAGCGGCTACGAGGTCCGCATCGCCCAGCACTTCGGCATCGCCGACCGGGGCCGTCCCGGTGACCGCTGGCTGCTGGACACGGTCCGCTGGGCGTGGCGCACCCGCATCCTGGTCCGCCTCGACATCGACCTGCGCGCCTGCCTGTGGCAGGCCGCCGAGGACGAGGCGGTGCGCGTGTTCGCCGCCAACCTGCGCGACCTGCTGCTGGCCGCGCCCGCCGGGGCACGGCCCGCCATCGGCCTGGACCCGGGGCTGCGCACCGGGGTGAAGGTCGCCGTGGTGGACGGCACCGGCAAGGTGGTGGACACCGCGACGATCTACCCGCACGAGCCGCGCAACCGCTGGGACGAGTCCATCGCGGTGCTGGCGGCGCTCGCGAAGAAGCACGGCGTGCAGCTGGTCGCGATCGGCAACGGCACCGCCTCCCGGGAGACCGACCGGCTCGCCGCCGACCTGCTCAAACGCCATCCGGACCTGAAGCTCACCAAGGTGGTGGTGTCGGAGGCGGGCGCGTCGGTGTACTCGGCGTCGTCCTACGCCTCGCAGGAGCTGCCCGACCTGGACGTGTCGCTGCGCGGCGCGGTGTCGATCGCGCGGCGGCTCCAGGACCCGCTGGCCGAACTGGTGAAGATCGACCCGAAGTCGATCGGTGTGGGCCAGTACCAGCACGACGTGTCCGAGGTGAAACTGTCCCGTTCGCTGGACGCGGTCGTGGAGGACTGTGTGAACGCGGTCGGCGTGGACGTCAACACCGCGTCGGCGCCGCTGCTCAGCCGCGTCTCCGGGATCGGCGCGGGGCTGGCGCAGAACATCGTGGCGCACCGGGACGCCAACGGCCCGTTCCGGTCCCGCGCGCAACTGCGGGACGTGCCGCGGCTGGGGCCGAAGGCGTTCGAGCAGTGCGCGGGCTTCCTGCGCATTCCCGGCGGCGACGACCCGCTGGACTCCTCCAGCGTGCACCCGGAGGCCTACCCGGTGGTGCGGCGCATCCTGGAGGCGACCGGCCGGGACGTGCGGTCGCTGATCGGCGACGCGGACACGCTGCGCGCGCTGCGCCCCGACGACTTCGTGGACGAGCGGTTCGGGCTGCCCACCGTCACCGACATCCTCGCCGAACTGGAGAAGCCGGGACGGGACCCGCGCCCCGAGTTCCAGACGGCGGCGTTCCGGGAGGGCGTGGAGGAGATCACCGACCTGGAGCCGGGCATGGTGCTGGAGGGCGTGGTCACCAACGTGGCGGCGTTCGGCGCGTTCGTGGACGTGGGGGTGCACCAGGACGGCCTGGTGCACGTGTCGGCGATGTCGAAGAGCTTCGTCAAGGACCCGCGTGACGTGGTCAAGCCCGGCGACATCGTGCGGGTCAAGGTGCTGGACGTGGACGTGCGGCGCAAGCGGATCTCGTTGACGCTGCGTCTGGACGACGAGGTCGACGGACGCGGCGGGGAGCGGGGACGCTCCGGCGGCCAGCGGCGCGACCGTGACGGCGGCCAGCGGCGCGGCGGCGAGCGACGGCAGCGCGGCGGTGGCGGCCGCGGCGGGCAGCAGCCCTCCGGCGCGATGGCGGAGGCGCTGCGCCGCGCGGGCCTGGCGTAGCGGGTCGGGGCGGGAGGTGAGGACTCCCGCCCGCCGTTCTCTCGGGTCGTGGGGCCGTGCCCGGGCGCGGCCTCACACGTGTTCGTCGGAGCGGTCCGGCAGCGCCGAGGTGCGGGACCGGCGGGCCTCACGGGCCAGGTAGACCTCCGCGAGCAGCAGGTTGGGCACCCACGACACCCAGTGGGTGATGGCGTAGGCGGTGGCGAAGAGCCGCTCGAAGTCGCCGTTGTAGACGGAGTCCAGCCACGGCAGCTGCACCACGACGAGGAGGTTCAGCCAGATCCGCAGGGTGACCGCGGCGAGGGTGAGGGCGAAGTTGCGCAGCATCCACCTGCGGTGCTCGGCGTACCGGCGGGTCCGGGCCGCGCGGTAGGCGAGGAGGGCCGTGGTGATCCAGCAGAGGTCCAGGGCGAGGAACGCGACCGTCGACACCGGACCGCTGGTGGTCAGCAGGGCGGCGACGATTCCGGCGAGGGCCGAGGGCAGTACTCCGGCGAAGAGGTAGACGCGGCCGATCCAGCGGTGCCAGGCTCTGCGGCGGCGCAGCCGTCCGATGAACTGCAGCGGTCCGGTGAGCAGGGCTATCCCGCCGGTTGCCGCGTGGACGACCAGCGCGGGGAAGTGCGGTGCCGCGTCGGGGCGGAGTTCGATCCTGCTGGCGTCGGGGTCGAGGGTCAGATAGGGGGTCACGAAGACCAGGGTGACGAGGACGCATGCCACGGCGGTGATCGTCACGGCCAGCGAGGCGCGGGTCCAGCGGGCAGGAGGGGGTCGGCGGGCGGCGCGGGAGGGCGGGGCGGTGTCGGAGTCGGTCATCGTCGGTCCTTGCTCCTGAGTGGCTGGGGAGGGGCGGAACACAGCAGAGCCGATAA
>Ga0079224_100004833_pt1 | contig 17559 bp, 14 predicted proteins | sample Stecom2015_FD_80414 | JGI IMG/M metagenome (GOLD analysis project Ga0079224, IMG submission 80414) | Agricultural soil microbial communities from Utah to study Nitrogen management - Steer compost 2015 | ecosystem: Environmental > Terrestrial > Soil > Agricultural land | place: USA: Utah...
GGATGTTCCAGCGGCGGGCAGCAACGACACTGCGGCGCGCCGGTCCAACAGTAATCGGGATCACCGGCAGCTATGGCAAGACGAGCACCAAAGAGTATCTTGCGCACATCCTCAATGGCCGCTTCCGCGCTTATGCCACGCCCAAGAGTTACAACACGCTGATGGGTGTTTGTGTCGCGATCAACAACGAGCTGACGAACGATTACGGCTACGACTACTTCATTGTCGAGATGGGTGCGTACGTAAAGGGCGAGATCGCGGGAATCTGCAACCTTGTCAAACCGGAAATCAGCATCGTGACCGCAATCGGGCCGCAGCACCTGGAACGCTTCGGCAGCCTGGAGACGACCGCCCGCGCCAAGTATGAGATTATCGAGGCGCTGCCGACAGATGGCGCGGCTGTCTTTAATTGGGACGACCCGTATGTTCGGGCAATGTACGAGCGCGGTTACCCGGAAACCCGCATTGGCGTGACGTGGCAGAACACGGACCTGGCGATGCAGCTTCGCTTTCACGCGCGCAATATTGAAACCTCGGTGAAGGGCTTGAAGTTTGAGGTGGTGGACACGCTGACCGGTGAGGAGCAGCAGTTCACCACACGGCTGGTTGGCCAGCACAACGTCACGAACATTCTGCTCGCCATCGCCACGGCTCGTCACCTGGGTATGTCGCTGGCGGAGATCGCGCTGCGCGTGGCCTCGCTCGAACCAGCGGAACATCGCCTGCAACGGCGCACGCTTCCTGGCGGCGTTACGGTCATCGACGATGCGTATTCCGCCAACCCGGTCGGCGCGCAAAATGCGCTGAATGTCCTCGATCTGTACCGCGATGGCAGGCGCGTTTTGATCACGCCCGGCATGGTGGAGCTAGGCCCGATTCAGGACGAGGAAAACCGCACGCTTGGGCGGCGGGCCGCGCAGGTCTGCACCGATATCATCCTGGTCGGCGAGGAGCAGACGCGCCCGCTCCAACAGGGCATTCGCGACGCGGGGTTCCCCGAAGACCGGCTTCAGGTGTACGATACACGCGAAGAAGCGATCGCCTGGTTCAACACGGCGTTGGAGCCCGGCGATACGGTGTTGTTTCTCAATGACTTGCCAGACACCTACCTGTAAGGCAGCTGGCCGTTCTCGCACAGAAGGAAGAAGTTGATGATGGCAACCGGTTCCGGCATCAAGACAGTGGGCGTTGTCTTTGGCAGCCGCTCTGTCGAGCATGACGTTTCGATCGTCACCGCCCAGCAAGTGATGCAGGCGCTGCGGCCCGATCGCTACGAGGTCGTCCCGATCTACATCACGCGCGACGGCCGCTGGCTGACTGGCGAAGCCCTGCGCGATCTCAAGAACTTCCAGACCGACGAGCTTGCGGATCGGATGGGCGTCAAAGAAGTGGTCATCTCGCCCAATCCGCATCACCACGGCATGATCATCCAGCCGATCAGCGGGTTGATGCAGCGCAGCCAGCTCAAGCGGCTGGATGTTGTCTTTCCGGCGCTGCACGGCACGCACGGCGAAGACGGCACGCTTCAGGGCCTGCTGGAACTGGCGGACATCCCGTATGTGGGCGCGGGCGTGATGGCGTCTGCCGTCGTGCGCGACAAGATCATGCTGAAGACGGTGCTCGCCCAGCACAACCTGCCGGTTGTGGACCATGTCGGCTTCACGCGGGAGGAGTGGACAACCGATCCCGACGCGGTGCTGGCGCGGATCGACGCGGCGTTCGGCTATCCGGTGTTCGTCAAGCCGGCATCGCTCGGCTCCAGCATCGGCGTCGCGCGGGCAAAAGACGCCGAAGAAGCGAAGACCTACATCACGATCGCGGCCACCTTTGACCGGCGCATCATCGTCGAAAAAGCGCTCACTGACGCGATCGAGATCAATTGCGCGCTACTCGGCAACGGGCCTTATCGCGCGTCCGTGCTGGAACAGCCGATCACCTGGCAGGAGTTCCTGACCTACGAAGAGAAGTACATGCGCAGCGAAGGCCCCGCCGGGATGAAGGGCGCGGAGCGGAAAATCCCCGCGCCGATCTCGGATGCGCTCACCGCGCGGGTGCAGGCGATGGCGCAGAAAGCGTTCGCTGCTGTGGACGGGCGCGGCACGGCGCGCGTCGACTTTCTGGTGCGAGAGGATACCGGTGAGGTAATCGTCAACGAAATCAACACCATCCCCGGATCGCTGGCGTTCTATCTCTGGCAGGAAGAAGGCATGTCCCCGGCGGACGTGGTGGACGAACTCATCCGGCTGGCGTTCGCCGCGCACGCCGAAAAGCGCAAGACGGTCTACAACTACAAGACCGGCCTGATCGATCACGCCGCCGCGCGCGGCCTCAAGGGTATCAAAAAGTAGCCTTGACCTCGCTGCTGCGCCAGTTCAAGCATGCGCTGCATCCGCGCCTGGACCCGCTGCTCAGCCAGCGCGACCGGTGGCGGGCGCAGCGCGCGCTGGCTGGCCTGCCCGATGGCGCATACTCGGTTCCGGCAAGCGTACCTTACCGCGCGCAGTACGCCTCGCCAAACCTTATCCACGCCTACATCCACGATGGATTTGACGGCGCGCAAGATCCGAACTGGCGCGTATTCGGGGCAGATGATCCCGCGGAGTACGCCTTCTGGGCGCCGCGCATCTGCCCGCTCGCCTGCTTACAGATGGCGATCGCCGCCTACACACCCGGCCAGGAGCCAACGCTGTGGCAGCTCGTCAAACACGGGCTGGACTTTCGTGGCTACACTGTGCGCGATGAAAACGGCCACTGGGTGGATCATGGATGGACGTATCCGGCGCTGGTCAACCTAGCCGCCCGCTATGGGCTGACCGCACGCGGGCAGGGATACGCTTCAATTCTGCGCACCTGCGATGAACTCCGGCGCGACGCGTTGGTAATGGCGTCAGTCACGCCGGAGCTAGGCGAGCGAGAGCCGCAGCCGGGGCGCTATGGCGGGCACTTCGTACTGGTGACCGGTTTCCGCTGGCAGAATGGCGCGCCGGTTTCGTTCACTCTGCACAATCCATCGGGGCGCTATCCGGAGCTGCAGGCGAACGCTGAAATCCCAGTCGCGCGGTTCCGCGCCGCGTACGCGTACCGGCTGATCGCGCTCTCCCCCACCGCAGACCCCTCACCTGCATAAAAACAGCGGCGCTGGGCCGCTGCTCGATTGGTCGCGCATCCGCGCTATTTGCCGGTGATCCGGTACCCCACGCCGTACTCGTTCTGGATGTAGGTTGGGTTCTTGGAGTCCGGCTCGATCTTGCGCCGCAGGTGCGAGACATAAATGCGTGGATAGTGGTGCTCGCTGTTGTACTCAAAGCCCCACACCTGCTCCAGCAATTGCTGAAAAGTCAATACCTGTCCCTTGTGCCGGACGAACGTCGCCAGCAGCTTGAACTCGGTCGGCGTCAGGCGGATCTCTTCGCCGCCGACACACACGCGCCGGTTGTCGATATCCACCGTCAGGTAGTCGTCGGCGTAGCTCGCCGCTTGCGGCTGGTGATCGTCGCTCATCTGGACGCGGCGCAGCAGCGCCTTTACGCGGGCATGAAATTCCAGGCTGCGCAGCGGCTTGATCAGGTATTCATCCGCGCCAATGTTTAGCCCTTCGGCCATCTCTTCCTCGGAAACAGCGTGAGCGGTCATAATCACTATCGGTACGTTCGATAGCTCGCGGATGCGCTGGCAGACGGTCAGCCCGTTCATGCCTGGCAGCGCGACATCCAGCAACACGAGGCTGGGGCGCGCCTCATGGAACAGCCGCAACCCCTCACGCCCATCACGCGCGGTGAACACCTCGTAGCCATGCCGTTTGAGGTCCAGCTCCATATAGCGGTTCAAGTCCGCGTCGTCTTCAACAATCAGCACTTTTACGCTCATGTCGTGTCTCGCTTGGTGATCCCGTCTGCTTTCATTGTACCGGAGTTCCGCAAGAGTTGCGCACTCGGTGCTTGATGCGTCCGGCGCCTTTTGCTATGCTTTGTGTGCTTTGGACAATAGCGCTTTGGCTTTCGCCTGCTACGATCTATCCTAACGCAGGCTCGCAAGCGTGGAGGACGCAGTGCCGTATCAGTCGGTCGGAAACCGGCGGAACAGCGTACAGTTCGGCGTCGGTCGATCCGTCTGGATCGGCACGCGCCCTGCTGGCGTGCCTGAGCGCGTCCTCGACACAATCCCCGGCGGGCTGGCATGGCTGGCGCTGGTCGTCGTGATCATTGGCGCCTATGTCGCGCCGCTGGCCGCTGTGCTCGGCGCGGGGCTACTCGCGTTCTATTCGGCGGTGCGTTTTACGTTCGCAGGCGCCGCAAACCTGCTCGGCCTGCGCAAGATCAAGCAGTGGGAAGCGATCAACTGGCCGGAAGAATACGCCCGCCGCGCCACAGATGATAGCCTGCCGCTCGAAGCAGTGCACCACGTGGTCATCATCCCGAATTATCGCGAAGATGCGGAAACACTGCGCCGCACGCTCGATCACCTCGCCCGACAGCGGGACGCCGCGACCTCGATCAACATCGTGCTAGCGATGGAGGTCGGCGAGGAAGGCGCGCTGCACAAAGGCGAGGCAATGCGCGCCGAATACGCCGATCGCTTTGAGCACTTTCTGGTGGCCACCCACCCCAAAGGCCTGCACGGCGAGATGCAGTGCAAGTCTGCGAACCAGGCGTGGGCCGCCCGCTGGGCGCGCCGTGTGATGGTCGACGAGTTGGGCTACAACATTGACCACCTCGTGATCACCACGATGGACTCCGACACGCTTTGGCATCCCAACTATTTCGAGGCGTTGCGCGCCCTGTTTGCGCTCGACCCGCGCCGTTACGCGACCTTCTGGCAGGCGCCGATCCGCTATCACGGTAATGTGTGGACGATCAACCCGCTGATGCGCATTCTGCACGCCTATTCGTCCGCGTGGGAACTGGCGTATCTGGCGGCGCCGTGGTGGCAGGCGCTCCCCATGTCGTCATACTCCATGAGCCTGCGCCTGCTCGACAGCATCGGCTATTGGGACGCGGACGTGATCGCCGACGAGTGGCATATGTACATCAAGTCGTATTTCCAGCGCGACGGCGACATCCGCTTGCAGCCCATCCTGCTGCCCTTCTACGCCAGCGCCACAACCGGCGACACGCTGCTGCAGGCGATCAAGGAGCGTTATTTGCAGACGCTACGTCATGCCTGGGGCGCGAAGGAGATCGGTTACACCATCTCGCAGATGGCTGAGAACCCGCATATCTCGTTCCTGGGCGGGTTCAATCTGCTCTTCCGCGTCGCGCATGACAACTTGCTGGCGGGCTTCGGCTGGATCGTGATGATGTTCGGCGCGCAGTTCCCGATGATCTTTCATCCGGAGGTTGTGCGCGCCAATCTGCTGAGCGCGCCGTTCTTGTTGCTGCAAATCTCGGCCACCATTGTGTCGATTCTGACAATCGTCTTCTGGGTGCTGGACCTGCGGATTCGCCCGCCGCGTCCGGCGCCGTGGACATGGGGAGAGAGACTTTACGAGCTGGCAAGCCTGCCACTGCTCGCCGTGATGACTCTGTTCTGTGTCGCGATGCCCGTGCTTCATTCGCAGACTCGTTTGATGCTGGGCATTCCGCTCCAGTTCCGAGTTGCGGCCAAGCGGTAGCCGACCCAGCCAACCGACAGCGCAATTCAGAGCGTGGAGCATAACACACTCCACGCTCTTTCATTCAGCAGGGATATTGAGTCCAACACATCCGTCACAGCCGTCTGACAGGAGGAACGCTTATGGCTCGCATCACCATGAAATTCGGAGGGACCTCTGTCGGCAATGCCGAAGCCTTGCGGCACGCGGCGACTATTGTCCGACAGACCGTTGACGATGGCCATCAGGTGATCGTTGTCACTTCGGCGATGGGCGGCGTGACGAACCTGCTGATAGAAGGCGCGCGCACCGCGTCGGAAGGGGATGGCGCGCGCCACACCGCGATCGCGCAGATGCTCCGCGCCAAACACCAGGCGGTGATCGACGAACTGGTAACCGATGCGCACGAGCGACAATCGCTCAGCGACATGATCAACGGGCAAATTGACCAGTTCTCGACCTTCTGCACGGGGATGTTCGTCCTTCGCGAAGCGTCGGACAAGGCGATGGCGGCGGTAAGCGGGCTAGGCGAGCGGATGTGCGCGCCACTGCTCGCCGCGCTGCTGCGGCAGGAAGGGCTCGCCAGCCAGCCGCTCGACGCGTGCGCCCTGCTGATCACCGACGACGAATATCTAAATGCCAACGTGCTCCAGGCTGAGTCCGAGCCGCGCGTACGGCAGGGGGTGTTACCGCTGTTGGAGCGCAAGATTGTGCCCGTGCTGACCGGGTTCGTCGGCGCGACGCGGCAAGGCGTCGTGACCACGCTCGGACGCAGCGGCAGCGACTACAGCGCGGCGATTTTCGGCGCCTATCTGCAGAGCGACGAAGTCTGGATCTGGACCGACGTGGATGGCGTGTTAACGGCTGACCCGCGCATGGTCGATCAGGCGCGCACCATCCCGGTCATCTCCTACGCGGAGGTCGGCGAGATGGCCTACTTTGGCGCAAAAGTGCTCCATTCTAAGACCGTGCAACCGCTCGTCGAGCGCAATATCCCGCTGCGCGTGAAGAACACGTTCAACCCAACCCTTCCCGGCACGCTTATCACCAATGAGGCTAACGCCACGCCCGGCACGGTCAAGGCTGTCACCGCCATCCGCGATGTCAGCCTGATCACAGTTGCCGGGCGTGGCATGATTGGCGTCCCCGGAATTGCCGCCCGCACTTTCATGGCTGTCGCCAAGCAGCACGCCAACGTCCTGATGATCACGCAGTCGTCCAGCGAGCAGAGCATCTGCTTCGTCGTGCCTGAAGCCAAGAGCCGCGCCGTGGTCAAAGCTATCGAAGATGAGCTGTCGTACGAGTTTGGCCGCCAAGACATCGACCGCGCCTGGGCCGACGACGACGTGGTCATCATTACCGTCGTTGGCGCCGGGATGCGTCGCCAGTCTGGCGTCGCCGCGCGTGTGTTCGGCGCGTTGGGCGAGCGCGAGGTGAACATTATCGCCATCGCGCAAGGCACCAGCGACCACTGCCTGTCGATGGTCGTCCAGGCCAATGACACCGAGGCCGCGGTCACGCAGATTCACAAGCTGGTCGTGTTGAATGGGCGCGGACAGCCTGCCGCCCCGCCCGGCGCCAGCGCCAACGGTCAGTCCGCTGCGCAGCCAGCAGCAGAAAGGAACATCTCCCATGAATCCACCGCTTGATGTCGCTATCCTTGGGGCAACTGGCGCGGTCGGCCAGCGCTTCATTCAGCTTCTGGATGGCCACCCCTGGTTCCGCGTGCGGGAACTGGTCGCCAGCGATCGCAGCGCGGGCCAGCGCTATGGCGATGTGGTGCGCTGGGTGCTGCCGGGCAATCCCCCGCCAGGCATTGAAGACACGACGGTGCTGCCGCTGGACAGCGCGCTCGATTCGCCGCTGGTGTTCTCGGCGCTGCCCGGCGACATCGCGCAGTCGGTCGAGTGGCGGCTGGCAGAAGCGGGCCACATGATCTGCTCAAATGCCAGCGCGTACCGGATGCACGAGCACGTCCCGATCCTGCTGCCAGAGATCAACGCGGCGCATGCCGGTCTGATCGACGTACAACGCCAGGTCTACGGCTGGAGCGGCGGGTTGGCGACCAACTCGAACTGCACCACCGCGCCGATCGCGATGTCGCTCGCGCCGCTGCGGCAGTTCGGGATCGAAGCGGTGCAGGTGGTCAGCATGCAAGCGATCAGCGGCGGCGGCTATCCAGGCGTCCCGGCGCTGGACATCACCGACAACGTGATCCCGTTCATCAACGGCGAGGAGCCAAAGCTCGAAATGGAGCCGCGCAAGATGCTTGGCGCGCTGCAAGACGGCGTGATCGTCCTGCTCGATTGCGTGATGAGCGCAACCTGCACGCGCGTCCCGGTCATTGACGGGCATCTGGTCAGCATTAGCGTGCGCTTTCGCGAGCCGGTGAGCGAGAACGATCTGCGCGCGGCGTGGAACGCGTTTCGCGGGCCGGAGCCCGTTCCCGACTTGCCGAGCGCGCCCGAGCAGCCGGTCGTCTTCCGCACGCAGCCCGATCGCCCGCAGCCCCGGCGCGACCGTGACACCGGCGGCGGGATGGCAGCGGTCGTCGGGCGGCTGCGCCCCGATCCAGTCATCGGCGGGTGGAAATTCCTCGCGCTGGCGCACAACACCGTGCGCGGCGCGGCGGGCTGCTCTATCCTGAATGCGGAGTTGCTGGCCGCCTGCGGTTATCTATCGTAACCGTCCAGCGTCCCGAACATCGCGTCCGGCGATAGCGCATCCCACGCAGCAGGGAGCGCTGCCGCCGGCACGACGATCAGGTGCGCCGCGCATGTGCAATCTGACGCGCCAAAACGCGGCCACGCGATCGTCGCGCCGGGGAGCGTTCGCAACGCCGCCGACCATGTGCACTCCAATCGCTCGCGCCCGATCCGCAGCCACACCGCGCGGATGGGCGTGTGGGTGGTCAGCCAGTCGATATGCCAGCGAGTGGGCGTGTCCGCACGCAGGTGGCGTCCAACCCGGGCCCGCAGCCCGCCGGGGCCGAGCGCGCTGCCCACATAGCCGTACAGGCCGGATTGCAACGTCCGCTCGCCAAGTCGCCCGACCGTCACGCACAGGGGCGCGTCCAGGCGCAGCCACACACAGTACGTGCCTGCCTCACGCGGCAGTTGTCCCGCGTCCAGTCGCTCGCTCATATCTCGCTCCGATCCACGCTGCGCGCTGGCCGTTTCCAAACCGGCGCTGTGTTGCGGCTTCTGCTCCGCATGGTATTATTCACTTGGTCGCTTCATTCGTGTAAATTGACCTCGCTGAGCGTGACGAACGACCATTGTCGATTCCGGTATTCGCGCGCGAATATGGAGTAGCAACCCTACTTATTCGCCGCGCGCCAGTGTGAAAGAGAGCAAAAGCAATGTTGTACGATATCACAAAGATTGAGGAACACCTCGGAGCAGAAGCTGAATCGCTGCTGACATACGAGGCAACCAAAATTCCGAAGAGTATGCTGCATATCCCCGGCCCAGACTGGGTGGATCGCATCTTTGCGCAGTCGGACCGTCCGATCCCCGTGCTGCGCAGCTTGCAGGCGATGTTTGGGCATGGTCGTCTCGCGAACACCGGCTACCTGTCGATCCTGCCGGTTGACCAGGGTATCGAGCACACCGCGGGCGCGTCGTTTGGGCCGAACCCGAATTACTTCGATCCAGAGAAGATCATCGAGCTGGCCATAGAAGGCGGCTGCAACGCGGTCGCGACGACGTATGGCGTGCTCGGCGCGGTCGCCCGCAAGTACGCGCACAAGATTCCGTTCATCCTTAAATTCAACCACAATGAACTGCTGACCTATCCGAACAAGCACGACCAGGTCTTCTTTGCGCAAGTCGAGCAGGCGTGGGATATGGGCTGCGTCGCGGTGGGCGCGACGATCTACTTCGGCTCAGAAGAGTCCAGCCGCCAAATCATCGAAGTCAGCGAGGCATTCGCGCGCGCGCATGAACTGGGTATGGCGACGATCCTCTGGTGCTACACCCGCAACAGCGGTTTCAAGCAGGATGGGACGGACTTCCACACCGCTGCTGACCTCACCGGCCAGGCGAACCACCTCGGCGCCACCATCGAGGCGGATATCCTGAAGCAGAAGCTGCCCGAGACAAACGCACCGGGCTTCAAGACGCTCAACTTCGGCAAGTTCAACGACAAGATGTACGCGCTCTCCAGCGACCACCCGATCGACATGACCCGCTACCAGGTCGCGAACGGCTACATGGGTCGCATCGGCCTGATCAACAGTGGCGGCGCGTCGAGCGGTAAGGGCGACCTGGGCGAAGCCATCCGTACCGCGGTCATCAACAAGCGCGCGGGCGGCATGGGCCTGATCAGCGGCCGCAAGGCCTTCCAGCGCCCAATGGACGAGGGCGCCGATTTGCTGCACGCTATCCAGGACGTGTACCTCAGCCCAGAAATCACGATCGCTTAGCGCTGCCTGGACACGTATCCGGCCAGGGGCAGCTCATAGCGCGCTGCCCCTGTTTTGTTGTGAGGAGATTCTATGAGTGCATTCTCGGTGGACCTCAGCGGCAAAGCCGCGCTCGTGACGGGTGCAGGTGAGGGTGTCGCCCGTGCGATCGCGCTGGCGCTGGCGCGCGCGGGCGCGGCGGTGTGCGTCAACGACCTGAACCCCGATCGCGCTGACACTGTGGTCGAAGAGATCGAGCGCGAAGGCGGGCGGGCGTTCGCGTGGGTGGCGGATGTCTCAAACCGCTTTCAGGCGGCAGGGACAATCGAAACGCTGCGCGATGAGTTCGGCGGGCTGCACGTCGTTGTCAACGGAGCGGGGACTGAGCGCCCCGCCCCCTTCCTGACGATTGACGAATACGACTGGCGGCGCGTGCTGGAGATCAACCTGACTGGCGCGTTCTTCTGCACGCAGCTTGCCGGGCGTGTGATGGCCGACGAAGGCGGCGGCGCGATCGTGAACCTCGCCAGTACTGTCGGGCAGGGGCGCGCGCAATCGGACAGCACCGTGTACGCCGCTAGCAAAGCCGGGCTGCTCGCTCTGACACGCGAGGCAGCGCGCGAATTAGCGCCGCGTGGCGTGCGGGTTAATGCCATCTGCCCGGCCAACATCGCCGGAGAGTCCGAGCCGCCCACGCTGGAGCGCGTCGCACAGGGCAGGCTCGGCCAGCCGGAAGAAGTCGCAGCGGTCGCGCTGTTCCTCTGTTCGGACGCGGCATCATTCATCACCGGCCAGGCGTTGGTGGTCGACGGTGGCGAGGTCATACGCTGAGCCTCGGTCAGTTGAATCCTGCCCACAGGTACAGTAGAATAGCCGATTGTGTCTTTTGAAACGGCGCGCAACAATGGCAAGACACGCGGACGAAAAGTGTTACAGTATGGTGATTCATTCGACCCCCAACGCAGAGGGTTTGCGCACGCGCGCAACCGACCTTTCAACCGAGCGTACCCCTTAACGGCTCATGGGCGCTGCCCATCCTGACAACACGCGTACGGAGGGATCATGCTAGCCACCGAGTACGAGAACATCCTGGTTGAGTTTCCGGCAGACGGCGTGGGGCTGGTCCGCCTGAACCGCCCGCGCGCATACAACGCGCTCAACGGCCCGCTGATGCAAGAACTGATGGACGCGCTGGCCGCGCTGGATGCCGACGAGACAATCGGTTGCCTGATCATCACCGGCAATGACAAAGCGTTCGCCGCAGGCGCGGACATCGCCGAGATGGCGCAGGCGACGCCGGTTGAGCTGGAGCAGATGGGCTTCATCCACCGCTGGGAGCGTCTGCGCGAGATTCGCAAGCCAGTGATCGCGGCGGTGAGCGGGTACGCGCTCGGGGGCGGCTGTGAGCTCGCGCTGGCCTGCGACATGATTGTCGCATCAGAGAGCGCCGTGTTCGGCCAGCCGGAGATCAACCTGGGCGTGATTCCTGGCGCGGGGGGCACGCAGCGTCTGACGCGCGCGCTCGGTAAAGCGCTGACGATGGAAATGGTGCTCAACGATCGCCGCCTGTCCGCCGCCGAAGCCGCGCAGTTCGGGCTGGTCAACCACGTTGTGCCGGTGGACAGCTACCTCCAAAAAGCAATTGAACTGGCCGCGTCAATCGCGGCGCGCGCGCCGGTCGCGGTGCGCGTGGCGAAGGACGCCGTCAACATGGCGTTCGAAGGCTCGCTGGCGGCGGGGCTGGCCTACGAGCGCAATCATTTCTACGCGCTGTTCGCCACTGAGGATCAGCGCGAAGGGATGGCCGCGTTCCTGGAAAAGCGCCAGCCGAACTGGCGTGGGCAATAAAGGCCGGGCAGCCCTTGAGCGTTTCGCAGACGGTGACCGTCTTCACGACCGCGAATTTGCGTGGTGCAATCGATCTCCTGCCCCGGCTGGCGACGCTGATCCTGCGCGAGCGCCGCACCGCCGAGGGTGTCACCCTGTTGCTTGATCTGGGCGACACCTGCTCGCCGGAATCGTGGGTGTGCCGCGCCACACAAGGACGCGCGCCGTTTTTGCTGCTGGACGCAATTGGATATGACGCAGCGTTTATCGGCGGCGAGGCGATGCCGATCGCGCCGGACGCATTTCGCCGCCTGCGAGACCGGATTGTGATGCCGCTGTTTCTGTGGCATCGCGCGTCGGATTTGACACGGCGCGAGATGACATTTCACTTCGCGGCAGGCAGCGCGACATTGCCGCCCAGCACACCCGGCTTTCGCATCACGCGCGAGGGGTCTGCCCTCGCCGCCGAAGAAGCGGGTACAATACGCCTCGGCGATGTCCCGGCAGAGCACATCGGGCGGGTCGCGATCCGCTGGCCGGAGTGCGCCATAGTAGACGCGCGCGCGATTCCGCTGGATGACAGCGAGCAGCCGGAGCCAACAATCGCCGCCGTCTTGGACCTGGTAATCGAAGAGGCGCAGAGCCTCGCGCAGCAGCAGGGGGAATCGTATGAACCAGGCTGAACTGGTCCGCAAGCTTGACGACTACTTCAACGTCGAAGCCTTCGACGAGCGCGAGCTGTGGGAGCAGAAGATCCCCGCCGCTGACCTCGCAGTCTACCGCCGCTATGCGACACCGGAGTTCCTCGAAGGGACATGGAACGGGCTTATGCTCGACAACACCCTCGAGGTTGACCGCGTGTATCTCGTGGTGTTTCCAGGGCAGGCCGTGCTCGACACGATCCTCGCGCTGGAACTGGAGCGTGAAGCCCCCGGCGCGCTCATCGTCGCCCATCACCCGACCGATTTCGAGGAAAGCGACCGGGGATTTGTCGGCGTTTCCGAGGCGCAGATCGAAGACCTGCGCGAGCATGACATCAGCCTGTATTCCTGCCATCAGCCACTCGACTACCATCCTGAGACGAGCACCGTCATGGCCCTGGTGAAAGCGATCAAGCTGCGTGATGTCGAGTTCTTCTCCAATGAGAGCGGCCACCCCGAAGGCGCGCACGGGCGTGTGGCGGATATGACCTTCGGCCCGTTCGCGGAGCTACTGGCGGAGATCACCGATCTGCCCTACCTGCGCTACCAGCAGATCCGTTTCAATGGGCAGCCAGTCGAGCATGTCGCGCTGATTCCAGGCGGCGGCTGCGAGCCAGAACAACTGCTTCGCGCGCGTGACCTGGGATGCGATACGTACGTCACAGGACACTGGTGGATGACGGGGAACTACGCATACGCCGACGAACACCGTGCGCGGATGCGCGAGCTGGTTCCCACCTTGCGGATGAATCTGCTCGGCACATCGCACTACGCCAGCGAAATGGTCGTGATGCGTGACTTGATGCCCGGCTGGTTCCGCAACGCCGGAATCGAAGCGCGGTTCATCAAACAGCCGGATCCCTGGCGTTAGCGAGCCAGCAGCGCCTGGCCGTCTAGCTTCGCCACGGTCAGAAACCCGGCGCTAAAATGGACCGTCTCATCGCTGTCCACATGGGCCCAGCGCGCAGTCGCGCCTCCGCCATCTAGCCCACCGGTATAGAGGCTGTGCTCGCCCAGCAGCCGGCCGTCCCGCGCATCAAAGCTGAACAACTGCCCCTCGGCAGACAGCGCGCACACTACCGCGCCACCCCCGACTGCCAGCCGAGGCGCGCGTACGCTCTCCCCCGGCAGATAGCCGATCCAGCGCAACTCACCTGAAGAATCATAGGCGTAGAGCGAGCGGCCCTCGCCCGGGTAGAGATAAATGTCGCCATCCGCTGTGGTCACGACCTGCGCATCCCGCGTGGCCGCACGAGGCAACTGTGCGACTGTGCGCAGGTCCAGCCCCGAATCAAGCACCAGCAGGCTGTCATTCTGCAGGACGATGAAGCTGTTGCCCGGCCCCGCGAACACCTGCGTAGCGGGCGCAATCTGTATCTCCAGCGCGACATTTCCCTCGCGGTCGAGCGTGCGCAGCGTGCCATCCGCGCTAACGAAAAGGTAGCGCTCGCCACTTTGCGCCCAGCGGGTAACGCTCGCCGGCAGCGGCCCGACGCTCCATAGCGCCGCCCCGTCGAGCGAATATGCCGCGATCGTGTCCCGATCCAACACGGTCACCAGGCGATCGCCGTCCAGCATCGCGCCCGGAGAAGCGCGTCCGCCCAGCAACCACAACCCGCTCACTGCTCCGTTGCTAACGATTAGCACCTGGTTCTCACTGGTGATCGCCAGCGCGCGGTCATCCGGCAGCGCCACAAGGTCAATCACACTGCCGACCGTATCAAAGCGCCACAAGGATGTGCCGCCTGGACCCATCCCTTCCAGATAGCGACTGTGCGCTAGCACGTACTGGCCCGATGAGAGCAACACAGGCGGCACGCTCAGCCGTTCGGTGAAGGTGATGTGCCCACGATAGGCTGCGTCCACCCACACGCGCGCCAGATAGATGAAGTCAACCGGATGCAACCAGCCCAACTCAAGCGGATTGACCTGGGTATATCCCGGCCCGCCTTCGTGCCGATAGCGAGTGCGAATCTCAAAATGCAGGTGCGGCGCGCTGTTGTCCGGATCGCCTACCGCGCCGACGATGTCCCCCAATTCGACACACGAGCCCATCGGCGGGAAGGTGTGCCCATTCATCTCTTCCATGTGCCCGTAGAGCGTGTTGATCAGCGTGCCATCCGGGAACGTGTGCTGCAGCACAACGACACCCTTTTCCGTGTCCCATCCCTCGATATCACTGTACGTTACGCGCCCGCGTGCTGCAGCAGACACCGGGTCACCGTGGCGGCGGAACGCAACATCAATGCCGACGTGCAACCCGCCCCATCGCGTGCGGTAAATTCCAAAATCGGTTCGCGAGACATCGATATCGGGGTACGGGAAGGCAAAATCGTCCACTATTCCGCATGGCGCGGAGATCGCTTGCGAGCGTTCAACCGCGTGGCTTGGCGGCACGCTCAGGGACGGAGACAGGAAACTGACGAGCAAGAGGACAAGAACCGCTACCGTATACCCACGTTTCATGATGGTCGATCAATTACCCACAACCAGACAACCGTAGTGTGCGCGATTGTACTTGGGATACATCTGAGCCGCCACAACAACGAAGGCGGCTCTGCGCCGCCCTCACTCACTTGAATAGCCATGCGACTCCTTGCCGCGCCGCTCAACCCTTGAGGCCGGTCGTCGCAATTCCTTCGGTGAACTGCCGCTGCGCAAACAGGTACAGAATCAGCACCGGGACCAGCGTGATCACCGACCCAGCCATCAGCAGGTTCAGGTCCGATCCCGCTTCCGTCTTGAACGCGTAGAGGCCGTACGAGATAGGCCGCCAACTGTCCGTAAACGTTACCAGGATCGGCCACTCCAGCGCGTTCCACGTCCCAATAAACGTAAACAGAACCGTGGTCACCACCGCCGCGCGCGAGATCGGCAGCACGATCATGAAGAGGTAGCGCAAATGGCTCGCCCCGTCGATCCGGGCCGCGTCCCACAAGTCTTCGGGGATTTGCAGGAAGAACTGGCGCAACAGGAAGATGCTAAACGTGCTCGCCAGGAACGGCACCACCAGCGCGGGCCAGTTGTCCATCCAGGGCCAGACAATCGGCCCATCGACGGTGAACGCGTCGCCCAGCCCGAGGAAGTTCTCCAGCCCCAGTCCGTCGATCACGCTGTAAATCGGCTCGGCGATCGCGCGGCGCGCGTCCGTGATCCCCCATGCTTCCTGTTTAGCCGGAAAATCTTGCGTGAAGAAGTTGTGGAACTCGGTGACTAGCTTCCGATTCGGGATCAAAACGACCATCGTCGGGATGAAAATCGTCGCGATAAACAGGCTGAACAGCAGGTTCCGCCCTGGGAACTCGATCCGCGCAAAAGCATACGCCGCCATCACCGAGGTAATCGTCTGTCCGATGATCGTCAGCGCCGCGATCTGCACGCTGTTGAAGAAGTACTCCGAGAAGTTGGATTCGTCCCACGCCTCGACGTAGTGCGCCGCGCCGCCGACCACGACATACCGCTTGTCAATCGGCCAGATATCCTTCAGGCCGGGGATCTGATTCTGGACGCGAACCTCGGCGTAGCCATACCGCTGCGTGCGCAGGTACTCGTCCACTGTGAGCGCGCGCTGGCGGTTGCTGTTTTCGATCTGCCCGCGCACCGCCGACAGATAGCTTGGGAACTCGCCCGAATCCAGCAAGTCCTGCAGCGTCCGGTTCAGCTCTTCTTCTGTGACTTCGGTCACTTCCAGGAACGGAATGCTGGGGAACGCGCGCCCGCGCGTGATATCGCCGACACTTTGCAGCGAGGTGCTAACCATCCAGAAAAACGGCAGCACGAACACCAGCGCGCCAAAGGTCAGCAACACGTACACCACAATACGGAACGGATTGACAACAATGGGCCGGCGTCCGGGGGTCAGCGCCTGAGCGCGGGCTTCGCTCGACTCGCCAGTCTGCGCGCGTGCGGTAGTGGTCGTCGTGCTAGCCATAGAACACCTGCTCCCTTGCCAGCCGGTTCTGCACGAGGGTGAGGACCAGGATCACCGCGAACAGCACGAACGCCAGCGCCGCGGCATAGCCCGGATCGTTGGCGGCGTAAAGTTGCTGGAAGATATGCACGCTCATCGTATCAATCTCTTTACCGGTCGCCTGGTCACGCAGCACGTAGATGTGCGTGAACGCCTTGAACGTGCCGATGATAGACAGCATCGAGAGGAAAAAGGTCGTCGGCGAAAGCAGCGGAAGCGTGATATTCCGGAAGCGTGACCAGCGCCCAGCCCCGTCAACCTCTGCCGCTTCGTACAGCTCACCGGGGATCGCGCCCAGCCCTGCCAGGAAAATGACCGCATTGTAGCCCGCGAACACCCAGATGTTGTACAGGATCACCGTCGTCAGCGCGAGGCTCGGGCCCTGGAGCGCGCTTGGAATGTGCAGCGGATCGCCGCCCAAGACATTCTGGTAAAACAGCCGCACGACCCCCGCAGGTTCCTTGAGCCACGTTACCGGCTCCAGCCCGAAGAAGCGCAGCACCTGGTTTGCCAGGCTTGTGTCGTCGAGCTTAAAGATCACCAGGAAGACAGTGGCAGTCGCCACGCTTGGCGCGATGTACGGCATGAAGTAAATGACGCGATACAGCGATTTGCCCCACGATACCTCGGAGAACAGCAGATACGCCAGGAGCAGCCCCAACGCCAATTGCACCGGGACCGTCCCAATTGAGTACATCGCGGTGCGCGTCAGGGCAGCCATCGTGTCGCTCGCCTCGCGCCCGCCCAGGGAGATCGTGCGCGGTAGCTCGCTGATCGTCAGCCAGCCGCCGACCATCAGCATCACGGCCAGCAGAATGGTGAACCCAAAGCCGCGCTTGGTCTCGCGCTTCTGCGCGCTCTGCCACAACATGTACGCGGCGCCGATCATCATCGCCCCCACCGCGATCAGGAAGAGCTGCGGCCAGTATAGCAGCCGTGCGGCCAGCGCCTCAGAGCGCAGGATCGCAGGAGGCGCGGCGTCATAGACGTAACGATACGCCAGTTGGAACTGCTCCTGCGTGAGCGCGCGCATTGCGTTCGCCGCCTGGCGGCTGAGTTGCACGGA
>Ga0079224_100004834_pt1 | contig 17558 bp, 13 predicted proteins | sample Stecom2015_FD_80414 | JGI IMG/M metagenome (GOLD analysis project Ga0079224, IMG submission 80414) | Agricultural soil microbial communities from Utah to study Nitrogen management - Steer compost 2015 | ecosystem: Environmental > Terrestrial > Soil > Agricultural land | place: USA: Utah...
GGACCGGCCGCGATATGGCGGCGGCGCTGTGGCGCTTTTTGGAGCGGCTGAACGTGGCCGGGGCGCTGGAGCGGTGGATGGCCGAAGCCGACGCCGCGGGGCGCCCGGAGGAAGTGCAGGAACACCAGCGGGCGTGGCAAGGGATCATCCAATTGCTGGACGAGTACGTGGGGGCGCTCGGCGCCACGTCGCCGGAGCCTGTTGAGTTCCGGCAAATCATCGAAGCGGGGCTGGAGACGCTGCGGGTGGGATTAATCCCGCCCAGCCTGGACCAGGTGATGGTGGGTTCCGTCGAACGCTCGCGCCAGCCGGACATCCGCGCCGCTTTCATCCTGGGCGCCGGCGAGGGCCGCTTTCCGGCCGCGCCCGCCGAGGACGTCATTTTCACCGACGCCGAGCGGGAGCAGTTGGCCGCGCTGCGGGTGGAGCTGTCGCCCACCAGCAAGCAGCAGCTGCTGCGGGAGCAATACCTGCTCTACGTGTCGCTCACGCGGGCCAGCGACTACCTCTGGATCAGCTATCCGGCGGCCGACGCGGAGGGCCAGGAGCTGGCGCCTTCGCCCGTGGTGCGGCGGCTGCTGCGGCTGTTTCCGCACGTGCGGGAGACGTCGGAGCCGCTGGAGCCGGTCACCGACGAGGAGCTGCTCGGGCGGGTCACCAACGCCCGGCAGCTGGCGGCCGCCGTGGCCGCGCGGCTGCGCCGTCACCGGGCCGGCGAGGCGGCGGGATTCGTCTGGTGGCACCTGTACGGCTGGATCGCGTCCGACGAAGCGCTGCGCCGCACCGCCCGGCCGGTGTTCGCCGCCTTGAACCATCACAACCGCGTGCCGCCGCTGCCCGCGGAGGTGGCGGCGGCGCTGTTCGGCACGCCGCTGCAAGGCAGCGTGTCACGCCTCGAGACGTACGCCGCCTGCCCATTCCAGCACTTCGCTCGCTACGGCCTGCGGCTGGAGGAGCGCCCGCGCCTCGTTCTCGACGCGGCCTTGACGGGCACCTTCGTCCACGCGGCGCTCCGGCTGCTCGTCGAACGGATGCTGGAACGGAACCTGGACTGGGGAGCGCTGGCGGAGGAAGAAGCGCTGGCGCTGGCCGACGAATGCGTGGACCGGCTCATCCCGCACTTGGCCGGCGAAATTTTGCTCAGTTCCGCCCGCTACGGGTATCTGGCGGAAGCCATGCGCCGCAGCGTGCGGCGGGCGGTGAAAATCCTCACCGAGCACGCCCGGCACAGCCGCTTCCGCCCGGTGCACGTGGAGCTGGCGTTCGGCCGGGGGAGCGAGGGAATTCCGCCGCTGGCGCTGGATCTGGCCGATGGCGGGCGGCTGGAGCTGTCGGGCCAGATCGACCGCATCGACGCCGCCGATGGTCGCTCTGGCCGCTGGGTACGCATCATCGATTACAAGAGCTCCCGCCGGGACTTACGCCTGGCGGAAGTGGTCCACGGCTTGTCCCTGCAGCTCCCGATCTACCTGGCCGTCGTCTTGGAGCTGGCGGAGAAAGGGGTGCTTCTCGGCGGCAAGGCGCGCCCGGCCGCAATCGTGTACTTTCCGGTACGCGAGACGCTGCTGCGCAAGGACGCGCCGGTGCCCGAAGAACAGCTGGAGAAGCTGCTGCGGCGGGAGCTGCGCATGCGCGGGCTGTTCCTCGCGGACCCCGAAGTGCTGCAAATGCTGGCCGACGACGTGGTGGGCGGATCCGACTTCATCGCCGCGGCGGTCACCAAGGCCGGAACGGTCGACAAGCGAACGAGCGCCGCCTCCGAAGACGACTTCGCCGCGCTGGTGCGCTTCGCCCGGGGCAAGGCCGCGGCGCTGGCCGAAAACATCCGCTCCGGCGACATCCAAGTCGCGCCCTATGCGCTGGGCGAGCGGACCGCGTGCCAGCTTTGCTCCTTCCGGAGCATCTGCCAGTTTGACCCGCCGGTGGAGGGCAACGGCTACCGCCGGCTGGAGATGTACGACCGCGACCAAGCGTGGGCGGCCATTCGGGAGGCGACGGCATGAGCGCAAACCGCTGGACCCCCGCGCAGAAGCGCGCCCTGGAAACCCGCGGGCGGCACTTGCTGGTCTCAGCCGCGGCGGGCTCGGGCAAGACGACGGTGCTCGTGGAACGCATCGTGCGCCGTGTGATCGAAGAAGGCGGCCACATCGACCGGCTGCTGGTCGTCACCTTTACCGAGGCGGCCGCGGCGCAAATGCGCGAGCGCATCGTCCACGCGCTGGAGGATCGCCTGGCGCAAAATCCCAAGGACGCCCATTTGTCTCGCCAGCTCTTGCTGCTCCCCCGGGCGTCCATCTCGACGCTGCACTCGTTTTGCCTGCAGCTGGTGCGCCAGCATTTCTACGTGTTGGGTATCGATCCGGACGTGCGCGTCATGGATGAGCACGAAGCGCACTTGACGCGGCTGGAGGCGCTGGCCGAGGTCCTGGAGGAAAAGTACAACGCGATGGCGCCCGAAGACGCCTTCGCCCGGCTGGTGGCCGCCTACGGCGGCCGCGGCGACGAGGCGCTGCAGCGGCTCGTGCTGGCGCTGCACGACTACGCCCGCAGCTTGCCCGATCCGGAAGGATGGCTGCGCCGCGCGGCCAAGGCGTACAGGCAGCTGGATGAGGCGACGTTCGACGACACCGACTGGGCGCGCGAGCTGCAGCTGGAAGCCGTGGTGACGTTGGAGCGGGCGCTGCACATGCTCCGGCGGGCGCTGGCGCTGGCGGAGGGGCCGGGCGGCGCGGTGGCCCATGCCGAAGCGCTTGCGCGCGATATCGAGCGGCTGGAGCGGCTGCGGGAGGCGGCGCAGCGCTCGTGGTCCGCTCTCGTGGCCGCCGCCGACCTGGCGGAATTTCCGAGGCTGAACCCCGCCAGGAAGGACGACGGCGACCCGGACGTCAAGGAAGAAACGAAAGCGTGGCGAGAGCGGGCCCGCAAGACCGTGGCCCGGCTGCAGCAGCGGCTGCTGTCGCGGCCGCCGGGGGCGCAAATCGCGTCGCTGCGCGGCTTGGCGCCCGTCGTGGAGGCGCTGGTGGAAACGGTCCTGGACCTGGATCGCCGCTACGCTGAGGCGAAGCAGGCCCGGGGCCTCTTGGACTTCGCCGACATCGAGCATTACTGCCTGCGCCTGCTGGCGGACGAGCAGGTGGCCGCGCTAGTCCGGGCGCGCTTCGACGAAGTGCTGGTGGACGAGTGCCAGGACCTCAACGGGGTGCAGGACGCGATTCTTCGCCGGATTACGCGTCCTCCGGCGGAAGGCGGAGAGCTGTTCCTCGTCGGCGACGTGAAGCAGAGCATCTACCGGTTCCGGCAAGCGGACCCCAGCTTGTTCCTGGAGCGGTACCGCCGCGCCTCGCCGGACCCGGACGCGCTCGAGCAGCGCATCGATCTGAAGGAAAACTTCCGCAGCCGCAAGGCCGTCGTGGACGCCGTCAACTTCGTGTTCCGGCAAATCATGACGCCGGGCGCGGGGGAGATCGCGTACGGTCCCGAAGCGGAGCTCGTCTTCGGCGCCTCGTTCGGGCCAGAGGAAGAGCCGGGCAGCCGCGACGCGCCCGTGGAATTGCACCTCTTGGACCGCGAGGCCGAAGGCGACGCGGGGGAAGGCGAAGACGGAGAGGAGGCGCGAGAGGAGCGCGACGACGAGCTGGCCGACTTGACCGCGTTCCAGCGGGAAGCGGTCCTGGTAGCCCGCCGCATCCGGCAGCTGGTGGGAGGCGAGGCGTCGGTGTGGGACCGGCAAGCGCAGCGCTACCGTCCCGCCCGCTACGGCGACATCGTCATCTTGCTGCGGGCGGCGCGGCACCGCGCCAACGAGCTACTCGACGTGCTGGCGCAGCACGGGGTGCCCGCCTACGCCGAGCTGGGCACCGGTTATTTCGCGGCGACGGAAATCGAGACGATGCTGGCGCTGCTGGCCGTCCTAGACAATCCGCGCCAGGACATCGAGCTGGCGGCGGTTCTGCGCTCGCCCATCGGCGGCTGCACGGCGGAGGAGCTGGCGCGGATCCGCCTGGCGCAGCCGCGCGGCAGCTTCTACGACGCGGTGTTGGCAGCCGCTCGGTCTGACGAGGCGGGAGACCTGGCGCGCAAGCTGGCCCGCTTTCTGGCGTTTCTCGACGAAGCCCGCACCATGGCGCGGCGGGAGCCGCTTTCGCGAGTCATTTGGCATTTGCTGAACGCGACGGGTTTCTACGACTACGCCGGCGCCATGCCGGGCGGTCGGCAGCGGCAGGCCAATTTGCGGGCGCTGCACGAGCGGGCGCGCCAGTTCGATACCTTTGCCCGGCAAGGGCTGGCGCGCTTTCTCCGGTTCGTGCGCCAGCTGCGGGAAGCCGAGCGCGACTTGGGCACCGCGCCCGCGGTGGGCGAAAGCGACGACGTCGTCCGCATCATGACGGTCCACCACAGCAAGGGCCTGCAATTCCCCATCGTCTTCCTCGTCGACTGCGGCCGCCGGTTCAATACGCAAGCCGTGCACCCCGACGCCGCCTTCCAGCGCCGGCTTGGCATCGGCCTGCGCCTCGTGGACGTGGAGCGCCGCCTGTCCGAACCTTCGCTGCTGCATGAGGCCGTCGCCGCGAGCCGGCGCCGAGAAGATTTGGCCGAGGAAATGCGGCTGCTGTACGTGGCCATGACGCGGGCGCAAGAACGGCTCATTCTCGTGGGGTCCGCCAAGCTGCGGGCCAAGGCGCCGGGCTGGGCCAGCGTCGTTCCCGCCGACCAGTGGCCGCTGCCCGACGGGCAGCTGCTGGCGGCGGAGAGCTGGCTGGACTGGCTGGCCGCCGCGCTGATGCGTCACCCCGCTGGAGAGGCGCTGCGCCGGGCGGCCGGCGTGCCCTTCCAAAGTGTCATCGCCGGGGATCCGTCCCGCTGGGACGTGCGGCTGTGGACGGCGGAGCAGCTGGAGGTGCTGCGGCAGGAGACCCAGAGCGAGCAGGCCGTGCGCTTGTCGTGGCCCGCGTTGGCGGACCTGCGTCCTTTGAGCGAGGTGGCGCCGGGGGCCGAAGAGGTGTTGCTGGGGAGCGGCGACGCCGAGCCGGTGCGGCGTGAGCTGGAGCAGCGGCTGCAGTGGCGCTACCCATGGACGGCGCTGGCGGGCCGGCCCGCCAAGCAGGGAGTCAGCGAGCTGAAGCGGCGCTGGGAGCAGGCGGACGAGGAAACGGCGCGGCTGTGGGCGCCGGAGCCGCGCCTTGTGGAGCGCCCGGCGTTTTTGCAGGAAGGAGCGACGCTGACGCCGGCGGAGCAGGGGGCGGCGGTGCACCTGGTGATGCAGCACCTGCGCCTGGCGGGCCCGCTGGATGAAGCCGACATCGCCGCGCAAGTGGCCGAGATGTGCGCCAGGGCCATGTTGACGCCCGAACAGGCCGCGGCGGTGGACGTCGCCGCGCTGGCGCGGTTTTTCGCCACGCCGTTGGGGCGACGCCTGCGGGAGAACGCGGAACGCCTCCGCCGCGAAGTGCCGTTCACCATGGCGCTGCCCGCCGCGGAAGCGTATCCGGACTTGCCCGCCGACGCGGCCCGCGACGAGTTCGTGGTCGTTCAGGGTATCATCGACTGCCTGCTGCTCGAGGGCGAGCAGGCCCTCCTTGTCGACTACAAGACCGACCGCGTGGCAGAGCACGTCGCGCCGCTGCGGGCCCGCACGTACTACGCCCAGGTCGCGCTGTACCGGCGCGCGGTGCGGGAAATGTACGGCGTCCGCAACGTCGAAGCGTATCTCGTCTTTCTCGCTCCCGGCGTCGTAGTGCCCATTCCCGAAGGGCCGCTGGGCTAAGTCCGGCGCAGGCGGCGCAGGCACGCCCAGCCGTTGAGCAGCGCGGTCAGGGCGTAGTCGGCGTTGAGGGCCCAGGCCGCGCCGGCGATGCCCAGCGCGGGCTGGGCGGTCAGATGGTAGATGAGCCCGAGCCGCAAGGCGGTGGCGGCCACAAACGTCGTCAGCAAGAAGTTGGTGTGCCCCACGGCGTGCAGCACGGCCGCGAAGACGGCGCCCGTGTAGGCGAAGGGAGCCGCCAGCCCTACGATGCGGACCAGCGGGCCGATCTCGGGCACGCCGTAGAGCAGGTCCGAGATAGCCTCCGGAAACGCGAAGCAGAGGGCCGTCGTGCCGCAGCCGACGGCCAGGCTCCCGCCGGCCGCCCGGGCGAACTGCCGCTGCGACGCGGTGCGGCGGCCGGAGGCCAGCGCGTCGGCGATGGCGGGCGTCAGGACCGTCGTCACGGGAAAGACGAGGAGCATCGGCATGTACAGCAGCGGCAACGCCATGCCGGTGAGCTGGCCGTATAGCTCCGTCGCTTCCGCCATGGAAAATCCGCCTACAAGCAGCCGGCGCGGGATGAGGCTGACGTTGAGCATTTGCGCCGCTGTGTTGAGCAGCGTGGCTAGCCACAGCGGCACGGCCACCTGCAGCAGCTGCCGGGCCGTGGCCAGTTGCAGGCGGAGCGAGGACGCTGCCGCGGTTTGGCGCGTGGCGCGGTGCGGCAGCGACCACCAGCCCGACAAGGCCATGGCCGCCAGCAAGCCCACCGTTTCGCCCGCACCCAGCCCGATGACCAGCGCCGCCGCCAGCGCCTCCGTTCCTGCGCCGGCCCAGCGCGACAGCAAGAACAACACGATGGGCACCCGCACCAGCTGCTCCGCCACTTGCCCGACGGCCGTCGACGTCATGTTTTGCCGTCCCTCGGCGAAGCCACGAAAAATGCCCGTCAGGGCCGACGGGACGAACGCCAGCGGCAGCAGCAGGAGCAGCCCCTCGGTGCGGGGGTCGGTCAAAAAGCGGCGTGCCAGGAACGGCGCGCCGGCGGCCAGCGCCGCCGCAGTCAGCCCGGTGAGAGCCACGATCAGCAGCGCCGTCAGGCGCCGGGCCCGGAGCACCGCCTCCACGTCGCCGCGCGCCAGCCCGTCGGCCACGAGGCGGGTGAGCGCTACAGGCAGCCGCAGTGTGGCCATGGTCGAGGCGGCGCGGAAGACGGGCATGACCATCTGAAACAGCCCCAGCGCCTCCGGGCCCGCCCAGCGGACGATGACGATCCGGTACACCATCCCCAGCGCGCGCGTGACCGCCCCCGCCGCCATGAGCATCAGCGCGCTTCTCAGCAAAGGCCGTCGCTGCACTCGCTCCGCCTCCCGCGGTCGCCGTCGCGTTACAATACGGAGCTGCGTTCGGCGCTAGAACCGCGGGGCCCGGACGACTTCCCCTCGCGACAACACGCCGCGCTGCCCGGGAGCCCGGAGGGGTTCGTGCGGAGGGCGAGAGAGAAGGGCCTGCGCAAGAGAGAAGCTCGTGCAAGAGAAAGGCGCATGCGCAAAAAAACGGCGGCGGAGCGCCTACCCTCCGCCGCCGTTTTTTTGCCGGCACGCTGCCCAGCCGGAACCGTGTCCAGTCGGAGCGCTATCCAGGTCGCCTTCGCGGGGCGCCTTCCCAGCCTCAGTCGAAGGCGAGCCCCGTTTTTTCCCGCACTTCCGCCATGACTTCCCGCGCGATAACCCGGGCCCGCTCGGCCCCTTCCCGGAGAATGTCCCGCAGCCGCTTTTCGTCGGCCAGCAGCGCCGCCCGCCGCTCCCGGATGGGCGTCAGGGCGGCGACGATGTCTTCGGCCAGCTGTTGCTTGAGATCCACGTAGCGCAGCTCGCCGCGGTCGTACAGCTCCCGGAAGCGCGCGACGACGTCGGGGGCCGAGAACGCTTCCAGAAGGGTGAACAAGTTGGCCACTCCCGGGCTCATGGCGCCGCCCTGCGGCCCGGTGTCGGTCACGGCCTTGCGCACGATGGCCCGAATCTCGTCGGGTTCCGCGTGCAGGGCGATGTAGCTGCCCGGGATGCTCTTGGACATCTTGCTGGTCGGATCGTTGAGGGCCATGACCCGTGCGGCCTTGGTCAGCAACGCCTCCGGTTCGGGGAACGTGGGGCCGAAGATGTTGTTAAACCGCCGGGCCAAGTCGCGAGTCAGCTCCAGGTGCTGGATCTGGTCTTCGCCGACGGGAATGAGCTCCGCCTTATACAGCAGGATGTCCGCCGCCATCAGGATCGGATAGTTCAGCAGCCCCGCGTTGACGTTGTCCCTGTGCCGGCGGGCTTTGTCCTTAAACTGCGTCATCCGTTCCAGCTGCCCCAGGGGGGTAATGGTGTTCAGAATCCAGCAGAGTTCCGTGTGCTCCCGGACGTGGGACTGCACGTACAGGATGCTGCGCTCGGGGTCGATGCCGCAGGCCAGCAGCGTCGCGGCCGACTCCAGCACGACGCGGGGCATCGCCTTCGCGTCGTACGGCACCGTCATCGCGTGCAAGTCGACGATGCAAAAAATGCACTCGTGCTTGTCCTGCAGGGCCACCCAATTGCGCACCGCGCCCAGGTAGTTGCCTATATGGATGTCGCCCGTGGGCTGAATTCCGGAAAACACTCGCGCCATTCGTTCCACTCCTTTTCTTGACACCTTAGTCTACCATAGGAAACCAGCCGGGAGAAGGCCGCCGCCGCGCAGGGAAAAGGACGCCGGGCGGGGAACTTTTTCGCGCACCTTGCAATCCGCGGAGTGATGAGCTTGGCCCTGATCGCGGTGTTGTCGGACTTCGGCCAGTCGGAATACGTGGGCATCATGCACGGCGTCATCCAGCGGGTGGCGCCGGGCACCATCGTCGCCGACCTCTACAACGACGTCAAGCCTCAGTGCGTTCGCGAGGGCGCTTGGATTCTGTACACGGCGTACCGCCATTTCCCTGAGGGTACCGTTTTCCTCTGCGTCGTCGACCCGGGCGTGGGCACGGACCGGCAGGCGCTGGCCATCCGCACCCGGCGCTACTACTTCGTAGGCCCCGACAACGGCCTCCTCTACCCGGCGGTCAGCGACGACGGCGTGGAGGACGTGGTGGCCCTGCCCATCCCACCGGATGCGTCGAACACGTTCCACGGCCGCGACGTGTTCGCACCCGCGGCCGCCCGCCTCGCCGCGGGGGTGCCGCTGCGCGACTTGGGGCGGCCTGCGGAAATCAAGACGCCGCTGCGCTTTCACCTGCAGGGCCGCGAAGGGGAAGTCGTGCGCATCGACCGCTACGGCAACATCATCACCAACTTGCCGCACATCGGCAAGGACAGCTACCTCGTCGTCGTGGAGGGATACCGGCGGACGATGCCGTTCGTGCGCGCGTACGCGGAGGCGCCGCCGGGCCAGCTGTTCGTGACGGAGGGCTCCGCGGGCACCCTGGAGATTGCGCTGCGCAACCACAGCGCTTGGGACGTGCTGGACGTGCCGCTGGGGTCCCGGATCATCATCGAGTGACGCGACGCTCGCTTTTCCGGATTCCGGCGGGCGGCGTATGATAGTGGCACACGAGATGCGCGGGAAAGGCGGGCACACCCTTGGCGAGGAAAATGAAGGCGCTGATGAAGACGGGCGCCCGCCCCGGGCTGGAGCTGGTGGAAGTCGACGTGCCCACCCCGGGCCGGGGCGAGTGTCTGGTCAAGGTGGAAGCCGCATCGATTTGCGGTACGGACCTGCACATCTACAAGTGGGACGAATGGGCGCAGGCGCGCCTGAAGCCTCCGCTCAGCGTCGGCCACGAATGCGCCGGCCGCATCGTCGTGGTGGGCGAGGACGTCACCCACCTGCGCGCGGGCGACTACGTGGCCGGCGAAGGCCATCTCTTCTGCGGCCGCTGCTACTACTGCCGCACCGGCATGGCCCACGTGTGCGAAAACGGCAAAATCATCGGCGTCGACACGGACGGTTGCTTCGCCGAGTACATCCGCATGCCGGCGGTCAACATGTGGAAGCTGGACGAGTCGGTGCCGCCGGAGGTAGGCGCCATCCACGACCCGCTGGGCAACGCGGTGCACACCGTCATGCGGGGAGAAGTGTCGGGGGCCAACGTGGCCATCATCGGCTGCGGGCCCATCGGGTTGTGCGCGATTCCGGTTGCGAAGCGTATGGGCGCCGCCGCCGTGTTCGCGGTGGAGACGAACCCGTATCGCCTGGCGATGGCGGAGCGCATGGGGGCCGACGTGGTGCTGGCCGCGGGCGCCGGCGCGGACCCGGCGGCGGAGGTGCGGCGGCTAACGGGTGGCCTCGGCGTGGACGTCGTGCTCGAGATGTCGGGGCAAAAGGCGGGCATCGACGCCGGCCTCGACATGCTGCGCAAGGGCGGGCGCATGGTGCTGCTGGGCCTGCCGTCGGGCCCGGTGACGCTGGAGCTGACCGAGAAGGTCATCTTCCGGGAAATCCAGCTCATCGGCCTCAACGGCCGCCGCCTGTTCGAGACGTGGTACCAGATGACGCGGCTGTTGCAGGGCGGGCTGGACGTGACGCCGGTCATAACGCACCGCTTTGCCATCGAGGACTTCGCGCAGGCGTTCAGCACGCTCATGGAGGGACGCTGCGGCAAAGTTGTGCTGCAGCCGTGACGGGCAAAGGAGTGGATAAGATGACGGAGCGGACCGGTTCGGCGCTGGACTTCTTGTTCGACGAGATCGAGCAGCTGAAGCGCGACGGCGTCTTCCGCCTGCCCAGGGTGCTGGAGGGGCCGCAGGAGCCGCGCGTCGTCATCGACGGCCGTGAGGTCATCAACTTGTCCTCCAACAACTACCTGGGCCTGGCCAACCACCCGAAGCTGCGGGAAGCGGCCAAGGCGGCCATCGACCGGTACGGCGCGGGCTCCGCGTCGGTGCGCACCATCGCCGGAACGATGAGCCTGCACACCGAGCTCGAACGCCGGCTGGCGCAGTTTAAACGCACTGAAGCCGCCCTGGTGTTCCAGTCGGGCTTTACGGCCAACGCGGGCACCGTGGCCGCGCTGCTGGGGCGTGAAGACGTCATCATCAGCGACGAGCTGAACCACGCGAGCATCATCGACGGGGCGCGGTTGAGCCGGGCGACCATCAAGATTTACCCGCACAAAGATGTGGCGGTGATGAAACAGCTGCTCGAGGAGAGCAAGGGCGCCCGCCGCATCCTGGTCATCACCGACGGCGTCTTCAGCATGGACGGCGACATCGCCCCGCTGCCGGACATCGTCGAGGTGGCCAAGAAGTACAACGCCATCGTCATGGTGGACGACGCGCACGCCAGCGGGGTGCTGGGGGAGAACGGGCGGGGCACGGTGGATCACTTCGGGCTGCACGGCCAGGTGGACATCCAGGTGGGCACGCTGTCCAAGGCCATCGGCGTGCTGGGGGGCTACGTGGCCGGCCGCCGGGTGCTCATCGAGTACTTGATCCAGCGGGCGCGGCCTTTCCTGTTCAGCACCTCGCATCCGCCGGCGGTCACCGCCGCGTGCCTGGCGGCGCTGGACATTCTCGAGTCGGATCCGACGCTCATCCAGCGGCTGTGGGACAACACCCGCTACTTCCGCGCCGGCTTGGCGGAACTGGGATTCGACGTATCGGGCAGCGAGACGCCCATCATTCCCGTCATCGTTGGCGAAGGCCGCAAGGCCATGGAATTGAGCGACCGGCTGTTCGAGGAAGGCGTCTTCGCCCAGGGAATCGCCTATCCCACGGTGCCGCGGGGCAAGGCGCGCGTGCGCACCATCGTCACGGCGGCCCACACCCGGGACGACTTGGACCAGGCGATCGCGGCGTTCGCCAAGGTGGGCCGGGAACTGGGCATCATTTAGGCCCGGCCCCCTCCGCACCCCTCCCGTGGGACAGGCAGCTTTGCTATACTGGTCTGAGTGGATTGGTTGCTGGGAGGGAATGCGGATGCGGTTTGTCGTCCAAGACGGTTATCTGACGGTCTACGCGGACGTGGACGAACTGGCCGACGGCGTCCAAGTGGACGCGGACGGCGCCCGGGAAGTGCAAGTCATCGCCGTGCCGATCGAGCACGGAACCAATAACGAGCATATCGTCGAGCCGATGGCGCAGGGCATCGCTTCCGTGCTGGAGGCGGGCTGGCAGACCAAGAGCGCGAAAGTGCGGGACATCGTGGCCATCACGGAGCACCCCGGCGGGGCGTACAGCTGGCTGTCGCTGCAGCGCACCGGCTCGTGCGAAGGCTGCAACATTCTGGACGCCACGCTGGACATGGGCGTCCATTTCATCATGAACCACGAAGACCAGGAGCGGCATCTCGGCTCGTGGGAGTACCAGGCCATCTCGCCCGAGGACGGCATGCTGCTGGAAGTGTGCCAGGCGCTGCTGGAGCAGATCAACGTACCGCCGCTGTTCGCCGACAGCGATTTGCTCGAATACGATGACGACTACCCGGAGGAAGACCTGGAGGATCGTCCGACCTGGCGCGACTACGAAGAGCGCTACCAGATCACGACTGAAGAGCTGATGCAGCGGCTGGCGGCGGGCGAGGAAGTGGCGGCGACGCGTGCCGAGTGGGAAGAGCGGGCCGACTGGTTGTGGTCGTACGATGATTACTTGCGGGAGCAGTGGCGGCGTGCCGTGGTGGACCACATCATGGCCGAGCTCGAGAAGCTGCGCAAGAGCCTCGAACATATCGAAGTGGAGCGGCAGCGCGTCAGCGACGCCATCGCCCGGCTGGAGGAGCAGGGGACTCGGTTCGCCGAGGATTTGTGACAAGCCGTTTTGGCTTTTTCGACTTTCTTTACATCGGGTAGATGCTATGTTATGATCTAGCAAGCAGTCGCGTTGCTCGACGTTTTGGTGTGGGAAAGGTTGTGACTGCTTTCACAAATCTTGTTCGGGGGGTCTCGCGATGCACCCGTACGCACCCCTGCTGATCCACGTCGGCGTGGCGCTGCTCGTTCCCGTCCTCATCTCCGTCCTGTTCGAGCTCATCTCCTCCCGCCGGGCCGACCCGGTGAAGTTCCAGCCCTACGAAAGCGGATATCCAACGCCTCCCATTCACGGCCGGTTCCCGGCGCGGTTTTATTTGATTGCCATGCTCTTCGTCATCTTCGACGTAGAGGCGGCGGCGTTCGTCTCCTGGGCGGTTTTGCTGAGGGAGCTGGGCACCTACGGCCTTGGTGCCATGGCTCTCTTTTTGATCGTGTTTATCCTGGGAGACTTGTACGTCTGGAAAAAGGGAGGCTTCGACTGGGCATGACGCACGATGCGGCGAACAGCCAGTTTTTGACGACGACCATCGACAAGTTCATCCGCTGGGCGCAACAGTCGTCGCTTTGGCCGCTGACGTTCGGTCTTGCCTGCTGCGCGATTGAAATGATGAATTTGCCCGCGCCGCGGTATGACATCGCGCAGTTCGGCGGCGAGGTGTTCCGCAGCTCCCCGCGCCAGGCGGATTTGCTCATCGTTTCGGGCCGGCTTTCCAACAAGATGGTGCCCGTCATCGAGCAAGTGTACCGGCAGATGCCGTATCCGAAATGGGTTATCGCCATGGGGGCCTGCGCGTCCAGCGGCGGTATTTTCGACAACTACGCCATCGTGCAAGGCGTCGACGAGGTGATTCCGGTGGACATTTACGTGCCGGGCTGCCCGCCGACGCCCGACGCGGTGCTGGACGCGGTGCTGAAACTGCGCCAGGCCATCCAGGAAGGCCGCGCGCCGGGCGGGGTGATGCGGGCGTGACGGCAACGGTACGTTTCCCGCAGCCGTACACGGGCGGCGCCGCGGCCCAGGAGGCCATGCGCCAAACGCTGCTGCCGGCGTTGCTGGAGCGGTTCCCGGAGGGCGTGGAGGAGCTGCCGACTCCCTTCGACATCGCCCAGCTCAAAGTGATGCCCGACAAGCTGCGCGACGTGTGCGTCTTCCTCAAAGAGCACGGCTTCAACGTGCTGATGGACGTGGCTGGCGTGGATTACCTGCCCCGCACGCCGCGCTTTGAGGTCGTGTACCATCTCGTTGCGCTGCCGAGCCTCTGGCGGCTGCGGTTGCGGGTGCCCGTGGACGAGAGCCATCCGGAAGTGCCCACGGTCAGCGACTTGTGGCCGTCGGCCAACCCGGCGGAGCGGGAAGTGTGGGACCTGTTCGGCATCCGTTTCGCGGGCCATCCGAATCTGACGCGGATTCTGCTGCCCGACGACTGGGTGGGCCATCCGCTGCGCAAGGATTATCCGCTGCGCGGCGAGCGGGAGAAGGCCATGGGACCGGCTGCGGAGCGGAACTGGTACCACGCGCCGAAGCGGCCCGGCGACGCCCCGGGTTCCACGGGCCTCCCCCGGTCGGTCTCGGAAGGTGGGGACTGAAGTGTCTCGCATCGTGCGTTCGGGACAGTACGAGCTGAACGTCGAGGAGCTGAAGGTCGGCGGCGAGGGCGACCGCATGACCCTCAGCGTCGGCCCGCACCACCCCAGCACGCACGGGGTTTTGCGGATGATCTTGGAGATCGAAGGCGAGCGCATCGTCAAGGCGACGCCGGAGATTGGCTTCTTGCACACCGGCATCGAGAAGCACGCCGAGCATCTGACATGGACGCAGGCCATCACGGTGCTGGACCGGATGGACTACCTGGCGCCGCTGTCCAACAATCTCGGCTACGTGCTGGCGGTGGAGAAGCTGCTGGGGATTGAGCCGCCGCCGCGGGCCAAGACGGTGCGCATCCTGCTCACCGAGCTGCAGCGCATCGCGTCCCACTGCATCTGGCTGGGCACGACGGCGCTGGACATCGGCTCGCAGAGCGTGCTCATGTACGCCTTCAATATACGCGAGCAGATCTTGGACCTCTTCGAGGAAGCCACGGGGGCCCGCATGAACCCGAGCTACTTCCGGGTCGGCGGCCTGGCCAACGACCTTCCGAACGGGTTCGAGGACATGGTGCGCCGCTTCCTCGACGAGTTCCCGGAGCGTCTCCGGGAAATCCGTACCATCCTGGACAAGAACCCGATCTGGCTCGACCGCCTGCGCGGCGTCGGCGTGCTGAAACCCGACCAAGCCCTGGCGCTGGGCGTGACGGGGCCGAACCTGCGCGCTTCGGGCGTGCCGTACGACGTGCGCAAGGCGTACCCGTACGCCGGCTATGACGAGTACGAGTTCGACGTGCCGGTGGGCGAAAGCGGCGACTGCTACGACCGGTACTTGGTGCGGGTCCACGAGATGATGGAGTCGCACCGCATCTGCCGGCAGGCGCTGGAGCGCCTGGAACCGGGCCCCGTCATGGTGGACGACCGCAAGATCGCGCTGCCGCCCAAAGAAGAGCTGCGGCACAGCATGGAAGCGCTCATCCACCACTTCAAGCTGGTATCGTACGGGTTCGACGTGCCGGCGGGGGAGGCGTACCAGGCCATCGAGAGCCCCCGGGGCGAGATCGGCTTCTACGTCGTTTCCAACGGGAAGAACAAGCCGTGGCGCGTGCGGGTGCGCGGCCCGGCATTTTTCAACGTGTTCGCCATGCCGGTCATGATGGAAGGGGCGCTCCTGGCCGACATGGTGGCGGTCATCGCCAGCGTGGACCCCGTGTTCGGGGAGGTGGACCGATGAGTGCCGTCAACAGCAACGGCGCGCCGTGGTGGGAGCGCCGGGCCGAGGACATAGAACGACTGATCGGCCAGTATCCGCAAGCGAAGTCGGCCATTCTGGGGTTGTTCTGGATGGCGCAGCACGAGCGAGGCTACGTGGCCGACGAAGACTTGGATTTCATCGCGAAGAAGCTGAACCTGACCCGCGGCTATGTTGAGTCGACGCTCTCGTTCTACTCGCTTTTCCACCGCAAGCCCGTGGGCAAGTACGTCATCATCGTGTGCAATAACGTCATTTGCGGGCTGAAAGGAAGCGGCGAGCTGGTTCGGGAGCTCGAGCGGCTGCTGGGCGTGAAGTTGGGCGAAACGACGCCCGACGGCATGTTTACGCTGCTGACGACGGGCGAGTGCATTGCCGCCTGCGACGGCGCGCCCGCGTTGCAGATCAACCAGGAGTATTTCCACAAGGTGACGCCCGAGCGGGCCAAGCTGATCATTGAAGCGCTTCGGAACGGAGCCGACTTGATCCAGCTGTCGGAGGAGATCGGCTTGACGAAGCCGGGCGCCGTCTGGGAAGAAGGTGACGGACGGTGAGCCACCCGTTGGAGATGCGGGTGTTGACGAAAGGCATCGGCGAAGTCGACCTGACGCGCATCGAAAACTACGAGGCGCAGGGCGGCTACGCGGCGCTCCGCAAGGCCTTGCGGCAGATGACGCCGCAGGAAGTCCATGAGGAAGTGAAAAAGGCCAACCTGCGCGGCCGCGGCGGCGCTGGTTTCCCGGCGGGCATCAAGTGGGGCTTCCTGCCCAACGACGGCCGGCCGCGGTATTTGGTGTGCAACGGCGACGAAAGCGAGCCGGGCACCTTCAACAACCGGATGCTGATCGAATTCAACCCGCACCTGCTCATCGAGGGCGTCTTGCTGGCCGCGTACGCCGTACAGGCGGCCAAGTCGTTCATTTACCTGCGGGGCGAGTTCTGGAAGGGTTACCGGGTGCTGCAGGACGCCATCGAGCAGGCCCGGGCGAAAGGGTACGTCGGCGACAACATCCTAGGCAGCGGCTTCTCCCAGGAGATCGTCGTGCACCGGGGCGCCGGCGCTTACATCTGCGGCGAGGAGACGGGGCTGCTGAGCTCGCTGGAGGGCGGGCGAGGGGAACCGCGCATCAAGCCGCCGTTCCCGGCCACGGCGGGCCTGTACGGCATGCCTACCGTCGTCAACAATGTGGAGACGCTCTGCAACGTCCCGTTCATCATCGACCGGGGGGCCGACTGGTTCCTGTCCATCGGCACGCCGAAGAGCCCCGGTACCAAGCTGTTTTCCGTCAGCGGCATGGTGCGCCGTCCGGGCAACTACGAGCTGCCGCTGGGCATCACCCTGCGCGAGCTCATCTTTGAAGTGGCGGGAGGCTTGCTCCCCGGGCGGACGCTCAAGGCGGTGCAGCCGGGCGGGGCCAGCTCGCCGGTGCTGCTGCCGGAGCATCTGGACTTGCCGCTGGACTTCGACTCCGTGCAGCAAGCCGGTTCCATCCTGGGTACCGCCGGCGTCATGGTGTTCGACGAAACGGTGTGCATGGTGCGCACGGCGCTGTACTACGCCGATTTCTTCGCGCACGAGTCGTGCGGCCAGTGCACCCCGTGTCGCGAGGGCACCGCGTGGACGGCGCGGCTCTTGCGGAAGATCGAGCGCGGCCAAGGCACCAAAGAGGACATCGAAATCCTCAAGAGCCTGGACCCGTTGATGTCCGGCACGACCATTTGCCTGCTCTCGGACTTCTCCAAGACGTTCCTGCAGTCGGTGCTGAAGCACTTCCCGGAGGAGTTTGAAGCCCACATCCATGGGCGCGCCTGTTTGGCGGAGCAGCCGCAGGAGGTGCGCACGGCATGAGCAAGCTCGTCAAAGTGACGATTAACGGCATCGAAGTGCAAGTGCCGGAAGGTATGAACCTGGTCGAGGCGGCTGCGCAAGCGGGCGTCGAGATTCCGGTGTTTTGCCATCATCCGAAGCTGGAGCCGGTGGGCGTCTGCCGCATGTGTCTCGTGGAGGTGGAAGGCCAGCGCAAGCCCGTGCCGGCGTGCACCATGAAGGCCGTTGACGGGATGGTCGTCCGCACGGAGACGCCGCTGGTGCAGCACCTGCGGCAAGGCGTCATCGAGTTCCTGCTGCTCAACCATCCGCTCGACTGCCCGGTTTGCGACAAGGGCGGCGAGTGCCCGCTGCAAGACAACACGTTCAAGTACGGCCTGGGCAC
>Ga0079224_100004835_pt1 | contig 17557 bp, 12 predicted proteins | sample Stecom2015_FD_80414 | JGI IMG/M metagenome (GOLD analysis project Ga0079224, IMG submission 80414) | Agricultural soil microbial communities from Utah to study Nitrogen management - Steer compost 2015 | ecosystem: Environmental > Terrestrial > Soil > Agricultural land | place: USA: Utah...
CGGGTATAATGCGAACCAAACGCAAGCTTATTCAGATAGCGAGCCGGAGAAACTGCTTTCGTTCTACGGTACATTCCATTGGGATTATAAGGAAAAGCTTTTTTTGAATATGGTGGGCCGTGCGGATGGAAGTTCCCTATACAAAAACAAGTGGGCGTTTTATCCTGCGTTGAGTTTAACGTACGATTTACGACAGGACTTACGGGTTCCGCTTCGCTTTAAAGCTGCTTACGGACGGATCGGCCAACGCTCCGGGCCAGAACGCTATCGTGGCGAGCTTATTGGATTGGGCGATTATTACGGTGGCAATAAACTCGGGATAACGCAGTTGTATACGCCCTTTGCTGGCGCGAAAAGTGTGACGATTGATCAGTTTGATGCCAAAATCGATTTTACTATTCACGAACTGCTAGAAGCAGAGCTGGGATATTTTAACAAAAAATATAGCGATTTTACCTATCTACGTTATTTACCAAATACGCGCGGTATGGATTATGAATTTGAAACGGGAGCTGGGCTTCAGTTACAGGGTTTTGAATTAGCGTTGCAGGCACGTTGGATACAACAAGCCCCCTTGGGTTGGTCTACCCGCTTTAACCTAGCAGCATATCGTAACAGCGTAACGGAACTACCCATGGATGTGCGACAAACCAGCCTTGCACATCTCTCGACCCTAGTTACAGGGGATCGAATCAGTTCGATTATAGCCAACGAGAACAATGAAGGCCGGATAATAGGAGACAGCCAACCCCATATTTTCGGCGGGCTTACCAACGATTTACGTATGGGGAAGGTATCTATCGGCTTCACATTTACCTATGGTGCAGGAGCTAATGCGGTGCTGGAATCATATCAAAGTAGCTATATCGCAGAGCAGCCGGGCGCTGGTTTTCCAATGGTAGCCAATGAAACGTCTTTTTATTTCGCATCGGATCTTACGGATGGTAACACCGAATATCGGCGGATTAGTCGGGTGGAGGATGTAGATTTTGTCCGCTTGAGTAAGGTCGGTGTGTCGTACCATTTCTCCGATTATCTTAAAAAATGGAATATTAAGGACGCAGTACTGACATTGCGCGGCGAAAATCTGCTGACATTTTCAGCATACAAAGGACTGAATCCAGAGGAAAATATTGCCGGTATTCGGAGAGCAGATTTACAACACACGGGCACCGCGCTACCTTCGTCTGTGGTCTTAGGGATGAAACTTACATTTTAAAAAGGAATAGTATGCGCTTCAGGTTGAATAATATAAGAAATAGTGCTATGAACAGAATACAGCATATGAAATTAGGTGCTTTGATAACCACGGTGGTTATAGCATTCTCATCTTGTGAGGATTACTTAACCGTCACAGAGGTCGAGAATAGGACGATATCAGTGGGCTATTATGATTCGCCACAAAAGGTAGAACAGGCTGTGGTGGGGGTGTATGTAGATCTGCGACGTGCATTGCTGGAAAATTATGCTTGGTTGATGTACGGAGAGGTACGTACCGGCGATTTGACACTTGCCGTAGAATATATGGACAAGGTCGGTAGCCAACAACTAACGGATAATAACCGTCAGATAAGGCAATTGACAGATTGGAGACATTTTTATGACGCTATTAACAATGCAAATCGCTTGTTAGCGATGTTGGAAGAACGCAAAACCAATGTACTCAGCCCTTACCAATACGATCTGTACAAAGGCGAGGCATTAGCACTTAAATCGATGACCTACTTCTATCTGACCCGGATATGGGGCGAGGTGCCTTCTGCGGAATCCATGGATCAGGGAGTGCTGCTCACACAGACAGAAATAGTGACCCGCGCCGCACAATGGGCAGCGGAAGCAAAGGACTTATTGCCCTGGCTATTGGTAAACGATGATGGTATTGTGAGTACAGCGTTAACGGAAGTACGGTTTAATAAAACGGCGGTGAGTTTATTGTTGGCGCACGAACAACTTTGGTTGGGCAAAGGGCAGGACGCATATAATGGACTAACGCAGGTTTTCGAAGGTCAAAGCACAGACAGTTTGTCGCATTTCGGGCTATCGCTGGGAAGAGATATGGAATTAAATATTCCATCAAATCCGTATACGGACCGCGCCATCCTTATATCGAAGGAAAAACTCGCAGACATTTATCCGGTAGGCGATACGCGGAGATCTATGTTCAATATCCCCGCGGATGGCGCTAATGCATCCTTGATTATTGAAAAACAAGACATGTTGATGCTCTATTCGAAGCGAGAGATCGAACTCTTGCTGGCGGAAGCGGCTTGGCGGGAAGGACAGCTGGAGAAAGCAAAAGAACATCTGATGGCGGCCGCAACAGGTGCAACAGAAGATTATGCGTCACTGACGTCGGATACGTTTGGAGCGGCGCTGCTACTGGAACGGCAACGGATGCTGATGGGATCGGGACAGCGCTTCTTTGATCTTATCAGGTTTAATAAGATAAGGCAGTTTGTCCCTTTTTATACCGAAGGCGATCTGACGGCAGGTGCCGCGTACTGGCCGCTATCAGCACAAAGCATAACGAGCAATGGGCTGGAACAAAATGGATACTGGACTAAATAATTTTTAAAGACAGTTATTTAAGCGTGAAATATAGAATCAAATGAAGACAATAATAAAGGGCACATTTTTTCTTTTCATGATGGTGGCATTTCCGGTGTTCCTGATAGCGCAGAGTCTACAGGTCGGAAAGGTGACGGATCTGCAAGGAAATGCAATAGAAGGCGCTACCATCAGAATAAAGGGTACGTCAAACAGTACCAAAACCGATGCTACGGGTGGTTTTCGGATTGTTCTCCGACGGGGAGACGTCATCGTGAGTTCTTCGGTCGGGTTCAAGACCAAAGAAACCATATTCCAAGACACGGAGCTTTTGTCGATCCGGCTGGAAGCAGACCAAGCGATACTCGACGACGTTGTCGTGGTGGGGTACGGCTCGCAGACAAGACAGGAGCTTACTGGGGCGGTATCGACACTCAAAATGGAAGAAATTACGGAAAATCAAGTAGCGGAGTCATTCGAATCGATGATGCAGGGCCGCGTAGCAGGGGTAAACATTCAGCTGAATTCGGGCGAACCGGGTGCGACGCCAAATGTGATCATCAGGGGGCTGGCGGCCGTGAGCCGTGATGATGGGTCGGCGATCTCAGAGCCACTGTATGTTGTGGATGGCATACCCATTATTTCCCGAACGAGTGATGAGTTTTCGGTAACCAGTACCAATGTGTTGGCCGATTTGAATCCAAGCGATATTGAAGAGGTGACCGTGCTGAAGGATGCTTATGCCGCCGCGATATATGGTTCCCGAGCGGCGAACGGTGTCATCCTTATCACGACAAAAAAAGGAAAAAGAGGCAAACCACAAATTAACATCAATAGCCGTACAGGTATAAACTTTGTGCCGCGTTTACTGGATGTGGCCGGCGGACGGAAGGAAAGGGAACAAGTGGCTGACCTATACGAACGCTATGCACCATACGGGGTAATGATGCCGAGTATGTATACCGATATCACCAATCCATTTTATAATAATTCGTCGAATTGGCAGGACTACCTCTACAATACGGCGGTAACGCAGGATTACAATGCGTCGGTACGCGGGGCGGGCGATTTTGGTCAGTATAGCGTAAGCTTAGGATACCTGGACAATGAAGGGATTTTATTCAATACGGGATTCGAACGGTACAGTATGATGACCAATACGACATTTAACGCCTTGAATAACGCCTTGGTAATTAACAATACCTTGGCACTGTCGCGGTCGGATCAGACGCGTAATCCTGATGCGCTTTCGAGCAACTTTTCGTCATTGTTACCGCTGCCTAACAGTCCGTTGATCAGCGGCGCGGAAGTGTACGGCCTGGGGCGGACATCCAATGTAAACGATAGAGTCCGGTTTAGCTCGGATGTATCTTGGAATATACTGAAGAACCTGACCTATAAAGTGAGTCTCAGCTTGGAATATACCCGTGCGATGAATGATTCTTTTAGTCAGTCCCGGCGGACCCTATGGGGAACAAATCAAAGTGGCGTAGGTGAAAGTAGAAATCTTCTGTTTCAGAATACGCTTAATTATGTGCCTAATTTTGGTGAAGATCACCACCTAAGCATTCTGGTGGGACAGAGCGCCGAAAAAATTGAATCGAAAACTACCCGTGTAAGTAGTGTCGCGAGTGCGCCGTTGCTTTCTACGAACGTAAAATGGCCGACAGAAAATAATATCGGAACAAGTAACTATGGCGCAAATACATTGATGTCCTACTTCAGTCGGGCGGATTATTCGTATCAACAGAAATACCTGTTGGGCGCGTCTATCCGAACGGATGGATCCTCGAAGTTCGGACAGCAAAATAGATGGGGCATTTTTCCATCGGTATCAGCCGGCTGGAACTTTCATAAAGAAGGCTTGTTTGAGGAGTGGGAATGGTTGAATAACGGAAAGATACGAGGTAGTTATGGTCTTTCGGGTACCACCTGGGACGAAAACTACCTCGCCTTGGGCCTCATGGACGGCGGCTCGCTGGATCAGTACAATTCCTTGTTGGAAATTTCATACGGTGGGATAGGAGGTTTTACACCAACCTGGTATAACGGTTTTAAAAATGAGGACCTGACCTGGGTGAAAAGTCAGATGGGAAACATCGGCTTAGACCTCTCGCTTTTTAATAACAAGGTGGAAGTTATTGTCGATGTGTACGAAAAGTTGACGAAGGGGCTGCTGCTCACCACGGCTTTGCCGACCACTTCAGGATACAACGAAGTATATCGAAATGCGGCTGACGTATTAAATAGGGGCGTAGAATTTACGTTAAATAACAACCTGAGATCATCTGGGAATTTCAATTGGAACATGGGGCTTAATTTCGCTTATAATAAGAACAGGGTGGTGGCGCTTCCCGATGGAAATGCCGATATCATCAAAACGAGTACATCCGGACAGGACTTTGGGTCCATCATCCGTTCGGGTGCCCCGCTTAACGGTTTCTTTTTTTATGAGTCTCAAGGGGTGTATCAAACCGAAGATGAAATTCCGGTTAACCCCAAGACGGGTAGACCGTTGATTGGCCTGCAAGACAAAAAGCTGACGGTAGGCGACCGAAACTTTAAAGATCAGAATAACGATTATATCATAAACGTGGACGACCGGATTTACGCAGGTGATCCTAATCCGAAATGGACCGGTGGATGGACGAATGACTTTTATTATAAGGGTTTTTCCTTTAATCTGGTATCGACTTTCGTGATCGGCCGAGATATCGTCAATACGGAACTCCTGGATAGACTACGGTTCGGGAAGGACTTTGCCGGCACTTCGTCACTGCCCGATTTTGATCGTTATTCCATTTGGAAACAAAGTGGGGACAACGCGCGTTATCCAACCTTGAATCCTTGGAATGACGCTTCCCAAATAGTGAATTATGATTCGGAGTATATCGAAAGCGGTTCTTATTTCAAGATTAAATCGGCAACCTTATCTTATAATTTACCGAATTCGTTATTAAACAAACTCCGACTGGATAAGGTGCGGGTGTATTGCACCATGGATAACGTGGTTACTTTTCAAAATTACAGCGGGCCGGATGCCGAATTAGTGACCGTGGATGGCTTTGATAATTCTGGAGGCTATCCGATGCGGCGTATGCTGTTATTTGGTCTGTCATTAGGGTTGTAAAAAAGAGGCGATATTTTATTGTAAATGAATAATAATACGAGTATGAACAATAATATTATTTTAGTGGGATTGGCAGGTCTGATACTGCTGCTTTCGGGCTGTAAGGATTGGCTGGATGAACTTCCGATTAATACCGTAACGGAAGATCAGGCTTGGCAGAACGCCAGTGATGCTGAGGGAGCTGTTGCGGCAGCATTTTCTATATTCCGCCGCGGGTTGGCTGGCCTAACAAAAGATGATACACCGTCGACCACAAGGCATGGTGCTTGGGGGGACTACTACTTTTGGGGTGATGCGCGTTCGGGAGATTGGATTACACCGAATAACGATGGAGATTGGCAAGCCGGATTTGAAAATCGGTTGATTGCCCGTACGCAGTTGGAACCGATGACTAACTGGCGCCTTTTTTACCGAACCGTGGAGCAGTGCAATCTGCTGCTGGAAAAGGTGCCGGAGATTACGGAGGGATTTGCAGGAAACAGAAAAGCGGAGCTATTGGCAGAAGCGCGGTTCCTAAGAGCAATGTCTCATTTTTATGCCGCGAGGATATGGGGGGATGTACCCATCAACTTGACCGCCAGAAATGTGGAGCCATTAGGCCGCACGCCACTTAACGAGGTGATGAAGATGGTTGTGGACGAAGTGGAGATTGCAGTGCCTGATCTTCCTTGGGCGCATGAGGGAATGACACGGAGGTTATCCAGATCTCGGGGAACAAAGGGAGCGGCACTTGCCCTGCAGGCACATGCTTATATGTGGCTGGAGGACTACGCCTCAGCGTCTGCCAAACTACAAGAAATCATCGAGTCTGGTCATTTTGACTTAGCACCCATTTCCGAATTTAGAAATATTTTCGATCAAGGGGACTCCGATGAAATGGTTTTCCAGATGTATTATGATAATCAGTACGGTGAGTTTTCGGATTATTACGGCCATATTTTGACCTATTATTTGACGAACCCTTATACCGACCGTTCGAACTTGTCGTTGGCAATACCAAAATCAAAAATCTTAGAGATTTTTCCCGACTACGCACGAGACCGTTCGGATAAAAGGGTAGCAGAGTTTTTTCAAAGTATCGACTTTTCAGGCAGTGCAAGCGAACTGCGACCGATCTTCGATGATCCATTACAGAATGGGGAGCGGCAGATCATGTTTGCTAAATTTAGAAAGGCAAAAGACCGTTCTTATAACCGTATGGATTCGCCCGTTCCTATCTTTCGGTATGCGGGCCTGCTGCTGCTGAAAGCGGAGGCCGACGCACGTCTGAGCCGCTTGAGTGAAGCTGCAACGAACCTGAATTTGGTTCGTGCACGCGCGGGGATTCCACGCTTTACAAGAGAAGATCAAACGATGCTGATCGAAGAAATAATCGCTGAGCGTAGGCGCGAGCTCATCGGTGAGTTTCATCGTGTTTACGATCTGGTCCGCTTGGGGAGATTGCATGAATTCAATCCGTTTGTTAGTGAGCAGGATGAAAAAGAAGGGGCTGGGTTTTTCCCGGTGAGCGATGAGGCATTTGCCAATAACCCCAATATGGAGCAGACTTACTATTGGCAGTTTAACCAGTAATTAATCACAAATGAACAAGGCTATGAAATTACTTTTTTCGCTATGCTGTATAGCTGTCCTCTTGTGGGGATGCGATGATGCGTATTACAACGATGGTGGGATATTGGAAGAGAACGTTGGCGTGTATGAGGGGACGACTATGGACTATCTGGAGAGCCAACCCGTGATGTTCGATACGCTGTCCACACTGATTAAGCTGAATGGGCTGGAGGCCGACGTGAACCGACCGGGTAGCACGTTTTTTGCCCCGCAGGATTATTCTATATATAATTATTTGCTTTTAAAGTACCCGGATCCGAAAAACCGACCAAAAACGCTCGAAGCTATACCTGCGGAGGATATGGCGGAAATAGCCGAGGGTATTAAGAACTACATTATTCCGGACGTACAGATCCGCAGAGGCGGCCTGTCTACGATTTACTCCTTCTCGACGACCTTAATGGGAAGAAAGGCACGTTTTAACTTAGTAAGAGAGGATTACCTCGGTAACCCGAATATGGGCGCAGCCTATATCACCTATTCGTTGAACATGAGTGCGGAGGGTGCATCAGAGCGATATCAGTCTGCAAAAGTAGTGGTAGCGGATATGACGACTACAAATGGATTGGTGCATGTGCTGGTGGCAGACACACATATTTTTGGCTTTAATTAAAATCTAATGAAAATTCATATGCAAACGGCGACGCTAAATTTTATTCTCTTTATGATCGGTGCTACGCTCTTGCTCGGCGGGTGTACGGAGGTGCCGAGTCTGGGTAGTATAGCGCCTGATGTGCGGTATAAGAACCGGAAGCAATATGCCATTTCGGGTATGCAACAAAATATTGGCGATTTCTTATCGTCTACGTCTACCTTACCTTTAAATTTTGAGATTGTTAATATCCGGGAAACGAATGGTAAGGATGTGGCGGCTTTCGATGAGCAAATCCCCGTGCTTGAGTTCAAATCGCCCATCGTGGGAGGTGAAACGGAAGAAGAGCTGCGCTTGAAAACCGATACGGTGATGAAACCGGCCGTATCGGTAAATCCATTTACGGGTAATATCGAAATACTCGAGGGAAATAATATTCCGGCGGGAGAATATCATTTTGATATCAATGTATCCAACACATCGGGAACGACTTTTTTGAAAGACGCGATCATCGTTGAATTTAAGGAGTATGAACTCGTGAGTTCGTCCGACGGGATGGTAAAACCGCCCGAAATTGAGCGGGTGGCCGATGCCCCAAACCAAATTCTTTTCATCGGGCATCTGGACGGTGTACCCCTACACGGTGACAGGATCGATTTTACAACAAATAGGGCGTCTGGATTTAAGGGGACCTTTGTAAATGATACACCAGAGGGAGAGATATGGCACGTAAATTTTCCAGTAAAATCTGCTGATACTTATTGTGCATGGCAAATACAGAAAGAGACCGACGGCGCAACCGTCACGTCTTATCTGACAGAGAACTTCAACTTTATACTGGGACGCCCGGGGAGTTACGTGATCCGGCTTTATAAATAGTAACGAAATGTTTAGAAATATGAAAAATAGATGGATGTTTTGGTTTCTCGTGATCCAAATAATAGGAACGGGTTTTTCTTTTGGACAAACGAAAACGAAAAAGATATTGGTGATCGGCGTCGATGGTATGATTCATTCGGCAATTGATTATGCGACGACGCCAGGCATGGATCGGTTGATCGCCGATGCTTCCTACAGCATGGAGGGCTATGGCGGAGTGCCAGCAAACGCAACGACTGGTTGGTCTACATTGCTAACGGGTGTATCGGTGGATAAGCATGGCGTTCGAGATGCGAATTCATTTACTGGACACCATCTTGATCAATATCCTTCTCTTGTTAAGCGCATTAAAAATATAAACCCGTCTATCCGCGTAGCGTCTGTTGTGCGCGATCAAGCAATTAATACGGTATTAAACGGTGATGCTGATATACGTCTAAACCACGGTTCCGATGTGGAGGTGTTTGAAAAAGCAAAGGAGGTTCTTGCTGGTCAGGCAGCGGACGCTGTAGTTGTACAATTCAGTAGTCCGAAAGAGATTGGGAGCACGAGTGGTTACCAACTCAGACAGGCAGAATATGTGCTGGCCATTCAGCAAGTGGATGCTTACATAGCGCAACTGCATAATGTGGTAAAGGAACGCTCAACGTATGCAGAGGAAAGCTGGGCGGTATTTGTTGTGTCGACGCATGGCGGCACGGAAACCGGTCGCTCTGCCAACAGTACCCCTGAAGAAATAAAGGTGCCGTTGATTTTTTCGGGTGCGGAGCTGGATAACAAAGAACTTGTTGCGACAGCTATGCCTGCCAAGGAAAATGCCGATAATTTTTTGACGATAAATAAGGCGACCACCGGCGATCGAACGTTTGGCCGAATCCCGATTGCGGGTACCGCACTACAGGGTATGGATAAATTTACGATTGAAATGTGGATCAAAGCGGGAGCCAACTCCAGCGACCCTGTTATTATGGGAGACAAGGACTGGGACTCGGGAGGGAATTCGGGATTTGTCATTTGTCGCAGTGGGTCATCCTGGAAAATAAACTTTGCAAATGACAAACGAGCAAGGTATGATATTGGGTCATCCAAATCAATAGAGGATGGTAAGTGGCATCACATTGCGGTTTCGTTCGATAAAACGAGGGAGTGTGTGGTCTATCAGGATGGCGAACGTGTGGGCAGTGCGGAACTGTCGTATAAAGCGGGCGATTCGATGACATCACCTTTTAATTATATCCATCTGGCGCAGGACGGGACGGGTACTTATGGGGGTGGCGCGCCAAATTGGGCGGGTTCGTTTAACGAAGTACGTATCTGGACGACGGTGCTTTCGGAGGAGACGTTAAAGAAATATATGTATTTGCCCGACGTTGAAAAGACAGACCACCCGTACCTACAATTCTTAAATCTGTATTTAAAAATGGATGAAGTGAGAGGGAACCAGTTGGCCGATCACAGCGGTAAGGGGAATCACGCGGAATTGGTAGGGCCAGCAAGCGAACGACATCCTTATTACCCGATCGGTTTAACGGATGTGGCCATTAATGTGCTTGGCCATTTGGGGATCCGGGCAGATGGGGCATGGGGTTTGGATGGAAACTCGTTAAAGTCTAACCTGCCATTTCGTTTGTTCAAAGTTAATTAATAGCTAACAATCTGTAAACGATCAATCTTTTATATATGAAGCTTAAAACTATTTTCAACCCGATGTTTATCCTGATGGGGATGTTATTGGTGACATCCTGTGAAAAAGAGATGGCCGATCAAACTGGGGAGAGCGCTGAACAGCTGATGGCCGGACGGCTAAGCGGTACCTGGGCCAACCCGACAGACATCGTTACACCGGCGGAGGTACCTGCTGAGATCTTTGGTGAGATGCGTCTGGTTTTCACGATGGACGGGGTCGGCAATCCCGCTGAATTTTTGGGGCAGGGTTGTCCTATTGTGTTCAGTGCAATGAAAAGTTCCTGGTCTGTATCGGGAGCCGAAGACGCCGCGCTAGTGAAATTGACAGGAACAGCACCGGTTGATGAATTTCAAGCACGGGTGGATGCAAATAATCTAACGTTGTCTTTTTATATGGGCTGGGAGAATCTAGAAACGGGTGAGACCGGTGAAGGAGATTTTCAGGTAACCTTATCACGTCAATAAACAATCTATACATAATAAACATGAAACACACATTTAAATTGATCGGATTGATCGTCATGTGCCAGCAGATGGTATGGGCTGCTGAACGGCCTAGCTTTGTTGTAAAACCCTACTTACAGTGGTCTACACAGACCCAAATGACGGTCAAATGGGAAACTTCCACACCAACGAGGGGATTTGTGGAGTATGGTAAGGCCACATTTAACGCCGAATCTCCCGCATTATCGCAAAAAGCGGAGGGTAAGGCCGAGGTCGCTTTACAGACCGTGACACTCACCGGGTTGGAGGCTGAAACCGAATATTTCTATCGCGCTGTCAGCATTAGTGCTGCGGGCGACACGTTGCGCAGCCGGATTTATCCTTTTAAGACGGCGGTAAAAGACGATTCACCGTTTGCCTTCACGGTTTTCTCGGATACACAGGGTGTGCCAAATCCGACGGTATGGGGCCAGGTCGCTAAGATTGCCGAAAAGGAAAGACCAAACTTCGCGATTCATAGTGGCGACCAAGTGGACAACGGACATGACAGAAGCAATTGGACTGGTCAGTTCTTTCCGCAAGGTGAATCATTTATGAACAAGTATGCCATGTTCACCGTACCGGGAAACCACGAAAATGATGCGCCGAATTACCACAATTACTTAGGACACCCGGACGGATTACGTTGTTATAGTTTTGTGTACGGAAATACAGAGTTCTTCATGTTTGACACAAATCAAGACGTTTCCGAAGGAAGTGAGATTTACAAAAAACTGGAAGCAGATTTAGCACGATCAACAGCGAAATGGAAAATCGTGGCGCACCATCATCCTATTTATTCTTCCGATAACGATGACTACGGGAATACACGTGTAGCAAAGTCTACCTTAGGTAGTCCAAAATTAAAGCACCTCGCTCCGTTATATGAGAAATATAATGTGGATATCGTTTTTTACGGTCATATTCACACATATGAGCGGACGTGGCCGCTCCGTGATAATAAGGTAAATCTTGAAAACGGAACGATTTACATGACCATGGGCGGTGGTGGTGGCGGGTTGGAAACACCCTCGTTTTGGCGATCATGGTTCACTAATAAATTATTTTTAGATCATCACTTTGGCTACGTCCGGATCGTGAATGGTGAACTGCACTTTCAGGCGATCGACTTGAATGGAAACATTCTTGATCAATTTATCTTGGAAAAGGAGTAGACCGCTATCGGTGAAAGAAAAAAGGGACCTGATTTTTCAGCGTCCCTTTTTTAATGATTTCTTAACATGAGTCGAACTGCATATTAATAAACATTGTTTAGTATTGTTTAACTTTTTAAGCATGGTAGACCACACATATTTACAGACAGAAGGTGATACAAATTTAAGCACCGAACGAAAGGCTTGGGCAGAAGGTATAACGGACGGGAACACGATTTCGGCGTTACAACGGGATGCGCAATCTTTCATGCACCAAGCGCTTTCTTCGCCTTGTTTAGACGTTATCGAGACAAGTGAGGGCGTGTACATCCAAAATTTAAAAGGGAAACCCTATATCGATTTTCATGGCAACAACGTGCATCAATTGGGATATAATAACAGATATATCATCGACCGGGTTAAGGCACAACTTGATACGCTTGCTTTTTGCCCACGGCGATTTACGAATTTGCCGGCGATTGAATTGGCAGAGCGGCTGGTATCTTTGACCAACCATACACTTACCCGGGTGCTTTTTGCGCCGGGTGGTACGTCCGCCATCGGCATCGCTTTAAAGATCGCCCGTTTTTATACGGGCAAATATAAGACAATCGGCATTTACGATTCCTTTCATGGTGCGTCTATGGATAGTATCGCATTGGGTGGGGAATATGTATTTCAGCAAGGATTAGGACCGCTGTTGTCGGGGAGTGTCCATATCCCGCCGGTAGATGCTTATCGTGGCATGTGGTATAACAACGATGCCGCGTATGGCGACATGGCTTATGCTGATTACCTCGAATATGTGATCCAAAAGGAGGGGGACGTCGGTGTGCTCGTTGTTGAAACTATCAGGAGCACTGTTGTACATGTACATTCTAGTCAATATTGGAAACGGGTGCGGGAAATTTGTGATAAGTATGATGTGTTGCTGGTGTTGGATGAGATACCGATCGGAATGGGGCGTACGGGGAGAATGTTTGCGTATGAACATACCGATATAGAACCCGATATTTTGGTATTGGGGAAGGGCTTAGGCGCTGGAATTATGCCGATGGCTGCGGTGGTGTGTAAAGAGAAACTCAATGTGGCGTCGTCGATTTCACTGGGACATTTTACCCACGAGAAAAGCCCATTAGGAGCGGCTGCTGCGTTGGCAGCGTTTGATTTTATGGAAGAAAGAGATGTGCTAGGGCATGTGGATACGATGGGTACTTATCTCCAAGATCGGCTGTTGGCCTTGAAGGATAAATATGAAATAATCGGCGATGTGCGAGGGATAGGTCTCTTATGGGCAATAGAACTCGTGCAAGACAGAAAAACGAAAGAAAAGGACACGACGGCCGCTGAACGGGTTATGTATCGTTGCTTGGAAGACGGCCTTAGTCTAAAGGTGTCTGATGGCGCTACATTGTCTTTATATCCGCCCTTGATAATTTCGAAACAAGAATTGGATAAAGCCTTGATGATATTGGAAAGTGGCCTGGCGGTCGTCATGCGCGATAACGTTTCTACAAGATGAATAATTTGTTTAGCGTCTTAAGACCTCGACTGGGCAATGCATCCTACAGCTTGCAGATGATACTGTTGGCCTTAGCGGCATTTGGATGTTATACCAGCATGTACGCTTATAGAAAAGCATTTACGGCAGGTGTTTTTATGGAACTACCAATTTTGGGGGTAGACTATAAAGTGTGGCTCGTAATCGCGCAGGTATTTGGTTATATGCTGAGTAAGTTTTATGGTATTAAGTTTGTCTCTGAACTTGGACCGGACAGACGCGGACTCAAATTGTTGGTATTGATTGCCGTTGCTTGGCTTGCACTTCTGGGGTTTGCGCTCATCCCGGCTCCTTATAATATTATTTTCATGTTTATCAATGGTTTGCCATTGGGGATGATTTGGGGCATCGTTTTCTCGTATCTGGAAGGTCGACGAACAACGGAATTTCTCGCAGCGATCATGAGCGTAAGCTTGGTATTTGCCTCGGGTTTCGTAAAATCCTTGGCGCGTTATCTCATGGAAGTGTTTCATATTTCCGAGCAATGGATGCCTTTTTCGACTGGTCTTCTGTTTGCAATTCCGCTACTATTATTTACCATCGTGTTAGAGACCGTTCCGCCACCTGATGCCAAAGACAAAGCCTTGCGAAATGAACGTAAAACCATGACACATGCCGAGCGTGTCGCCTTTTTAAAGACTTTTCTGCCGGGGTTGATTATTGTAGTGTTTACGTATTTGATATTTAGTGTGCTACGGGATATCCGGGATAATTTTGAAGTAGAAATCTGGGCAGATATCGGCGTTACAGAAACACTTATTTATGTACAGACAGACTCGCTCATTGCATTGGTCGTATTGGTACTGATGGCCATGCTAATTTGTGTAAAAGACAATATGAAGGCATTTACTTACATCCACGGAATGCTTATTTTAGGATGTATGCTCGCAGGTGTGTTTACGTATTTATATCATATGCAAATGGTCGGTAGCGTGCTCTGGATGATTATGACAGGTTTGGGTTTATACATGGTGTATATACCTTTTAACGCAATTTTTTTTGAACGTTTCCTCGCGTCTTTTAAAGTAAAGGGTAACATTGGCTTTTTAATGTATTTAGCGGATTCTATTGGCTATTTGGGAAGCGTCTGCGTATTACTGGTGCGGGAGCTGGGGCTTGTAGAAACGAGTTGGGGTGATTTTTTCCAACACGCCGTGCTCTTGGCTGCTGTACTCGGTTGTATCTCGGTTATATTTTCTTTGATCTATTTTAGAAAGAAGAACGCGGCTGCAACCGTTTATGTGAAGGAAGCCGAATTCGCTCGATAGATAAAACAACATAGAAAAAAGCCGATCTTTATACGCGATCGGCTTTTTCTTTGAGGGATATCAGAATTAATACAGATTGGCGATGCTTTGCTCTGCATATCCGGCGCTGGCGGTCATTCCCTTGCCTCCAATACCAGTGCGGATATGGATGCGATTGTCTATGTCTTTTTCGACAATATGGTTTTCGTGCTGCGCATAAAAGCCGGCCCAAGAGGCGGCTATTTGTGTTTCGTCTATGGGTATAATTCGATTAGCCTCGCTAAGGATTAACTGGTTAATATGTGCATTGTTGCTAAAACCGAGATCTTCGAGCCGTGTGCCGGGAGCGTATTCATGCGAATCTCCAATGATGATACTGCCGTCGGTAGCTTGCTTAAATAAAATGTGGATACCCCATTTCTGCAGCTCTTCATAGTGAGTAGGTGTTTTCACGTTGCCGAATGAAGGACAGTACGTTTCGAAGCTTTCATATCGCCGTATTGTCAGTCCTGTGAGAATATTACCGGGCAACTGAAGCCGTGAAAGTGGAACGGTACGCAGCATCTGAAGTTTACTGATCTTTAACCCACTGTCTTCAAATAATTCCCGAAAAAGTAATTTGAATTCGTATCCGTTACAAATGATAACTTTTTCTGCTTCAAATACCTGGTTATGGTTGGATTTTAACTCGACACCATTCGCGATACTATTGCAGGATAACACCGCCGTATCATAGTGCAACGTATAATTGGTAAATTTTTGTTCAAGGTAAAGATGTAGCCGTCGGATCATGGTTTCGGGCTCAACACTGAGCTCTTGCTCGAAAACGATAGCCTCTTTAACATATGCAGGTTTAATATCCGGAAATTTCGTTAATATTTGTTTCTTATCCCATACCTGATGTGCATAACCCTTTTTATTGTAATGCTTAGCTAGCTCGTGAATTAGCTGTGTTTCTTCATCGTCCGATGCGATGTAAAAACTTCCGTTATTTCGAATAGAAATATCGAATTCGCGCTGTATGGCGCCATAAAGTTCAAGTCCTCTAATGCCATAATCAAACCATTTTCCAGACATCCCGGAAGGCACTACCTGACCAAAATTCCGGACGGTAGAACCAACCGGAAAATTATCTTTTTCCAGATGGAGGACCTCAAGTCCTTTTACTAACGCATGATAAGCGTGAAAAGTTCCTAAGATGCCACCGCCTACTACAATTAGATCATATTTTTTCATGTTTATACTTCTAACAACGGTAATATATCTAACAGATTGCTGACGATGTGACTTGGATCGGCACTTGCTAATTGTTCTGATGTATGCGCCCCGGTGGTGATGCCGATACTTAACCTGCATCCTGCGTTTTGTCCTTCCAGGATGTCGACGGTGGAATCACCCACTTTGGCGACTAAATGACCGGATGGAATTCCAAATTGACTCATCGCAAACAAGATCATATCGGGATGAGGTCGGTTTCTCGGTACGTCATCAGCGGTGATTAGTGCGTCAATATCGCGTCCGATTAGCCAACCCAGTTTGTTTAGCAGTGTTTCGGCTGTGTGCTTGTCATAACCCGTGTTGAGGACAATACGGATGTCCTTTTGTTTTAAGGCTTTGAAGAAATCCAGCGCGTTATCCTGTGCGGATATCGTTGCGGTTTGATAGGTCTCCTCAAGGAGGCCGAGAAAATCTTGAAAAATTAAATCGACATTGAATTCGTCTGGTTTCGGGTTAAAGGTACTTAATATGGATTCAATTGCTTGTTTCTTTTCTTTTCCAGCACCCCGAGCTAATACCTGCTCTAAAGAAATATCATAGCCATGTCGGCTGATCGCTTGTTGTAAGGTTTTGTAAACGAGATTGTCTTCGTCTACGGTGGTGCCTGCCATATCACAAACGACCATTTTAATTTTTTCTTTTTCTCGTAATGTTATCATTTTCTATTGATATATAGAACAAATTATTTTTATATCTACACAGCAAATATAAACATTTGTTTAGTATTTATAAATAATATGATTTTATCAAATTAAAATTTATGTCTTTAATGATGTGTAATGGTTGATCGTATTCAGATTAGCGAAAGATATTTAATATTATGTTTATTTTAACTAAACATTACGGATATACTTAGGCAAGACTGGCCATGATATGCTGCGCGGCTATTTAAAGTTTTGCTATATTTAACGCAGTATCTGTACTAGGTTTCTAGCTACAAGTATATTAAACACAAGACACCTTATTAAGGGAGAGAAATGGAAGATAATACGATATTTAAAATTAGTGCAAAAATAAAAGAAATTCGGAAGGATAAAAACATCACGCTTCAGGAATTGGCGGATAAAGCTGGGGTTACCAAAGGGTTAATTTCGCAAATCGAAAACAACAGGACGGTACCGTCACTGTTTGTACTGATAAATATCGTGAACGCGTTAGACGTAGACTTGAATGAGTTTTTTCGTGACTTCAAATCCGGTAATGAAGCAGGGCCTATCATCGTTCGGAAGAAAGAGGTATACGAAAATTTTGAGAAGGAGCATGCTATCGGATTTCATTACAAGCGAATTTTTGCTTCATCGATGGATAGTGCTACCCTGGATATTGTGTTGCTGGAATTGGCACCAGATGCAACCAGACCTATGGTCGAAACGGAAGCTTTCGAATATA
>Ga0079224_100004837_pt1 | contig 17550 bp, 13 predicted proteins | sample Stecom2015_FD_80414 | JGI IMG/M metagenome (GOLD analysis project Ga0079224, IMG submission 80414) | Agricultural soil microbial communities from Utah to study Nitrogen management - Steer compost 2015 | ecosystem: Environmental > Terrestrial > Soil > Agricultural land | place: USA: Utah...
GGGCTACTACTGCCGTTATGGACAGTTTTATATTGATGCTTTATCGCCTGTTGCCGTTAATCTGATTTCCCATGCACATGGTGACCACGCCACGGCTGGTCATCGTCTGATGTATGCAACGGAGGTCACTTTTGCTTTTATGAAAAATAAGTTCTCCAAAATGCCTGAAAGCAGTATGCAAAAGGCTGTGTTTGGTGAATCTTTTCAGGTAGGCGAAGTGGAGGTTGTTTTTATTCCGGCAGGTCATATTTTGGGTTCGGCGCAGATTCGAATGACTTATCAAGGCGTGACGTATTTATACACGGGAGACTATAAGCTACAAGAGGATCCGACCTGCGAACCCATTGAAATTGTGCAGGCAGATGTGTTGATAACAGAATCTACTTTTGCTCGTCCTGAGATAGCCCACCCGGCTCCTGTAGCAGAAATCTTAAAACTAAAAGACAGACCTTTCAACATTATGTTGGGCTGTTATACCTTAGGGAAGGCACAACGCTTGACTGCATTAATTAATATGTACTTGCCGGAAAGAGAGGTATTGGTCAACCATAAAATGCACCCTGTGCATAGGATTTACGAGCAATATGGCAATTGTAAGTTACGTTACACTTTGTATAATCGTAAAGCAATGAAGGATGGACTGTCTAATAAGATATATCTGGTTCCACCGCTTACATTTAATAGCTATTTCCGTGCAACGAATGTGTTGAAGGCTTTTGCCTCTGGTTGGGAGCGTTTACAACGACAGAATGATATTGAGCTTTATATTTCTGATCATGTGGATTGGGAAGATATTTTACACTTTGTGTCTCAGGTGAAGCCTCGGCAAATATGGACTATTCATGGTGACGGTCGTGCTTTGCAAAAACATTTTGACGGACAATTTGTTGTACGAGATATCCTATCGGCATAAAAGTTGTTTTTCCTGCGATAGGGAGGGAAAAGAAGATTGTTGAATTATGAATAGATTTTTTAAGACAATAATAGCAGGTTGGGGAGCAAAAAAATTGGGACTTGGATGCTTCGGGACGATTATCGCATTTATAATCATCTATTGGCTATTAGGCTATCTGTGAGGATAAAAGGGAAAAGAAAAAGAGCAAGGAAATCTTTCTTCTTTGCTCTTTCTTCTTATAATCTTTCTTCTAAAAATTAATGTTTAAAGTGTCTTACACCAGTAATAACCATTGCGACTCCTTTTTCATTAGCCATATCAATGGAAAGCTGATCTTTTATAGATCCTCCTGGCTGCAACACGGCCGCCACACCAGCTTCTCCGGCAATTTCAACACAATCTGGGAAGGGGAAGAATGCATCCGAAGCCATAACGCTACCTTTGATGTCAAAACCGAAAGACTGCGCTTTTCCGATAGCTTGTTTTAGAGCGTCTACACGGGATGTCTGTCCGACCCCAGATGCAATCAAAGTGCCATCCTTAGCAAAGACAATCGTGTTTGATTTTGTATGTTTTACGATTTTATTTGCAAAGTAAAGATCTTGCAATTGCTCAGTTGTTGGCTCAGCTGTGGTAACCGTTTTCATTTCTTCGGGACCTTCTACGGTATGGTCTTTATCTTGGGAGATAACTCCGTTCAATAATGTTTTGAACTGTACAGCCGGTAATTCGATAGTCTTACGACGCAGGATAATGCGGTTTTTCTTTGCTGTTAAAATCTGTAATGCATCTTCGGTATACGAAGGAGCAATCAACACTTCGAAGAAAAGATTGTTGATTTCTTCAGCTGTTTCTTTATCGATTTCACCGTTGGTAATCAATACACCACCAAAGGCCGATACCGGGTCACATGCCAAAGCATCTACCCAAGCTTGTTTTACCGTGGGACGTGAGGCTACACCACATGCGTTCGTATGTTTTAAAATAGCAAAAGTAGGCTCTTCAAATTCATCAATAATCGCCACGGCAGCGTCCACATCCACCAAGTTATTATACGAAAGCTCTTTGCCGTTTAATTTGTCGAACATATCGTCCAGGTTGCCATGGAAAACACCTTTTTGATGCGGGTTTTCTCCATAACGAAGTGTTTGCGACTGTTGGATAGATTGTTTAAAAACAGGAAGAGATTCTTCTTGGTTGAAGTAGTTGAAAATAGCGGTGTCGTAGTGTGAAGATGTGTTGAATGCACGTTTCGCGAAAGATTTGCGTTGCTCTAAGCTTGTTTGTCCTTCTTGCGTTGCTAAGACTTCGGCTAACTCCTTATAATCGTTTTTCGATGAAATAATCACCACATCATTGAAATTTTTGGCAGCCGCACGGATAAGCGAGATACCACCAATGTCGATTTTCTCAATAATATCTTGTTCTGTTGCACCCGAAGCTACCGTCTCTTCGAAAGGGTAGAGGTCAACAATCACAAGGTCAATTTCTGGAATTTCGTATTGCGCTAATTGTTGCTGATCCCCCTCTAAAGGACGACGAGCCAATATACCGCCGAACACCTTCGGGTGTAATGTTTTTACACGACCACCTAAAATAGAAGGATAGCTTGTCAAGTCTTCTACTGGGACGACATCGATGCCTTGCTCACGGATAAATGCTTCCGTACCGCCTGTAGAATAGAAAGTTACTCCGTATTTGTGTAATAATTGAATGAGAGGGGCTAAGTTGTCCTTGTAATACACAGACACCAAAGCATTTTTAATCTTAACAGGATGATTCATTGTTGTATTTTTGGAAGCACAAAGATAAACATTTCGACCTAATTCTTGTGATTTTTTACAGCAGAACTTACTGAATACCTTTTTTTTTATGTATCTTTAACTAATCAAACCTTTGCGTGATGTCAAGTAAATCAATTTCTATTGTTTTAAGTTTGGGCTTGTGGGCGGTTGGTACTGCGCAGGCACAGGAAAATATTGGTGGAAATAAAACCGTTGTCCAATCTCCGGTTGTTCATGAAGACAACGCTGTTACCATTCGTTTAGCAGCCAAAACTCAGGGAGAGGTTTATGTTATTGGTAATTGGATGTCAGGTGGCAAAGAGAAGTTGTTACGGGACTCGCTAGGGCTTTATTATACAACGCCTTCGTTGTCTTCAGATCTTTATATGTACAATCTTGAGATGGATGGGGTAGTGGTCAATGATCCCTTGAACGTTTATATTGTTCGGGATGTTGCTAACACGTTTAACTATTTCTTGACGAAGGGCGCACAGGCTGATTTTTATCAGATACAGGATGTTCCGCATGGCACGGTTGCCAAACGTTGGTATGACTCACCGACTTTGGGGATGACAAGACGTATGACCGTATATACTCCTGCAGGATATGAACAATCGGAGAAAGCATTGCCTGTGTTGTATCTGCTACATGGTATGGGGGGCGACGAAGAAGCTTGGGCGACTTTGGGACGAGCTACGCAAATATTGGATAATATGATTGCGCAAGGTAAGGTAAAACCAATGATTGTCGTTATGCCTAATGGTCATGTGAGCAATGCTGCTGCTCCTGGGGAGTCGGCGAAAGGACAATATCCCATTAACTTTTTTACGCCGGATGTCGGTAGTGGAAAAATGGAGGAATCTTTTATGGATATTGTTCAGTTTGTCGAGTCGAATTATCGGGTAAAAAAAGAGAAAAGCACCCGAGCCATTGCAGGATTGTCTATGGGCGGTTCGCATACATTATTTACCTCTGCCTATCTGAATAACCATTTTGATTATGTGGGATTGTTTTCTGCGGCTTTTCGTATGAACGATAAGGTACAGAGTCCGGTTTTTAGCAATTTTGAACAGAACCTTGCTAAGCAAAGGGATAATGGTTATAAATTGTATTGGATAGGTATGGGTAAAGAGGATTTTCTATATAAAGTGGGCGAAGATTATCGCAAGAGATTAGATGCTATCGGGATGAAGTACACCTATCGGGAAAGTGAAGGCGGACATACTTGGTCTAATTGGAGGTTGTATTTGACGGAGTTTTTGCCGTTGTTGTTTTAATTGATTTTTCATAGCTTGAATACGCTATGAAAAATCAATTAATTATACTTTCGTAATAAGTTTTCAATCACTTTTGGGAAATACTGATGCTCTAATTGTTGCCCTTTGAACTTGATGATTTCGAGGGTGTCTTCCGGTTCGACTTTGAATTTTGCCTGATGGATAACTTCACCTTCGTCGAATCTTTCATTTACAAAGTGAATCGTAATGCCGTGCTCTTCTTCTCCTGCTTCCAAAACCGCTTTGTGCACGCGGTCACCGTACATACCTTTGCCGCCAAATTTAGGTAATAGTGCCGGATGGATATTGATAATTTTATTTGGAAAAGCTTTTAAAAGGTTTTCAGGAATTAACCATAAGAACCCTGCCAATACCACCAAATCAATATCCAGTCTTTTCAAGATATCAACAACTTCATCAGTATCATAAAAAGCATGTCTATCGAACACATGGGAGGGAACCTCGAAGTTGTCCGCACGTTGGAGTACGTAGGCTTCAGGATTGTTACTCAATACCAAAGCTACTTCGGCTAAGCTCGAATACTTAAAATGCTCCATGATTTTCTGTGCATTTGAACCAGAACCCGAAGCAAAAATAGCGATGCGTTTTTTCACGATAATGTATCTTTTGTGTTGTAAATATTGATTTGTAACCAAATATAGGCTATTTTTCGCAGATATTAAATATGGAATATTGGATTTGCAGTATAAGAAAGAGATCATGAAGCAAATAATGACATTGAAAGGATTGTTTATCGTAGGGTTACTGTTGGTAAAGGTTGCTTTTGCGCAGGAAAAAGCTGTACAGTTGCCTGAACTGTTGACGATACACGAGAAAGATGATAGTGAAAAGCTATTGAAAAATGCCCTGCCCGAAAAAGGTAAAATTATGCTTATTTTTTACGATCCGGGCTGTGGACACTGTCAAGAATTGGGCGAATCTATTGATAAAGAGCCCCAACTTTTAACGAATACTACTGTATTTTTCATCACCATGTACGAAAGTGAACTGGTCGATGGCTATATCAATATGTTTGCTCCAGGACTTAAAAGCAAAAAGAACATCAGCTTTTGGCATGACCCTGGTGTCGAGTTTATTGAGAAGTTAGATCCTAAAAACTATCCAGCTACGTATATCTATAACGCAAAGGATAAGAAGCTTATTCAGGATTTTCAAGGGGAAAACAATGTCAAGAAGATGACGGAGTATTTGAAATAGAATGAACAAGAAAGCTCTTTTAGAGCTTTCTTGTTCATTCTACATTAGAAAGTAGTTTTTCCAGTATAGTAACACTAATATTGTTTACGCTTGTTTCAGCATTGGAGAGTACGACAAGTGCCGTTTTGGTGTCAGGTGATAAACCAATAAAAGAGCTGCTTCCTCCAGTTCCGCCGGTATGGTGGAAGTAAATAAGCCCATCCATCATATTCATATGCCAGGCAAGACCAATGTCGGTAAAATCCGGAGTGGCAAAGGTGAATAAGCGTGTCAATGCCATAGCATTTTGCAATTCATTTTCCGGCATTTTGAACTGCTCCACAGCAAATAGCATCAAATCTTTCACGGTAGATTTTATACCTCCGGCAGCCAACATGGACTGAAAATTCCACACAGCGACCTCTTCGCCATTTTTGTTGTATACTTTAACCATCTGCTGTTTTTTCGGGTCGGGTTTATCCGTCGTATTGACCATTTGAAGAGGTGTCAGCAGTGTTTGCTGCAGAAGTTGGGCATATGTTTTTTTGCTAATGGAGGCAAGAATTTCTCCCAATAAACCAAATCCCAAATTACTATATTCATATTCTTGGCCGACCTCTTCGGTAGCTTTATAATCTTTCAAAAAAGCATACAAAGCAGCCGTATTGTAAGTGGCGTAAGGATCATTTGGGTTGAAATCTTTTACCTGTTCCAGATTACCGGGAAGTCTGGGCAAGCCGGAAGTATGGTTGGCCAGGCTCTTAAAGGTTATTTTTTGTATATCAGGATTGGCGGCAACAGAGTCAGGAAGGTATTTGGCAATGCTATCGTCCAATTGAATGGTTCCTTTGTTGACCAGATCGGCTAATAATACAGCTGTAAAAACCTTGGTAATCGACCCAATTTCGTATTGCGTGTCTTCGGTAGGCAGTTGTTTATTTCCCTTTTCTGTTTCGCCATAGAAATAGGTCTTGTAGCCGTTTTGATGAAAAATGCCAATAGCTAAAGATTGAGCGTTTTGTTTACGTACATAAGAATTGGCTACGGAATCGATAAAGAAATCTATGGGAGAGACCTTTGTGACTTCGCTAATAACTTCCTCTTTATCTGGTTTTGGCAAAGGTTTTTCCGTAGGCCTAAACAATAAACTATCAAAATGATAAGTGCTATCGAGGGTTAAATGCGCTTCAACATAAGCATTATCTTCCAATGTCAATAGATAGATACCTGTGCGTCCTTTGAAATCAAGGGTTTCCGTGTTTTTGATTTGACCTAATTTGTAGAGATTGTTGAGGGCAAATTCAAATTGTGCTTTAGACACAGCCGTCTTGAATTTTTCAGAAGCCAATGTATAGATGGAGTCGCCCATGTTGGTGTTTACAAAATATTCAATTCTGTTGAACACGGACCTGTTGATTAGCTCTTCTTTGCTCTGTGCAAAGGAAGTTGCTATGGTTGAGCATAATAAAAATAGGATAAGTAAATTCCGCATGGCACAAAAATACGCAAGAATTGTCGATAAGGCAATTTTGTGGTATGGTTTTGTGCGGCACGGAGTATGCCGCACAAAACAGCCTACAGTCCGATAACTTGTTTCAGGCGGGCATAACCTGACTTGCTGATATTTATCTTTTCTCCGGTCAGAAGTGTAGCAATATAACTTTCCTTTTCCATGGGTTCTATTTTTGCAAGCTGGTCTACTTTGACGATAAAGGAGCGATGTACACGTACAAATTGTTTTGCATCCAGTTGTTTTTCAAAAGAACTCATCGTTTTGTTTTTGAGGAACATACCGTCCTTTGTGTGAATTTTTACATAGTCATCATATGCCTCTAGGAAATTTACCTGTTGGACAGGAATAATTTTTATCTGCGAACCGTTTTTTACAACAATGCGTTCTAAAGATTCCTCCTCGGTTATGGTATTTACTTTTTCGCGCGTGTCTTGAGGCGTTACTGTTGTGTGATTGCTTTTGAATTTAGATATGGCTTGTTCAAAACGTTCCTGACTAATGGGCTTCAACAAGTAGTCGATAGCATTCTTTTCAAAGGCTTTGATAGCAAATTCATCAAAAGCAGTAGTGAAGATAACATTTGGCATTTCATCCAAAATTTCCAACATTTCGAACCCTGTCAGTTTAGGCATCTGTATATCTAAGAAAACCAAATCAGGTTTATGCTGCTGAATGGCTTTTGCGCCTTCAAATCCATCTCCACACTCTGCCAATACGGTAATATCGGTATGCCCTTTTAAGTATTCTAGGATAATCATGCGTGCCAGAGGCTCATCGTCTATAACTATAGTTTTAATCATATTGTGGTATTTTTAAGGTTGAGGTAAAGATGTTTTCGTTCATGGATGTTTCCAACAAATCCGTACGTCCGTATATGAGGTACAAACGCCGTTGTATGCTCGACAATCCAAAGCCTGTGCCTTTTTTCGTTTCGAACTGGTCGCTATCGTAAGGATTGGTGATGGTAATCCATAAGATATAATTCTCTAAGTGGATATTGATGGTGATGTTCACATCGCCAATGACATTGTATAGTCCAAATTTAATGGCATTTTCAAGCAATGGTTGTATAATCATGCTGGGCACTCTGGCTGTGCTTGCTTCTTCTTGAACTTGGAAATTGGTTGTTAAGCGGTGGCCGAAGCGTACTTTCTCAATGTCTAAGTATAAGCGGAGATGCGCTATTTCATCCGCTAATGGGATGAGTTGCTTGTCATCTTTCCGCATAGTTCCACGAAGGAAATCAGAGAGCTGGAAGGTCATTTTCTTTGCCTCGTCTGGCTTGATACCTATCAAAGCAATGATGGAATTCAAACTGTTGAAGAGGAAATGGGGCTGTAACTGTTGACGTAGGTTATAAAGCTCCGCATCCCGTAAGATACGCTCAGATTCTTCTTTTCGCTTTTTATTTTCTTCGTACTCTTCTTGAATATTCCAAAAGATATTGATGATAATGACGCAGAGCAGCAATAGGAAGTTGATGATAAAACGATACGGCAATATCTCATAGAAATGGTTTAACGACAAGCCGTCGAAAAATTGGTTGAGGAAGAAAATAGACAACCCAAGACTAATTACCGTCAATACAAGACAAATTGCCGTTATCTTGATATATTGATTCTTGCGTGGTAGATAATATTGCAGCGTGCTGTAAATCAAATAGCAGCATATTGTTGTGGAAAGAGCGCCTATGATAGGTTCATAGGGTGTTACTGCTTTGGGCTTGCTGTCCCACCAGAGCAAGAAGTATGAAATCAAGAAGTATAAAACGCAAATAGTCCATGTGCTTACATGGATTAAACGGTTTTTTGATGTCAGTTTCAAGGTCATGTATAAGATTAACTATTCTTGATTGTTATACTGCCAAATATCGATGTACCTGTAATGTACAGCTGTTTGTTTTGATCCTGCGCATGGGTGAGGATTACTCGGCGGTCATCATTTTCACTTAGGATAGACGATACCGTTGTTGCTATAATCCAGTGAGGGGGCACGATAATTTTGGTGCTTCCAAACAGTTGAAAGATATCTACTGCAACCGGTTGTTGCATATCAGCTTGAATAAGGTTTATTTCAGTACTGCCGAATACATTGGTGATGTTGCCCCCAAGGAAATTTTTAGTGAATATAATTTTTTTGGCATCGCCAAAGATTGTGTCTACTTTAATATAGTTTTCGCCCTCAAACGTATACCCTTTGGTATTGGCCTGCTGCCCATCGCTTTGCTGATGGGCAGTAGGGTTGCCATGTTGTTGGAATGGCGATGTAAAATCCGGAGTTTCGTTGGTTACTTCCACACGCTTGTCCCAATCAAACTCGTCCTTAGGGGACGGATTTGGTGTATATGGGGGAGGGACTGTTGGTGGCACATTTGCCTTGCGGTTTTTCATGATAAGGTAAATCCCTACTATAATGACTGCCAAAGGGATAATAACACCACCAAAAGACAAGCTTAACATCTTTTTCAATAAGAAAAGACCGCCAATAGTAATCAGGATAACGGATGAACGTTTTTCGAAGTTGGAGTTAATGCCAATCACGATACCGATGATGATAAGAATCATTTCCCAACCGAAAATCCATCTTGGGAAATGAAATCCCAGATCCAGATTCCGCAGGAGAAGCATAAGACCTAAGAATACGATTGCCGCCCCTACAATATTTGCGCTCTTATTGTTTTTTGGCGGGGTGGGCGGGGGTGTTGTTTGATAATCTCTTTCCATTGTTGTGTTTGTTTGAATGTTTGATTCAAAAGTAGCGCTATACCTTGGAATCGGTTAGCCAAAATAGGTAATATGAGGCACTTTTTCGGTAAACACCTCTTTTTTTTCGGTGAAAAGGTTTATTAGATGTTTAACTGATTAACTGTTTAATTGATTAACTGTTGAACCCCAAACCAAGCTAATCGATTCCACAATTCCACAACCCTACGATTCAAAACATAAGAATATTTTTTTTAATAAAATTTGGTAGAATGAAATTAAATATTATATATTTATGACTGTAAAAAGATTTAAACTTAAATACTTAACTATACTAATGGGAGATTTTGACAACAAAGAGCGTGAAGAGGTATTTTCAAAAAAGGTGAGAGCGGGCAAGCGTACTTATTTTTTTGATGTAAAAGCAACTCGTTCAAACGATTATTATGTGACCATCACGGAGAGCAAAAAGCGTTTTGAGGATGGGCAGTTTATCAAACATAAGATTTTCTTGTACAAAGAGGATTTTGAAAAATTTGCAGAGGGATTGACTGAGGTTGTTGAATATATCAAAAGCAATCAAGACGTTGTCGAAAAACGTTATGAACCTGGGCTTGAAGATTCTGCGTACGAGTCAAACGGATATAGTGAAAAAGATAATTATTCTTTCTAATCCTGTTATTGGGATAAAAAATTGTTAAGCCACTGTTGAAGTGGCTTTTTTTTATTTAAATAAACATGTTACAGCTAAAATGCTGTATCGGTTCTGAAAAATTCCTAATTTCGCAAGTTCTTGGATCTTCTTTGAACCTTAACAAGATTTCAAACCTTGACAAGGTTCAAGGTTGAAAAAGATTGATCAATACCAAAATATATATGAATAAAATACTAACGAGTTCTGTTTTAAGCCTTCTGTTTATTGTTAGTGCGCAGGCGCAGACAAAAGACTTGACTTTTTCACAAGCCTGGGGGCAAGAGCCTTCTGTAACTGTTCCTATTAATCAGTATGTCGGTTGGGCGGATGCCAATCATTATATTGAGCGAGACACTAAGGACGGCAAAACCTATCAGGTCAATATCAAATCAGGTCAGCGTTCCTTATATGTGCCGATGCCGACAGCAGACGTAAAAATTTTTACAAAAGAGAAAGATATTTATATACAATATGGTGAGCAAGAAGCTAAGCGCTTGACACAATCGCCTGATGCGGAGGAAAAGAACCCTACGCTTTCTCCTGATGGGCAATATGTAGCTTTCACCAGGGAAAGTGATTTGTACAGTGTAAAGGTTGCTGATGGGAGCGAGGTGCGTTATACATCGGATGGTACGGATGTAATCTATAATGGTTGGTCGTCTTGGGTGTATTACGAAGAGATTTTGGGCCGCTCAACCAATTATAAGGCGTTTTGGTGGTCGCCAGACAGCAAGCAGTTGGCTTTTATGCGCTTTGATGATACGAAAGTGCCGATGTTTCCAATATATGTTTCTAAAGGACAGCATGGTGAATTAGAAGAAACACGTTATCCGAAAGCCGGTGATCCAAATCCAGAGGTGAAAGTTGGTTTTGTGAAAGTAGAAGGCTCTTCTGTGGTATGGGCAGATTTTAACGAGAAAGATGATCAATACTTTGGTCAGCCTTATTGGAGCTTCAACAGCAACACTATTATGGTACAATGGATGAACCGCGATCAGAGCAATCTAAAATTTTATGAGGTAAATCCTGCGGATGGTAGCAAAAAGGAAATCTATGATGAGAAGCAACCAAGCTGGATCAATCTAGACCATGACGAACGTATTACCTATCTGGCGGACAATAAGCATTATATCTTGAAATCGGATAAAACCGGTTGGGCTCATTATTATTTGTACACGTTGAACGGTACTTTGGTGAATCCGATTACTTCAGGTGATTGGCAAGTGAGTGCTTTGCAATATATTGATGAGAGGAATAAAGCCGTTTATTTTACAGCAAGAAAAGAGAATTCGGCTACGGTGGATTTATATCGTGTAGATTATTCCGGTAAAAACTTGAAACGTTTGACTTTTGGAGATTATACGCACCAGGTAAAGGTATCTCCTGATGGGAAGTATTTTATTACGACTTATTCAAATGTAAACACACCGACTAAGGTCGCTTTGTTGGATAATAACGGTAAGGTTGTCAAAGAATTGGCGGATAGCAAGTCATCCGAATTTGCTGCTTATAACATCGGTAAGACGGAATATTTTACCATTAAGTCGGATGATGGCAAGTACGATTTGCCTGTTATTATTACTTATCCGGTAAATTTTGATGAAAACAAGGAATATCCGGTTGTTATGAGCATTTACGGCGGCCCTGATGCTGGAACTGTGCGCAATACGTGGAAAGGTACGGCTAACCAGTTTTGGGCGCAAGAAGGGATTGTCCAGATTGCCTGCGACCATCGTGCTTCTGGACATTTTGGTAAGCAAGGTGTAGCCTTGATGCACAGGAATCTGGGCAATTGGGAAATGGTAGATTATATCACCGTTGCCAAGTGGCTGAAAGCAAAACCTTGGGTGGCGAATAATAAGCTGTTGATTACCGGGCACAGTTATGGTGGATATATGACCTGTTTGGCATTGACCAAAGGGGCTGATTATTTTGACTTTGGTATTGCTGGGGCACCTGTAACTGGCTGGGAATTGTATGATACGCATTATACGGAGCGCTTTATGGATACACCGCAGGACAACCCAGAAGGATATAAGGCTGGGTCGGTTTTGACGTATGCAAATCAATACAAAGGTGTGTTGCGTATTATGCATGGCGATTTGGATGATAATGTCCACATACAGAACACTATGCAATTGGTAGATGCATTGACGGATAGAAATGTGCCTTTTGAATTAATGATCTATCCGGGAAGCAGACACGGATTTGCACGGTCTAAATCTGCTTATGATTTTAAAGAACGCGTGCGTTTTTATTACCAGTATCTGTTAGAGAAACCGGTTCCGAAAGAATTTAAATAATATTTTGATTGAGGCCTTTATCACAAGACAAACATCACCGTCATTGCGAGGAACGAAGTCCCGCCTAAGGTGGGAATGATGTCGAAAACACAGATTGCTTCGTCATTCTTCCTCGCAATGACGTGTTTTCTTGAGTTTCAAATGAATTTATGAAATAGCCTCAATCAAATCCCTATATTTCCTCTGTAATATAATTTTTAATGGCAGAGGAGAGCTAAATAAATTCATTTAATCCTGAGACGGTATTATATTGTATCTACCGATGAATTTATTTAGGTTTGCATAATTTTTTGTGCTATGTTGCAATATTTTAAGGAAAGTACATTTCGGGCCAACGAGGTGTTTTTAAGGGCGATAAAACTATTGAAAAGCCATTATTTTTCAGTGGCAGGTCTCTGTTTTTTATTATTTATCACGAATAATCTATCCTCTTTTCTCGCGATGTATCTCAACGACAGTATTGACTCTTGGTTGAAAATACTATTGTTGTTTATCTTTTTGGTATTGTTTTTCAATTTGCAGCTGATATTGATACGAAGAGCATTGAATCTGGTGTATCATCGAGAAGGGATGAGTGTGCTAAGCTATATTCCTACGGCAAAACATTTTTTATCATTTATGGTCGGGTTGCTGATCGCAATATTTATATCTGTGCTAGTTGCCTGTGTGATGTATGTGCTTTGTTTTCCGTTGCTTTATATAGGCGTTTCCATGGAGACGGTTATGTATGAAGTGCATCCGCTGGTTACGGCTATTATTTCTATGCTTATTATTTTGCGTACGATGTTCTTTCCGTTTTTTATTTTGGATAAGGATTTTCGCGTGTTTAAAGCCTACCGTTTTAGTATAGCTTTGACCAAGGGTAATTTCTTTCGATTGTTTTTGGTGTTGCTGATTGTTTCTTCAGCTTTTTTGTTGCAATTGGGCGCAGAGTATATGGGGTATAATATTTTGGCAAGAATATTCAGTATTATCAACTCCTTTGTTATTATTCCATCGGTGAGTTTGGTGTTAGCTGTAGTTTATACCGATATGATTAAGGAGTATCAGGGTGAAGACGATCCGCAGTTGCTGAAAAATATAATTTAACAAAAATTTGAAGAAGAGAAATATTGCTTTATTAGGCTCTACCGGGAGTATTGGGACGCAGGCGTTAGAAGTGGTATGGGCTTTTCCTGATTTATTGGAAGTGTCTGTACTGACAGCGGCAAAGAATGTAGACCTACTGATAGCGCAAGCTTTGGCATTCCATCCACAATTTGTGGTGCTGATGGACGAAACCCAAGGTGATAAATTAAAGGAGGGGCTTCTTGGAACGGGGATAGCCGTGTTGTTGGGTGAAGATGCTTTGGTTGAAGTAGTACAACATGAGCCTATTGATATCGTACTGAACGCTATTGTAGGCTCAGCAGGATTGCGCCCAACGGTGAAAGCTATTTCCTGTGGTAAAGATATTGCCTTGGCCAATAAGGAAACTTTGGTCGTTGCGGGGGAAGTTATCATGCCTTTGGTAGAAAAGCATGGTGTAAAAATGTTGCCGGTAGATTCGGAACATTCGGCTATATTCCAATGCTTGGCAGGGGAAGAGCAAAATCCTATAGAGAAGATTTATCTGACTGCGTCCGGAGGGCCTTTCCGTGGGAAAGATATTGCTTTTTTGGAAACGGTCACAAAAGAACAGGCCTTGAAGCATCCGAATTGGTCGATGGGCGCCAAGATTACCATTGATTCTGCTTCGTTAATGAACAAGGGTTTGGAAGTTATCGAAGCTAAGTGGTTATTTGATTTGGATGTAGAACAGATTGATGTGATCGTGCATCCGCAGTCCATTATACATTCCATTGTGCAATTTCAAGATGGCTCGATGAAGGCACAATTGGGATTGCCCGATATGAAGCTTCCGATTCAGCATGCCTTAACTTATCCTTTACGTCAGCCAAATACATTTGAGCGTTTCAATTTTTTAGATTACCCGACATTGACGTTTGAGCGGGCAAATCATGATGTATTCCGGAACTTGGAATTGGCCTATGAAGCCTTGCGTCAGGGGGGGGATAGACCTTGTGTATTAAATGCTGCCAATGAAATTGCGGTGGATGCCTTTTTGAGGGATGAGATTTCTTTTTTGGGTATGAGTAAGCTTATTGAAGCGACAATGTGTCAGCTATCTTCTATAAAACAGCCTTCTTTGGATGATTTAATAGCAGTTGATCAACAAACGAGAGTTGTGGCACGGAGTTTAATAAGGAGTATTGGGTAGTGAGGTATGCGTATTGAGATATTAGTAGTTAGATTTTAGTATTGAGATATGTGTATTGAGATATTAGATTGAGGGAAAAGGGGGCGAGGCATTCGCCGACATACTTTCAAGCAGACTTTCAGCCGTTTGAAAGTTTTTTTAATTTTTAATTTTGACTTTTTAATTTAATAAATGGGAACATTAATCATGATAGGACAGGTCGTTTTGGGCTTGTCAATTTTAATCATTCTGCATGAGCTTGGACATTTTCTTGCCGCGCGTGCGTTTGGTATCAAGGTGGAAAAATTCTATCTATTTTTTGATGCTTGGGGAGTTAAGCTTTTTAAATTCAACTACAAAGGTTGTGAATATGGTATCGGTTGGCTTCCATTAGGAGGCTATGTGAAAATTGCCGGAATGATTGATGAATCCATGGATACTGAGCAACTGAAGCAAGAACCCCAACCTTGGGAATTTCGCTCAAAACCAGCGTGGCAACGACTTATCGTGATGTTGGGTGGTATTATCGTGAATGTGATCGTGGGTATTTTTGTATTTTGGATGATTACCTTCTCTTATGGCGAAAGGGATATCGATAATTCCAAATTGCAATATGGCGTTGTGCCGGGTATTATCGGGAAGAATATCGGTATTGAAACCGGTGACAAGATTCTTGCAGTAAACGGAAAACCTGCTATTAATTTCTTTGGAGATGTTTTAAGCTCGGAAGTGTTGATGGGAGATGCAAAGCTGACCATAGAACGTAATGGGCAGCAACAAGAAATTCAGATTCCGTCGGATATTCTGAATGAGGTCGCTGAACACAAACGCAATGAATTTGTACAGCCTCGAACAAAAATAGGAATCATTAGTGATGTATCTGAACAATCTGAAGCAGAGCGTATGCAATTGCAAAAAGGCGATAGTATCACCTGTGTAAACGGGCGTGAAATTCAATTTTTCGATGAGTTTAAACAGGCTTTAGAGCAGCATGTGAATAAAGCAGTAGAGCTAACAGTTCTGCGCAATGGAGAGGAGATCGCCCTACATGGACAGGTCGATTCTACAGCTGCATTGGGAATCGTGCTCTCTCGGGAAGAGTTGCCTGTCACTATCCAGAAATACGGACTTGCAGCATCTTTCCCGATCGGTGCTAAGAAAGCATTCTCTGTTGTGACAGATAATATCAAGGGGTTTAGTAAGATATTCAAAGGCGAAGTGCGTGCGGATAAAGCGCTGTCTGGACCTGTTGGGATAGCAAAGATGTTCGGTACTGAGGTTGATTGGCTTCGATTTTGGAATTTAGTTGGGCTATTGTCTATGGCATTGGCTTTTATGAACCTTTTACCTATACCTGCTTTGGACGGTGGTCATGTTCTGTTTCTATTGGTTGAAATGATCCAAGGGAAGCCTTTAAGTGATAATTTCCTCGAAAAGGCACAAATGATTGGTTTTTTTATTCTCATAGCCCTGATGCTCTTCACACTGGGTAATGATATTATTAAATGGTAATTTAGATTTTTCAGCATGGCATCATGATGCCATGCTGAAAAATCTAAATGTTCCTCTCTTTTATCGCAAGAATATCGCTTGTGAGCAATGATAAAGTAAGTCCCAGCTTGCTCTAACCTAATTTCAGCTTCGGTTTCTTGCTCCTTATCTCCTTCAAATAAGCATTCCGTTTTCCTTTTTATTTATTGTGTAGCATAAAAACTACAAAAATAAATATACTATTTAAGTTGTGGTGAAAATAAGATACTCCCGATTTATCTTTGCCCACAATTTAGGCATTACCATGAATAAAATTCTCTATTTAATGTTTAACGCAGAGGATTTTTCAGTGTGATATAAAAATATTAATTGATTATGAAATTACGTTACATCGGACTTTCGTTAGTATTGGCGGGATTAAGTACAGGAGCATTTGCACAACAAAAACTTTCTGACGGTTCAAATTCAGAAGGTATTGGTATTCATGCAGACGCTATTCTTGAATTATCCAGTAGAAACAAAGGCCTTTTGCATACACGTGTTGCTTTGGAAAGCACGACATTAGCTACTCCGTTGTCGAAACATGTGGCTGGTATGATGGTTTACAACATTTTGAGAGCCAATGATGTTGTACCCGGGATCTATTACAATGACGGAACAAAATGGGTTCTTGCTTCTGCAGGATCAGCGACTAATATCTTTTATAACCCTACAGATTATATTATCACGTATGTCGATGCCGATGGCAAAGAAGTGAATATCGATTTTAAGAAGGTTGTAAAAGATAATGAGACCGTCACGACATTGACAAAAAATGTAAATGGTACGTATACCTACACTTCTGAAAATGGTACAGTGACTGTTATTGATGTTCCTGCTGATGTGATCAACAATTTCGAGCAGATTGTGCAAAATGGAGATGTGTTGAATCATTTAGTTGAAGTACTGGGTGATACTTATGTAGGTGGTAATGTTTATTATGACGGAGATAAATTTACTTACGTTACGGTAGAGGGAGAACGTAAGGAGATTACGATTAGAGATATTGTTGAGGCAAACGAAACAGAAACTACGTTGATAAAAAACAATGACGGAACATATACATATACCAACGAGAAGAATAAAGTAACTATTATTGACATTCCTGCAGAAGTCATTAATAACTTTGAGCAGATTGTTAAGGAAGAGGTAACGGTAGATGGTCGTACGTTCGAAACCGTTGAACAATATATCACCTATTTGACGGAGTCTAAAGGAGGGTTTACAAAGATTGTTTACGATGAGACCACCGGCGATGTTATTTTTCAGGAGTGGAATGAGGTTACCAATACTTGGGTAAATGTTGACAATTCTAAGTTTGAGACAATTGTTAAAACAAATGAGACGGCTACACAACTTGTTGCGAACGCAGACGGTACCTATACTTACTACAACGAGGTAGAGATTGATGCGGAC
>Ga0079224_100004840_pt1 | contig 17547 bp, 15 predicted proteins | sample Stecom2015_FD_80414 | JGI IMG/M metagenome (GOLD analysis project Ga0079224, IMG submission 80414) | Agricultural soil microbial communities from Utah to study Nitrogen management - Steer compost 2015 | ecosystem: Environmental > Terrestrial > Soil > Agricultural land | place: USA: Utah...
CGTCGCCGGAGGCGTCCCGGCCGCCGCCGTCGCCGCCGCCGCGGGCCGGCCCGGACGGCGGGCTGAGGCAGGCGGTCGCCGCCAGGGCGATCGCGATCGCGCCCGGCGCCAGCGCACGCGCCGTCCGCGCCTGCTGCTGCCTCCCCCGCGCCACGGAGCGATGATACCACGCGCGGTCGGCGACGCGCGGTCCGGCTACTCGCGCTCCTCGAACGAGGCGAGCCGCGCGCTCAGGCCGTCCATGACGTCGAGCATCTCGGCGGCGGAGCGGCCGCGCATCGCGCCGGCGGCGCGGCGCACCTCGGCGATCAGCTCCTTGAGCCGGGCGCGCAGCGCCGACACGCCGACGTGCAGGATGGTGATCTCGGCGTCCTTGACGCCGAGCTCGGCCGACAGCTCGCGGAGCTGCTGATCGCGGTGCGCCGCCCAGGCGGACGGCGCCCGCGCGGCGGCCTCGCGCGCCGCCTCCCGCTCGAGCACCGCGAGCCCCTCCTCGATCTGGCGGATGAGATCGCGGCCGGCGCCGAGCTCCCCCTCGATGCGGCTCACCCGGTCGCGCATCGCCGAGGCGGCCTGTGCGCCGGCGCGCTCCTCGGACGGCGCATCGCGCGCGGGCGTCGTCGCCGGCGGCGGCGCGGCCGGCACCGGCGGCGCGGCCGGCACCGGCGGGGCGACCCGCGGCGCCCCGGCGCGCGGCTCGCCGTTCTGCGGCGTGCGCGCGGCCGGCGCGGCGGCGGCGGCCGCCTCCGCCGCCTCCTCCGCCTCCGCCTCGAGCCGCATGAGCCGCCCCTCGAGGGTCGAGGCGCGGGTGCGCCACTGGCGCAGCTCCGCCTCCAGCCGATCCGCGCGCTCCTCGGCGCGCCGCCGCGCGCGCTCGCCGTCGGCGGCGCGGGCGAGCGCCTGCTCCAGCGCGGCGCGCAGCTCCTCGGCGTACGCCTGCCCCTCCTCGACCGCGATCTCGAGCGAGCGGACCACGTCGCGGTGGGCGGCCAGCGCCTCGGCGATCTGCTCGCTCGGCGAGGCCGCGCCCGCGGCCGGCTCGGGCGGCGGCGCGCCGCCGGCATGCGCCGCCGGCGCCGGCTCGATCTGCGTCGTCTCGTCCGCCCGCGCGGCGGCCGCTCCCACCTGCCGGCGCAGCTCCTCGAGCTGGCTGCGCGCCTCGTCCGCCTCCGCCTGCGCGCGCGCGCGATCCTCGATGGCGGTCTCGAGCCGCAGCCGGAGCTCGCGGCTCACCGCGCCCTCGGCGCGCCGCTCGGCTGCCGCGCCGGCGCGCTCGCCCGGCTCGACCGCTTCGGCCGCGCGCCCGGTCACCGCCTCCGTCACCGCGCCCAGCCCCTCGCGATCCGGTAGCTGCACCACGACCATGCCGCGCGGCGCCGCCGCCGGCCCGCCGCACACCGCGACGTAGTCGCTCGGCTCCGGCTCGCCGCCTGCCAGCTCGAGCAGCGAGGTGTCGAGCTCGACCGGCGGCGCGTCCGCCTCGTCGCCGTACTCGACCAGGCTGAAGCCGACCACCGGCGCCTGCGCGATCATCCGCACCGGCGGGAACAGCCGCTCGAGGCGATCGCGGAGCTCGTAGAAGGAGGCGCCGCCCGGCGCGCCGCGGCGGTCCGCGCTCACCCCGCACAGGACCAGCGTGCCGTCCCTGGCCAGGAGCCGGCGCAGCTCGGCGAGCACGCTCCGGCGGCGCAGGATCGAGGTGCCGTCCGGAACGAAGATGCAGTCGACGCTGGCGTCCTCCAGCTCGACCGAGCCCGGCTCCTCGCAGCGGAACTCGAGGTTGGTCTGCCGGTGGCGCGAGCGCGCCTCGGTGATCTTGCGGAGCGAGCGGTCGATCCCGATCACCCGGCCGGCGCCGTGGTTGGCCAGGAACTGGGCCCCGTAGCCGGTGCCGCAGCCCACCTCGAGCACCCGCTTCCCGGGGACCAGGTCCACCAGGTAGAGGTAGTGGGGCAGGCGCCGCAACCAGGCCCCGAGTGTCGGATCGACCGCCGCCGAGGTCATGGGACCCCCGGATGATACAGCGGTCACCCGGTCAGCGGCGGACCCGGAAGCCGCGATCTGCCCCGGTCGGCTCGATCCACGCCACATCGACGCCGCTCACCTGCGCCGCCGGCGGGCCGCGGCGGCACCAGGCGGCGAGCTCGCGCACGCGCTCCTCGCTCCCCTCCGCCTCCAGCTCGACCGAGCCGTCGTCGCAGTTGCGCACCCAGCCCGACAGGCCGAGCCGCTCGGCCTGCTCCGCGGTCGACGCCCGGTAGTACACGCCCTGAACCAGACCGGTCACCCGGATCCGCGCGCGGCGATCCGCCATGCCGACATTGTACGCGCGCGCTCCGCCGGCCGCTCGCGGGAGGAGCGCCGCCGGCCGGCCCGCCCTCGGGCGCCATGGTACGCTGCCGGCCGATGGCGGGCATCCTGCGCCTTCCCGACCACGGTCGCCTGATCGTGTGCACCGACCTGCAGGGCTGCTTGCGCGACTTCGAGCAGATCGTCTCGGTGTTCGAGCGCCGCCTGCGCGACACCGGCGGCGACGCCCACCTCCTTTTCACCGGCGACCTGGTGCACGGCCCGCACATCGAGCGCGACGAGTGGCCGGACTTCCTCGGCGAGTACTACCGCGATCAGTCGGGCGAGCTGATGCGCGCCTTCGTCCGCCTGCGCGCGGCGCACCCCGGCCGCGTGCACGCCATCATCGGCAACCACGAGCACGGCCACATCGGCGGCCCGCACACCGCCAAGTTCGCCTACGACGAGGTGGAGCTGCTCGAGAGCCGGCTGGGGCCGGACGCCACCGCCTGGCTGCGCTCGGTCCTGCGCGAGCTGCCGCTGGTGGCGGTGGCGCCGTGCGGCGCGGTGTTCACCCACGGCGCGCCGGCCGCCGAGATCGAATCGATCGGCGAGGTGGAGCGGGCGCAGCTCGACAACCTCAGCTTCGACAGCCCGGTGGACATCTTCGACGTTCCGGTGGTCGGCCCGCTTCTGTGGGCGCGCTCCGCCTCGGTGGACGCTGCCCGCCGCTTCCTGCGCGCCATGGGCGGCACCATCTCCATCTTCGGCCACGACGTCATCCCGGAGGGGTTCGAGCGGATCGGCGACGAGCAGATCGTGGTGTCGACCAGCTTCGGCGTGTTCGACAGCAACAAGGTCTACCTGGAGCTCGATCTCGCCGCGCGCTATCGCACGGTGTTCGACCTGAGGGTCGGCCACGAGATCCTCCCGCTCTACCCGGACCGGGCGCCGGCCTCGCTCGGCGGCAGCGCCGGCTGATCCGCACCCGTTGCGCCGGGGCGCGCCGGGCGACAGACTGGACAGATGCCCCTGCCTCGCACGCCCGCACCGGCCGTCCTGGTGGCCCTCTGGGCCCTGGCGGCGCCCGCCTGCTCGTCCCGCTCGGCCGGGACGCCGCCGCCGCCCGACCCCGGGCAGGCGGCGCAGCCGGCGAGCGAGGAGCCCGCCGCGCCTGCGCCGGCCGCGCCGGCGGCGAGCGGCCCCTGGCGGATCAGCGCGCCGATCGTCTTCCGCGGCGCCTGCGACGCCTCGGGCGGGGTCGGGCTGGCCGGCGGGCGCATCGCGGTCGCCGACGACGAGGACAACCGGCTGCGCATCTACGACGCCGCCGCCGGCGGCCGGCCGGTCGAGGTGATCGACACCCGCCCGCAGATGGCCGACGCGCGCGGCAAGCACCCGGAGATGGATCTCGAGGGCACCGCCACCATCGGGACCCGCGTCTACTTCATCGCGTCGCACGGGCGCAAGAAGTCGGGCAAGCTGGCGCCGGCCCGCCTGCGCCTGTTCGCCGCCGACGTGGTGCACGAGGACGGCGTCGGCAGCCTGACCCTGGTCGGCACGCCGTACTCGTCGCTGCTCGAGGATCTCACCGAGGCGCCGGCGCTGGCCCGCTTCGGCCTGGCGCGGGCGAAGGAGCTTCCGCCGGACGAGCCGGGCGGGCTCAACATCGAGGGCCTGACCGACTCGCCGGACGGCCACCTGGTGCTCGGCTTCCGGAACCCGGTGCCGAACGGGAAGGCGCTCCTGGTCCCGATCGAGAACCCGGCGGCGATGATCGACCGCGGCGAGCCGGCGCAGCTCGGCGCGCCGGTCGAGCTCGACCTGGGCGGCCGCGGCATCCGCTCGGTGGCCACCTGGGACGGCGCCTACTGGATCGTCGGCGGCACCTCGGTGGCGCCGCCGCTCGAGCCGCGCCTGTACCGCTGGGACGGCCGCGGCGAGCCGGAGTGGCTGCGCTCGGTCGACTTCGGCGACCTCAACCCGGAGGCGATCGCGACGGTCACGGTCGGCGGGCGAACCGGGCTCCTCCTCCTGAGCGACGACGGCCTGGTGCCGATCGGGGAGAGGCCGTGCAAGAAGCTCAAGGACGACGAGGCCAAGCGCTTCCGCGGCGTCTGGCTCGAGAAAAAGGAGTGATTCCCGCTCGGTAGGCCGGATCCCCCCCGCGATGGATCTGCCAGGGGGGATCTGCTATATAGCCGCGTCCATCTGACGAGGTACGGCTCATCATGAAGGCGACCGCCAACCATCCGGACTACCGCCCGTCGAAGATCACCTGCGCCTGCGGGATGGTGTACGACACCTTCTCGACGCGCGGCGATTTCGGCATCGACGTCTGCTCCAACTGCCACCCCTACTACACCGGCAAGCAGAAGCTGCTCGACAGCGCCGGCCGCGTCGAGCGGTTCAACAAGAAGTACGGCCGCAGCACCAGCAAGCAGAGCTGACGGGCCCCTGGTGAGCGAGCAGGCTGCGACCCGACGCCCGGACGTCGGCGGCCAGGCCGTCATCGAGGGGGTGATGATGCGCTCGCCGTCCTCGTTCACGGTCGTGTGCCGGCGGCCGGACGGCGCCATCGTGATCAAGGAGGAGGCCTGGCGCCCGGTGTGGGGCGGTCTGCGCCTCCTGCGCTGGCCGCTCTTGCGCGGCGCGGTCGTCCTGCTCGAGTCGCTGGTCAACGGCGTCTCCGCCCTCACCTTCTCGGCCAACCAGCAGGTGGTCGCCGAGACGGAGGAGGACGCCGCCGCCGGGACCGGCAAGCGCACCGCCACCACCACGCCGCCCCTGCGCTCGCTCGGCGCGCGCGCCGCGGATCAGCCGAGCGAGGCCTCGAGCCTGGCCACCTGGGGCATGGTGGCGATCAGCCTCGCGTTCGGCCTGGCGCTGTTCGTCGGCGCCCCGCACCTGGCCGCCTGGGGGCTGGGCGAGGTGCTCGGCTTCGACAGCGCCAGCTTCACCTTCCACGCGGTGGACGGCGCCATCAAGCTGGCGCTGCTCATCGGCTACATGGCGGCCATCTCGCTCTTGCCGGACGTCCGCCGCGTCTTCCAGTACCACGGCGCCGAGCACAAGGCGATCTTCACCTACGAGCGCGGCCTGCCGCTCACGGTCGAGAACGCGCGCGCCCAGAGCCGGTTCCACCCGCGCTGCGGCACCTCGTTTCTGCTCATCGTCATCGGCGTATCGGTGGTCCTGTTCAGCGCCGCGCTGACCTACCGCATCTCCGACACCGTCCTCGTCGATCACCTCCTCAAGATCGCCATCAAGATTCCGCTGATGTTCCCGGTCGCCGGCCTGGCCTACGAGCTCATCAAGCTGGCCGGCAAGAAGTGCGACACCAGCCTGGTCGCCCGCGCGCTGTCGGCGCCCGGCATGTGGCTGCAGAAGATCACCACCCGCGAGCCGGACGACCAGCAGCTCGAGATCGCCCTGGTGTCGATCCGCAAGACCCTGTGGCGCGAGGGCCTGGGCGCCGGCGCGCCGCCGATCGCCGCCCGCGGCGTCGAGGTGTACGCCAGCGGGGACGAGATCGACCTGCCGCTGGTGGCGGCCTGAGCGGGGCGGGCGTGCTGGACGACAAGGCGTTCGCGGGCCGCATGGCGGCGCTGGAGAAGCGCTACGACGAGGTCTCCAGCCTGCTCGGTCATCCGGAGGTGATCGCGAAGCGATCGGAGTTCGCCAGGCTGTCCCGCGAGCACGCCGACCTCGAGGAGCTGGTCGCCGCCTGGCGCGAGCTCAGCCGGCTGCGCGACGACCGCGAGCAGGCGCAGGCGCTGCTGGCCGAGGGGGACGCGGAGATGCGCGCCCTGGCCGCCGAGGAGCTCGACAGCCTGACCGCGCGCATCGCCGATCTCGAGCAGCGGATCAAGATCCTTCTCCTGCCGAAGGATCCGAACGACGCGCGCAACGTGGTGGTCGAGATCCGGGGCGGCACCGGCGGCGACGAGGCGGCGCTGTTCGCCGGCGACCTGTTCCGCATGTACAGCCGGTTCGCCGAGCGGCGCGGCTGGAAGCTCGAGGTGCTGAGCGCGACCGAGGGCGCGGCGGGCGGCTTCAAGGAGATCATCGCCCTCATCGAGGGCAAGGGGGTCTACTCGGTCCTCAAGTACGAGTCCGGCGTGCACCGGGTGCAGCGAGTACCGGCCACCGAGGCGTCCGGCCGCATCCACACCTCGGCGGCGACGGTGGCGGTCCTGCCGGAGGCGGAGGAGGTCGACATCAAGATCGACGAGAAGGATCTCCGCTTCGACGTGTTCCGCTCGAGCGGCCCGGGCGGCCAGTCGGTCAACACCACCGACTCGGCGGTGCGCGTCACCCACCTGCCGACCAACCTGGTGGTGGTCTGCCAGGACGAGAAGTCACAGCACAAGAACAAGTCCAAGGCGCTCAAGATCCTCCGCTCGCGCCTGCTCGAGCACGAGCGGGAGAAGCAGGAGGCGGCCGAGCGCGACCAGCGCCGCTCGATGGTCAAGACGGGAGACCGGTCGGAGAAGATCCGGACCTACAACTTCCCGCAGGACCGGGTCACCGACCACCGCATCGGCCTGACCCGGCACAACCTCCCCGCCGTCATGGACGGGGATCTCGGCGAGATCATCGAGGCGGTGCGCGCCCACTTCCAGGCCCAGGCGCTCGAGGAGCAGGCGCGCGCCTGAGCCGGCCGTGGCGAGGCGCCCCGACGTGGCGTCCTGCCGCGTGGCGATCTCTCGCTACGCCGCCGCCAGGGGCGGCGGCTCCGGCGGCGTCAGCTCCACCTTGAGCCAGCCCTGCTCGCGGCGGTCGAACGCCCGGTAGGCGTCGATCGCCGAGGTGAGCGGCTCGACCTGGGTGAGCACGTGGCGCGGATCGAACGCTCCCGAGCGCACGCGCTCGAGCAGCTCCGGGATGTAGCGCCGGTGGTGGCAGTTGCCGGCGCGGATCGACAGGTTCCGCATCATCGCCTGGCCGAGCGGGAAGGCGCGGACGTTCTGCGGGTAGAGCCCGATGATGGCGATGGTGCCGGCCTTGGCGACCGCCTGGATCGCCCACTCGAGCGACTGGGTCGGCGCGTCGCCCGGCTGCCAGCTCCCGTTCTGCGGGTGCGCCTGCGGCGCCACCTCGGCGACCATGCGGTCGAACCGCTCCTGGTCCTCGTCGCGCGCCGCCGGGCCGCCGTGCGGCCGCTCGGCGTCGACGCCGACCGCGTCGATCACCCGGTCCACGCCGATCCCGCCGGTCAGCTCCCGGATCACCGCGACCGGATCCTCCCGCGAGAAGTCGATCGTCTCGGCGCCGGCGCGCCGCGCCATCTGCAGGCGGTCCGGCTTGTGATCGACCGCGAGGATCCGCCCGGCGCGCCTCATCTGAGCGCTGGCGATCGCGAAGATGCCGACCGGACCGCAGCCGAACACCGCGACCGTGTGGCCCGGGTGGATGTGCGCCATGTCGGCGCCGAACCAGCCGGTCGGGGCGATGTCAGACAGCAGGATGGCGGCGTCGTCCGGCACCTCATCCGGGATGCGCACCAGACCGACGTTCGCGAACGGCACCCGCGCGTACTCGGCCTGAAGCCCGTGGAACGGGCCGGTCGCTGCCGGCCCGCCGAAGAACGCGGTGCCGGCCTGCGACCCGTTCGGGTTGGCCACGTCGCACTGGGCGTGGTACCCGGCGCGGCAGTAGGAGCAGTAGCCGCACGCGATGGTGGACGGGATGATCACCCGGTCACCGACCTCGAGGTCGCGGACTCCCGGGCCGAGCTCCTCCACCACGCCGACCCCCTCGTGGCCGAGGATGGTGCCCTCCTTCATGCCCGGCATGGTGCCGCGCACCATGTGCAGGTCAGTGCCGCAGATCGCGGTCGCGGTGAGGCGCACGATCGCGTCGGTCGGTTGCTCGATCGACGGTTCATCGACGTCGTCGAGCCGGATGTCCCCGATGTCATGGAAGACGATCGCCTTCATGCCGGGGGAGAGAGCACGCGGCGTGCCGGGCCAGCGAGGCGGCGGCCGGGCGCGGCGCGATCCGCGCGAGCCGGATCTCAGGACGGCCAGCCCTGGGGCGGCGCGATCGGCCAGGCGCGCCGCGCCAGGCGCGGCCGCAGCGCCGCGAGCCCGCTCCGCAGGTCGGCGACCGCCGCCCGCTGGGCCGGGCTGGCGCGCAGGCCGCGCCGCAGGATCTCGACCAGCGGCCTGAGCGCCGGATCGTCGGCGAGCTGGACCAGGAGCCGCGGCCTGCCGTCGTGGCCGAGGTGGGCGGCGAGCACCCCCTGCGCGGTGCCGGCGTCGAACAGCTGCCGGCCGGTCAGCACCTCGAAGGCGACGCAGGCGTAGGCGTAGGCGTCGGTCGGCATCGGCGCGAACCCGGGCGGCGCCAGGCGCTCCTGCCACACCTCCGGCGCGCCGTACGGCGGCGTGGCGCAGCCGGGCCGGAGGTGACGCCCGGACACGCCGAAGTCGACCAGCACCGGCGCGCCGCGCCGGATGATGATGTTGGACGGCTTGACGTCCAGGTGCGCGATGCCGACCGAGTGCATCGCCTCCAGGCCGGCGCCGACGCCGTCGAGGACGTCGAGGCCGGTCTCGAGGTCGAGCTCGCCCTCGGCCAGCATGTGGTCCAGGCTGGTGCCGCTGACCAGCTCCATGACGAGGAACGGCTTGGGCTGCGCGCCGCCGTCGAAGGTGATGAGCCGCGCCAGGCTGCGGTGGCGCGGAAGCGCCAGGAGGGTGCCGGCCTCCTGGCGGAACAGATCGAGGAACTCCGCCTCCGACAGCGCGCTCGCCTGGGCGCCGGTGAACTCCGGCACCTTGAGCGCGTACAGCTCCGCCTCCGGATCGTGCCGCCGCTCCGCCCGGCAGGCGACGAACACCGATCCGCCGCCGCCGCGCCCGATCGGCCGCAGGATGTAAAAGCCGCCCAGCACGCGCCCGGGCGGCAGCCACGGGGCCAGCTCCGGCTCCGGACCGGCGGAGAAGCGGATCACCTCCTCGTCGTCGCCGTCCGGCGGCGACGGCGGCAGATCGCTCAGCGCGCCGGTGCACGCGGCGATCGCGCGGGCCAGCCCGCGCGGCAGCTCGTCCATGAGCACCGCGGTCAGGTTGTGCACCTCCGCCGCGATGCCCGCCTCGCCGCCGCGCAGCACCTCGTCGACGGCGGCGTCGAGCGCGGCGACCGCGGCGCCGCTGGCCGGCCGCGCCTCTACCAGGGCGAGCTCGAGCCGCCCGCTGGCGCCGGCGACGAGCTGCGCCACCCGCTGCAGGGCGACAGACAGGCGGGCCAGCGGGGTGGTGCCCTGCCCCGGCCGCAGCTCGGCCAGGCTGCGCGCGGTGACCAGCGGCCGCAGCGCCTGCTCGACCTGGACCAGCGCCGCGCGCAGCGCCTCGACCCGCGCGGTGCGGAGCGGCGGGAGCGAGCGGGCGAGCCCGGCCACCGCCGCGGCGCAGGCCGGCGGCGCGCCGCGCTCCGCCGTCTGCTCGGCGTCGTGGTAGGCGGACAGCACCACCTTGAGCTCCGGGTCCATGCACGCCTCGGCGAGCACCGCGAGGTCGGAGGTCGACTCCACCCGCGCCAGCACCGCGAGCACGTCGCTCAGCTCCGAGGTCTCCTCGCGCACCATGGCGTCGAGCAGGCGGGCCAGCGTGGCGCACAGGGCGCGGCGCAGAGCCGAGCGCGGGTCGCCGGCCAGCCGGTCGAGCAGGACCGCGAGCGCGCCGAGCTGGCGGTCGCGCAGCGCGCGATCCCGCCCCGCGCGATCCCGCCCCGCGGCGTCGCGCGCCGACGAGTCCCGCTCTCCCGGCGCGCCGGCGTCGACCAGGTGCAGGAGCGTGCGCAGCCGGTGCATGCGGTAGGTCGGGTGCGCGATGTCGGGCGAGGTGACCGGCTCCGCCTCGCGCGCGACCAGCCACGCGCCCAGCCGGCCGACCAGCTCCGGCAGCGCCTCGCGCTCGGCGGTGGCGTCGAGGGCGAGCGCCAGGTCGCGCGCCGCCGAGGTGGCCAGGAGGGTGCGGTCGAGCTCGCGCAGGGCGCCGTGGGCGCGGCGCGGATCGCTGCCGCCGCCCGCCTCGAGCAGCTCCAGCACGCCGCGGGCGCCGTCGATCGCGCCGGCCAGCGCCGCGCGCGCCTGCGGGTAGGCGGCCTCGTGGAAGTCGTCGATCGACTGCTCGAGGAGCTCGGCGGGGGAGGACGGCCCGGTGCCGCTGTCGAGCTCGGCGCGCAGCGCGGCGGCCAGCGCCTGTTGGCCGGCGTCGGCGGCGTCCAGGTAGGGCGCGAGCACCTCCTGAGCCAGGCGGCAGGCGTCCTCCGCCACATCGCCGGTCGGCGCCTCGCGCACGAGCTCGAGCAGCGCCTCGCATGCGTGCAGCCCGCCGCGGCGCAAGAGCGCCGGCAACAGCTCCTCGACCGCCTCGCGCTCCGACACCGCGGCGGCGCGCAGGCCGAGGATCATCGCGCCCGCCACCCCCGGATCCTCGAGCGGGATCGGCCCGTCGACCAGCGCCTGGCAGCGCTCGACCGCGGCGGTCGGCTCGATCGCCACGGTCGCCGCCAGCGCCGCCGCCGAGCGGCGCCAGTCGGCGGGCCGGCTGGGATCGAGGCCGCCGGCCAGCTCCTTGCCGATCTCCGGGATGAGGTGAGCGAGGAGCCCGTGGGCGACCGCGGCGTGGCGCCAGGCCAGCGGCTCGCGGTCGCGCCACAGGCGCGCGCGGGCGGCCGCCACCGCGCCGGTCTCGAGCAGCCGCACGCCGGCGTCGTCGCCGCGGGCGGCGAGGTGGGCGGCGCGGCGCGCGGCGCGCTCGAGCAGGCGGCCGGCCCGCCGCCGCTCCGGCAGCGAGCCGGTCGACGGGCGCACCAGCCACCGCTCGGCCAGGTGCGGCCGCGAGACGAGCGCGAGGGCGAGCGCGTCGACGGCGACCACCGCGCCGAGCGGCAGCTCGAAGCCGAGCGCCAGGCGCGCCTCGACCGCCGGCGCGGCGAGGATCGCGCCCGGTTGCTGCGCCAGCCGCGCCGCCAGCGCAATGAAGGTCGCCGGATCGGCGGCGCGGAACAGGTCGAGGAAGCGGCGGCCGAGGGCGCGCTTCTCGTCGCCCGGCGGCAGCGCGGCGGCCAGCTCGAGGAGCGCCATGCCGGCCGCCTGCGGCGAGAGCCAGTCGAGGTCGTCGACCAGGCCCTCGCGCAGCGCCACCTCGGCGCCGGCGCGCAGCGCGTGCGGGCCGAGCCCCTCGAGCGGGACCGGCTGGCCGCCGGCCGCCAGCGCGGCGAGGGTGGCGATGCTGCGCCGCCACTGGGCGCGGATGTCGGCTGCGCCGTCGAGGCTGGCCAGCAGCGCCAGCCCGCCGACCTCGTCCAGGCCCGCACGCACGGGCGTCGATTGTACTCCGGCCGCGCCCCGCCGCGGCGCCTGGCGCCGCCGCGCCCGTCGCATGGTCCTCACTGTTCCGCTGCTGCACCAGAGAATCCAGCCGGCCGGGTTGTCGCCGCACCCTCAGCGCCGCACATTTCACGGTCCACCCGTGTCCCCCCCTCCGCCGCACGCCGACGCGATCGGCGCCTCATCCGCGCCTGACACCGCGCTGCGCGAGCGAACGCTCGTCCTCTTGCTCGGCATGCTGGCCGCGTTCGGCCCGCTGGCGATCGACATGTACCTGCCGGCGTTCCCGGCGATCGGCCGCGACCTCGGGGCCCGGCCGCAGCTCGTGGGCCTCACCCTGGCCGCCTACTTCGCCGGCCTGGCGGTCGGTCAGCTCGTCATCGGGCACGTCGCCGACCGGGTCGGCCGCGTCAAGCCGGTGCGGATCGGCCTGCTCCTGTTCGTGCTCGGCTCGCTCGCCGCCGCGATGGCCCCCGCCATCGAGGTGCTCATCGCCGCGCGCGTGCTGCAGGCGCTCGGCGGCGCGGCCGGCGCGGTCGCCTCGCGCGCGGTGGTGCGCGATCTCTACCGCGGCGCCGCCGCCGCGCGCCTCAACTCGCGCCTGGTGCTGGTCATGGGGGTGGCGCCGATCGTCGCGCCGATGCTGGGCGGCGCGCTGCTCGAGCTGGCCGGATGGCGGGCGATCTTCGCCGCGCTGGCGGCGGCCGCCGCGGTGGCGCTGGCGGTGGTGTGGACCTGGCTGCCGGAGACCGCGCCGCCGCGCGGGTCGGCGCCGCGGCCGACCCTGCGCGGCCTGGTCGGCGACCGCGACTTCGTCCGCTACGCGCTGGTGCTCGCCCTGTCGCAGGCGGCGCTGTTCGCCTACATCACCGGCGCGCCGTTCGTCTACATCGAGCTCGAGGGGGCGACGCCGAGCGAGTTCGCCTGGTTCTTCAGCGCCAACGCGGCCGGCTACATCGCGATGTCGCAGATCAACGTGCGCCTGCTCCGGCGCCACGATCCCGCCCGCCTCCTGGTGATCGGCGCCTGCGCCGGGCTCACCGCCGCCGCGGCGTTCCTGGTCCTGGCGGTGACCGGCGCCGGCGGCGTGTGGGCGGTCGCCGCCAGCCTCTTCTCCGTGCTGGCCAGCTTCGGCCTGGTGATGCCGAACGGCACCGCGCTGGCGCTCGAGGGCCAGGGCAGCCAGGCCGGGGTGGCGGCCGCCTGGCTCGGCACCATCGGCTTCTCGATGGCGGCGGCCGCCTCGGCGGCGGTCGGCGCGCTGCACGACGGCACCGCGCGGCCCATCGGCGGCGTCCTCTTCGGCGCCGTCGCCGCGGCGGTCGCGGTGCTGGCGCTGGCGCCGCGCCCGCGGCCTAGCGCAGGCTCTTCAGCTCGCGATCGATCGCCGCGGCGAGCTTCTTCTCATCGCCCGGGCTGAAGCCGGCGTGCACGTGGCGCACGACGCCGCCGCGGATGATGAAGGTGGTGGGCATCTTGGGCGGGTCGAACGACTCGACGGTCGACTTCTGCGGGTCGAACACCGCGTTCACCACGCGGAGGCCGGCCTGCTTCATGAAGCGGGCGCCCTTGGCCTTCTGGTTGTCGATGTTGACCGCGAAGAAGGACACCTTCGCCCCCGCCTTGGCGTAGTGGCGCGCCAGCTTCTCGAGCGCCGGCAGCTCCTTCTTGCACGGCTCGCACCAGCTCGCGCCGAAGGTCACCACCACCACCCGGTCGCGGAGCTTCTTGAGCGACACCCGCTTGCCGCCGCCGTCCACCACCTGGACGAAGTCGGACACGCGATCCCCCTTGCGCACTCCGGCCGAGGCCGGCGCGGCGGCGAGGAGGACGGCTGCAGCGAGGATCGCCGGGCCGAGGACGTAGCGCGGGACGACTCGAGACCGCATGAACGTACAGACGCCGGAGGCGGCTAGCGATTCACCGCCAGCTCTTCCTCGATCCACATCTTGAGGTACTTGACCCACAGCGGCCCATCGTACATCCGGCCGTTGATGTAGAGGGTGGGCGTGCCGCTCACCCCGGCGGCCTCGCCCTCCTTCTTGTCGGCGTTGACCTGGGCCTCGGCGGCCACGTAGTCGGCCTCGAACTGGGCCATGTCGAGGCCGATCTGCCTGGCGTACTCGAAGAGCCGCTCCCGCTGGTGCGCGTGGCTGTTCTCGAACAGCTTGGCGTGCATCTCGTCGAACTTGCCCTGCTTGGCCGCCGCCAGGGCCGCCTGCGCCGCCCCCTTCGAGTGCTCGTGGGAGGCCAGCGGGAACTGCTTGTAGTAGATGACGACGTCGGTCGGGTAGGCCTGCGCGATCTCCTTGAGCTGCGGGGCGAAGTCCTTGCAGGCCGGGCAGCCGTAGTCGTAGACCTCGACCAGCACGACGCGGCCGTCGCCGGGGCCGGCGTGGGGCACGGCGTCGCTCAGCCGGAAGCCGCGCTTCGGCTCCTCCTTGCCGTAGCGAAGCTCGTACAGCTCGCGGACCTCGTCGTCGGTGGCGCCGTCGCCGATGAGGGCGATCACGAAGTCGACCGCGAACGGCGCCCGCACGCACCCGGCGTCGTTGTTGCGGCTGGTGCGCAGGCTGTGGGCCTTGCCGCAGGGCGACGGGAGCGAGTCGACCAGCTTGTCGAACCGCTGCTGATCGACCTCGGAGAGCTTGGATACGTCCGCCCCGGTGACCGGCTTTCGCGCCTCCGGCGGCGGCTCGGAGTCGTCGAAGGTCTTGGTGATGTCCTTGTAGTTCCCGTCCGAGTCGGACGAGGACTTCTTGGCGCCGCATCCCAGGCTGGCGGCGAGCAAGAGCGCCGCCGCGGCCGGGAGCCAGCGTGCTCCTGGGGCAGTCTTCACCCGACAGGTTGTATGCGCAAACCCCTCGCCTTTCAAGCAAACCCCCGTGGAGGCTCGCGGTGCCTGGCGTTGACACCGCGCGTCATCACTGCTACGAAGCCACTGAATGACGGCTCATTCATCGCCGCCGTCCCCCCGGACCTCCGCCCCGCGCCCCGGCGCCAGCGAGGACAAGCGCGAGCGCATCCTCGCCGCCGCCGAGCGGCTGTTCGCGGAGCGCGGCTTCTTCCACGCCCGCGTCGCCGAGATCGCCCGCGAGGCCGGCGTCGCCGACGGCACCATCTACCTCTACTTCAAGAACAAGGACGACCTGCTCATCTCGCTGTTCGAGTCGCGCATGGAGCGGGTCAACGCCGAGCTCACCGCCGCCATCGAGCGCGCCGGGTCGGAGCCGGCCGCCCGCCTGCGCGCCTTCATCGACACCTACGCCGCGCTGGTGGTCGGCAGCCCGGCGCTCGCCGAGGTGCTCACCGTCGAGCTGCGGCAGAGCGCGAAGTTCATGAAGGAGTACCAGAACCCGCGCTTCGGTGACTTCCTCAAGATCCTCGCCGGCGTGGTGGAGAGCGGCCAGGAGGCCGGCGCGTTCGACTCCGAGATGCCCGCGCCGGTGGTCGCGCGCGCGGTGTTCGGCATGCTCGACGAGCTCGCGCTCGCGTGGCTGTTGGGGCGCGGCGAGAAGTTCGATATGGTCCGCGCCGCCGGCGCGATCGGATCCCTCGTGCTGAGAGGCCTCGAAAGGAGAACGTCGTGAAGATCCTCGTCCCGCTCAAGCGGGTCCCAGACCCGGAGCTCAAGACCAAGATCAAGGACGGAGCCATCGACCTGTCCGGCGCCACCTGGGTGGTCAACACCTTCGACGAGTACGCGGTCGAGGCCGCCCTGCGGCTGATCGAGAACGCCGCCGAGGGCACCCGCGACGGCGAGGTGGTGGTCGTCACCATCGGCCCGGAGGACGCCGCGCAGCAGCTGCGCAGCGCGCTCGCCATGGGCGCCGACCGCGCCATCCGGGTCGACGCCGAGGACCAGAACCTCGACGCCGGCGTGGTGGTCGCCACCCTGTCGGCGATCGTCGAGGCGGAGAAGCCGGACCTCATCCTCATGGGCAAGCAGGCGGTCGACGGCGACGCCAACCAGGTCGGCCAGATGCTGGCCGGGAAGCTCGGCCTGCCGCAGGCCACCTTCGCCGCGTCGATCGAGCTGGCGCAGGACAAGACGTCGGTCACCGTCGGCCGCGAGGTGGACGCCGGCGTCGAGTACAAGAAGCTGCCGCTGCCCGGCGTGGTCACCGTCGACCTCCGCATCGTCTCGCCCAGGGCGGTCGTCAACCACGTGACCCCGGACAGCCACGAGTACCAGGAGGGGCCGCGCTACGCGTCCCTCAAGGGCATCATGCAGGCCAAGAAGAAGCCGCTCGACGTCAAGACGCTCGCCGACCTCGGCGTGACCGCCGCGCCGGTCACCCGCCAGCTCTCGGTCGAGCTGCCGCCGCCGCGCGCGGCCGGCCGCAAGGTGGAGAGCGTCGCCGAGCTGGTCGCGGCGCTGCGCAGCGAGCGCAAGGTCATCTGATCCTGCAGCGAGCACAAGGAGAACACGCGATGGGTAACGTCCTGGCGTTCTGCGAGGTGTCCGGCTCGGTGCTGCGCACCAACGCACTTTCCTGCATCACCATGGCCCGCCAGGCCGCCGACGAGCACGGCGGCCAGGTGGTCCTCCTCCTGATCGGCGCCGGCGCCGGCGCCGCGTCGGCCGACGCCGCCCGCTACGCACCCAAGGTGGTCGTGGTGGACGACGCCCGCCTCGGCCAGTACACCGCCGAGACCTTCGCGCCGATCGTGGCGCGGGTGGCCAGGGCGGAGGGGGCCAGCGTCATCGCCGCCACGGCGACCGCGGTCGGCAAGGACCTGATGCCGCGGGTCGCCGCGCTGGTGTCGGCCGGCATGGCCTCCGACATCGCCGCGGTGATCGACAAGAACAAGTTCCGCCGCGCCATCCTGGCCGGCAACGCGTTCCAGACCGTCGAGGTCTCCTCGGATCCGATCGTCGTCACTGCCCGGCAGAGCGAGTTCGACGCCGCCGAGCCGCTCGGCGGTGCCGGCGAGGTGCAGACCGCCGAGGCCGGCGACGTGCAGACGCTCGGCGCCGAGGTGGTCAAGGTGGAGACCTCCAAGAGCGACCGCCCGGATCTCAACGACGCCCGCATCGTGGTGTCCGGCGGGCGCGGCATGAAGAACGGCGAGAACTTCAAGGTGCTCGAGGAGCTGGCCGACCTGCTCGGCGCCGCCATGGGCGCCTCGCGCGCCGCCACCGACGCCGGGTTCGTGCCGGCCGACTGGCAGGTCGGCCAGACCGGCAAGATCGTCGCGCCGGACCTCTACATCGCGGTCGCCATCTCCGGCGCCATCCAGCACCTGGCCGGCATGAAGGGCTCCAAGACGATCGTCGCGATCAACAAGGACCCCGAGGCGCCGATCTTCCAGGTCGCCGACTACGGCCTGGTCGCCCAGTGGGAGCAGGCGATCCCGGAGCTGGTGGCCGAGATCAAGAAGCTGAAGGAGTCGCAGACCTGAGCCGGGACGCGGTGATGAGGGCCGGCGGGCCGGCCGGCGCCGGCCGGCCGGCGGGGGGGCGCGCGGCGGTGAGCGCGCCCCTTTACCTACCCGGGGGTCGTGCTAGGCTCACAGCTCGGTAGAGGAGGAGGCTGAACCATGTTTGCTTCGGCGCGTGCCCAAGAGCGTTCCATCCCCGGCGCGGTCGCCACCGTCGGCGTCAACGAGCGGGTGGCGTTTCTGCGCAGAACCTACGGCCACCTGGCGGCCGCCATCGTCGGTTTCGTCGCCTTCAGTGCGCTCTTCATTCAGTCCGGCATGGCCCTCGAGTTCGCCAGCTGGATGACCGCCGGCGGCAGCCTCAACCTGCTGATCGTCTTCGGCCTGTTCATCCTGGCCGGGTACATCACCAACCGGCTGGCGCAGTCGGACACCTCGGTCGGCTTGCAGTACCTCGGGCTCGCGCTCGGGGTGGCGGCCTACGGGATCTTCTTGAGCCCGATCATCCTGGTCGCCCACTACCACCCGTA
>Ga0079224_100004841_pt1 | contig 17546 bp, 15 predicted proteins | sample Stecom2015_FD_80414 | JGI IMG/M metagenome (GOLD analysis project Ga0079224, IMG submission 80414) | Agricultural soil microbial communities from Utah to study Nitrogen management - Steer compost 2015 | ecosystem: Environmental > Terrestrial > Soil > Agricultural land | place: USA: Utah...
AGTGTAAGCTGATTACCAAAAGGGTATACGAAATAGTCTCCGTTTTCCAAAGCTCTTATATCAATGATATATCCAACTGATCCAGGGCCTTCTTCGGGGAAACTCTTTTGGACCAGGATTCTTCCGGTACTATCAAAAACAAGCATCATCCATGTCTGGTAGCCGAATGCTACCCCTTTATCGTAAGCGAAATCGATTGCTCTTAACTGTTCATCGGCATTCACTTGGATGGAATCAAAGATCTCCAATTCAAAGTAAAGGTGATCGGTGGTTGGAAGGTCTTTGCTGTTGCAGGCAAAGATTAATGCAGCGATACAGGTCCATTTGAGAATGCTTTTCATTGTTCCATCTGTTAGGCTTATCTAAATAACTAATTCTTTGGGAATTCCGCAACAGTATTAACTATAGGTTTAGGTTTTTTTATCGGCCCACTTTTAGCAGAAGTGGAAGGTGATGGAGTGCCAATACATCATTTTATCTGAGGATATTTAAATCGGACGCAATATGCTCATGAAGTAGGTAAACTTTTACCGTAAGTTTCAACACGAGATAGCAGGTTAGTAAGGGGCATGGGTGAATTAAGTTCAAAACCATAAATGAACAAGGTTATGACTATTAAAAAGGGAGATAAAGTCAAATGGAAGTGGGGCCAAGGCTATGCTGAAGGAGTAGTTGAAAAAACGTATACCAATTCTACGACCCACAAAATAAAAGGGGCGGAAGTCACGCGGCATGGATCAAAGGATAATAAAGCGCTTTATATCAAGCAAGAGGATGGCAGCCGGGTGCTTAAATTAGAAAGTGAAGTTGAAAAGGTTTAAAAAATATCTAGCGATCCGCTCCCGATTTTCATCGAAGGTAGAAGACCTATCATCTTGAACTTTAGAATCTGGTTCAAATTGGATTGTTGGTGGGGCAAATATTGCTTCAATATTTTAGCCTTCACTGGCAGGTTCCCCTACAGTTCCGGTACCCCTCCGTCACACCCTAGCCACAGATGCGTCACCTTTTCGCTAATTTCCAAGAAAACGTGGTACTTTCCCAAGAGGGAAAAATACAGGCTGCTACAACTAATAACACAGCTTTAATTCTCCAATTCCCTTCAATCTCTTCGTCTCTTCCATCCTACAACACCTCACCTCCAATCTCCCGCTCCATCACATAGTCATTCATAAAGAAATGTTCACCGATGGGAATATCGACCTGCTCAGTGATCACAAAACCCAGCTTTTCATAAAATCCGCGGGATTTGTTATAGCGATTGACGTTGAGGATCAGCTTGTCGCCACCGGCTTCTCTGGCTTGGAAAATAACTTTTTCCACCAAGAATCTGCCGAGCCCACTACCTTTCCGTTGGGGTAGCAAATAGAGTTTTTGTAGTTTAAAGACACCGGCCAATTCCTCAATTTTATTATAGGAGGCAAAGCCGATGTCTTCACCTGCTTCTGTGGCGATGATAAATACATGGCCCTGATCCATCTGTTCGGACAAAGCGCCACGGCTATAAAATTTCCTCAACATAAAATCCACCTGATCCAGGCCTATGATCGGAACGTAAGTATCATGGTAGGCTGCGGTAGCGATATCTTGGATGACGCTTAGGTCGGTTTTAGAGGCAATGCGGGTGGTTTTCATTGGGATGTTGTTGTGTTCGCCACAAAGATCTTTATTTTCACTCAAGAAGACACGGCGACTGGATTTTTATTCGCTGCGCTAACTGATTTTTTAGCCATAAAGGTACGGAGATCATGTTTTTTTGCCACGGAGACACGGAGGCACAAAGAGCGCTTGTCTCATCCTCCGTGTCTTGGTGCCTTAGCGGCTAGACGTATTTCGCCACACTGACACGGAGGGACTAAGGTAGCCTACTTACTTAGCTAGCTAAAACTGTATGTGTAAATGTTATTCATTATTCAAGGCGGCAGATAGTCCTAGGCTCTTCTCTGTGTCTTAGTGGCTAATCTTTTTTCATCCCCAAAACCTTTTTCCAAATCTCCCGATCTACCGGCACGCCTTCCGCCAGGTTCCGCTCCCGCACTTCCAGTGTTTTTTCTCCCGGATACCGCACTTGTTCCTCACCAAAGGTGGATGAGGCTTTAAAATGCTCAATAACGGCATTAATTTTTTCTTCCGGAAATTCTTCCAATCCCAACTTAGCAGGGCAGAGGCTTATAAAAACTTGCGAAATATTTTGCTCATACTGTCGCTGCCCGATCTGGTGGGTAGCATCACCTTCCGATAGCACAGCCGCCAATAGATCTAACAGTAGCGATAAACCAGCTCCCTTCCATAAACCGATTGGCAGGGCCAACTCCTTATCCAAAATCACTTTTGGATCCTTGGTTAGATGGCCCTCTTCATCAAAACCCGCTTCAAAAGGCATTTCCATGTTTTCCTTTAAGTAGGAACTCATTTTTCCATAGGAAAACTGGGACATGGCCATATCAAGCACAATCGGACCGTCCCTTCTTGGAAAGGCGATAACCAACGGATTATTGCCCAATACAGGTTCACTGCCGCCCCAGGCGGGCATATTGGGAATGGCGTTGGTAAAGCAAATGCCAATAAAACCCGCTTCCACCGCCTGCCACCCGAAATTCCCGCCCCGCATCCAATGGTTGGTATTTCTTAAAGCCACACAGCCGATGCCGAGTTGCTGAGAGAGTTGAATTGCACGGTCCATGCAATGATGTGCGTTAAGATTTCCGGGTCCGAGATGGCCATCCCAACGCTCGAAGACCCCAAAGCTGCCGACTAAGGTCGGTTCTGCCTTGACATCCACGATGCCTTCCTCAATCATTTTTACAAAGAAGGGAAACCGGTTGAGCCCATGAGAGGCTACTCCGTCCAAACTGGATTTGGCGAAAAGTTCGGCACTGAGCCTTGCCCTCTTTTCATCAAAACCCTTCTGTATCAACACGGTTTCAAAAGTTTCAAGCAGCTCGGCATACGGTATCTTCAAGTTCTCCATGATTAGTACATAATACAATGGGAGTTAATATACCAAAATACGCTTGGAAAAATCCAGAGAACGGTAGGGAAAAGTTAAGGAGTGTATAAAGTGTATAGTTTAAGAGTGTAGGCCGGCAACTTTTGGGCTTCTCAACTTTCCAATCGTCAACTTTCTCACTGCAACACTTCATTTAAATATCCGGTGCCTTTGGACAGCATTGCCCACTCCGCTAGGTCAAAGCTAACAATGGCCATCATGCCGGGAGAAAGGGACAGGATAGAATCACCTGTCAAGTAGGCAAGCAGGGAAGTCAGCGATGGATTGTGCCCTATGATCAACACCTCAGCATACTGGTCCGGTAAGCTCTGGATCAGGTCCAAGAGGTTATCGACCGAGCTTTCATAGATCATTTCTTGTATCTGTTGTTCCTTTACTTCCAGGTTTTGAAGAAGAATGCTGGCAGTCTCCATGGTTCTGCGGGAGGGGCTTTTGATCAACAAGTCGAGTTGAAATTTTCTCTCCCCCAGTACCTTGGATAGCCTTTGAAGTCTGTATTTACCTGTTGCGCTAAGCTTTCTATCAAAATCGCTCTGGTAACCTGCTCCGATCTCCGCCTCACCATGCCTCATTAGAATCAATTTTTTGCTCATTTTTATCGTTATTGAAGCCAGAAATACTCCAGCCAGAAGCTGGCGAAGAATCATGCCAAAATAATATGATATGGCTTATTGTTTGGAGGAGAATATTATCGCTTCTATTTTTAGCCTTTATTTGTACCGTAGAAATTGTCGTTTCTATTAATTAATTTACTATGCCCAAGAATTTAGTCATCGTCGAGTCCCCTGCAAAAGCCAAAACCATAGAGGGATACCTCGGGAAAGACTTTAAGGTAGTTTCCAGTTATGGTCATGTGAGGGATCTGCCTAAAGGTGACAAGGCCATCGATATACAAAACAAATTCCGCCCAACCTATGAGGTCACACCGGACAAGAAGGAGGTGATCAAGCAGCTGAAGAGTTTGGTGAAGGATGCGGAGACCATCTACCTCGCAAGCGATGATGACCGTGAGGGAGAAGCCATTTCCTGGCATTTGAAGGAGGTATTGAAATTAAAGGAGGAGAGTACCAAGCGGATTGTTTTCAGGGAGATCACCAAAAATGCCATCAACAGGGCCATTGAAAATCCCCGACAAATTGATATCGATCTGGTCAATGCCCAACAGGCGCGACGGATTTTGGACAGGTTGGTAGGCTTTGAACTCTCGCCGGTGCTTTGGAAAAAGATCAAGGCGGGACTTTCAGCAGGAAGGGTGCAGTCCGTGGCCGTTCGCTTCATTGTAGAAAGGGAGCGGGAAATAGACAAGTTTAAATCTACTTCAGCCTATAAGGTAACGGCCATTTTCGACGTGGAAGGAAAAGTGTTGAACGCGGAGCTTCCCAAGAAATTTGACACACAGGAAGAAGCAGAGGAGTTCTTGAAACAGTGTCTGGAAGCTCAGTTTTCTATAAAAAGCCTAGAGAAAAAACCTGCTAAAAAATCCCCCTCGGCGCCTTTTACCACCTCTACCTTGCAACAAGAAGCCAGCCGCAAGCTGTATTTCTCGGTGGCACAGACGATGGCGGTAGCGCAGAAACTCTATGAGGCAGGAAAGATTTCCTATATGAGGACAGATAGTGTAAACCTGTCGGACGAAGCGATGGCGGGAGCCGAAAAGGAGATCAAGTCTGCTTTTGGAAATGATTTTCATAAGGCGAGAAAGTTTGCCACCAAATCAGAAGGTGCACAGGAAGCGCACGAAGCCATTCGGCCCACCAACTTTTCAGAATTGAATGCTGGAAGTGACAGAAATGAACAAAGACTCTACGAACTGATCTGGAAAAGGGCCATTGCCTCCCAGATGGCCGATGCCCAGTTGGAGAAGACCAACGTGAGCATTGCGATTTCCAATTCGCCCCTGACCTTATCCGCAAGTGGAGAGGTGATCAAATTTGAAGGGTTCTTAAAGGTTTACCTAGAAAGTACAGATGATGAGGAGGATGAGGAAGAAAACGGCAACAAGGGCCTGCTCCCTCCATTGACGGTGGGGCAAGATCTGAATCTTAAAGAGATGAAGGCCAGACAGAGTTTTACCCGTCCACCGGCGAGATATACAGAGGCCTCTTTGGTGAAGAAGTTGGAGGAAATGGGCATCGGCCGTCCTTCGACTTATGCACCGACCATTTCCACCATTCAGAAGAGAAACTATGTCGTCAAGGAATCACGTGAAGGTACGCCGAGGAAATACGTGGAAATGAAAATCGCGGGAGGGAAATTCGATAAAGCCGAAAAGACGGAAAACACAGGCGCGGACAAAAACAAACTGTTCCCTACCAATATTGCAATGGTAGTCAATGATTTTCTGGTGGAGCACTTCCCCAATGTCATTGACTATAAATTTACCGCTAAGGTAGAAAAGGAATTTGACGAGATTGCCCAAGGCTCGCAGCAATGGGAAGAGATGATCCAGAATTTCTACGGCGGTTTCCATTCCAAAGTCGAACAAACCGAGAGTATCAACCGTGCGGATATCAATTCCTCCAAGGAACTCGGTATCGATCCCAAAACAGGAAAGCCCGTCATTGCCCGCTTAGGTAAATTTGGGCCGCTGGTGCAGATTGGGGACCAAGAGGATGAGGAAAAACAGTTTGCCAGCCTGGCCAAAGGGCAGTTTATCGAAAGTATTACCTTGGAAGATGCTTTGGAGCTGTTTAAGCTTCCCCGGGATGTGGGCATGTTTGAGGATAAAAAGATAGTGGCTGCCATTGGGAGATTCGGCCCATATATCAGGCATGATGGCAAGTTTGTTTCTTTGGGCAAAGAGCATGATCCCTTGGGCATCACCGAGGAAGAAGCCATCCAGCTGATCATCCAAAAACGGGAAGCAGATGCCAAGAAGCATATCAAAACCTTTGAAGAAAATCCAGAGATCCAGATCCTAAACGGCCGCTGGGGACCCTATATTAAAAAGGGCAAGGACAATTTTAAGATCCCCAAGGATAAGGTAGCGGAAGATCTTAGCTATGAAGAAACCTTAGAGATCATCGCCAACCAGCCGGAAAAGAAAAAAGGAAGGTTTGTCAAAAAGAAAAAATAAAGAAAGAGCCGGGATTTACTTCCGGCTTTTTTTGTAAGCACGGCGATTGCCAGAGGAACGCTGCTTAGTTATGGGCCGGCTGTATCAGATGGGGTCGTCGGTGGAGACACCGACTGGGGGCTTAAAGCTTGCTGAAAAAGAAGAAATCCTGACAACGCAGGGTTTTCATCCCGCTTACCTTTCCAAATGCTAGGTTTGTTTGAAAACTCTTTTAAATTGTAGGTCCGTGTGCTAATCGGGGAGTCGGTGGAGATACAGACTGATATTTTATATTGACCTATGGCAAATAAGAAAAAAAAGTTAGTCGTGCTGACAGGGGCGGGGATATCTGCAGAGAGCGGCATTAAGACCTTCCGTGACAGCGACGGGCTATGGGAAGGGCATGACGTAATGGAGGTGGCTTCTCCGGAAGGCTGGAGAAAAAATAGGGAACTGGTACTGGATTTTTATAACCAAAGAAGAAGGGACGGGCTTCATGCGCAACCCAACGCCGCCCACCTAGGTCTAGCTGAACTGGAAAAACACTACGACGTCACCATAGTGACACAGAACGTAGATCCGCTCCATGAAAGAGCAGGATCTACCCGTATTATCCATCTTCATGGAGAATTGTACAAATCCCAAAGCACGGTGGATCCCTCTTTGATTTACGAGATGGAGGGCTGGGAATTAAAACTGGGGGACAAATGTGAAAAAGGATCGCAGTTGAGGCCTTACATCGTCTGGTTTGGCGAGCCTGTGCCCAAAATGGAACAAGCCACTGAGGCGGCTATGGAAGCCGACATCTTTGCGGTGGTGGGCACTTCTTTGTTGGTATATCCCGCCGCTGGACTCATACAATATGCGCCGAGACATATCCCCAAGTACATCATTGACATTAAGGTGCCAGAAGTAGGCCTGGCGGAGAACCTGATCAAAATAGAAGCTACTGCCAGTGAGGGCGTAAGGCAAATGATGGAGGAGCTTTTGAAAAATTTATAGTAAGGCTTCAATGGCCACTAAGGCACAAAGACACGAAAATTGACGGCCATACAGGCACAAAATACGGCCGCTTCACGACGTACTGAACCATGCTAATAAAAGATAGATTTCCGCCCTCGATAAGCCGTTGAAGTACCTTTCTTCCGAACCGATTCCCAAATAACCGAAACCAGAGGTTGTTCAGTAAAGTCTTTTCCCACTGCGCGATGTGCCGGGAAGGCCGGAGGCCGCAGGCCTGCGATAATTAGACTTCCAGCTTTTCTACTTCCTCCCCATCGCCAATAACTCAATAACAATTTTACTTGGTAACCATCACCAGTTCTATTGAAGCTGAAACAGCGGAAACACCGCATTCGGCACATGCGCCTCCTGCATGATGGCCGCCATCTCCTGCACCACTTCAGGGAATTCGGCCGCTACGTTGTGCTCCTCAGCAGGGTCTCCGACCAGATCATACAGTTCGATCGGCGCATTGGGATCTTCTTTTACACCAAGTCTCACCGCTTTCCAATTCCCCTTCCTCACCGCTTGTTTGCCGCCTTGCTCAACAAATTCCCAGTACAAGTAATCATGTTCCTGCTGGCCTTCTTCTCCCAACAGGGTCGGGCGGAAGGAGATCCCATCTATAGCAGTACCTATTTTTTCATTGGCTATGGAAGCAAAAGTAGGAAGCACATCCCAAAAGGCGGAGATGTGGTCGGTCTTGCCAGGCTGGATGGTACCGGGCCAATACGCCACCATGGGTACATGGATTCCGCCTTCATATAAATCCCTTTTATATCCTTTAAATGGTCCGTTGCTGTTAAAGAAATCAGGGTCGGCGCCTCCCTCCTGATGGGGTCCATTATCAGAGGTGAATATGATTATTGTGTTTTCAGCCAGACCCAATTCTTCTAACTTAGCTACAATTTCCCCTACCTGCTCATCTAAAAGCTCCACCATGGCGGCGAAGGCCGCACGGGGATGATCCTGGGACATGTAGCCGCCGAGCTTATAGGTTGGGCCATCATCCACCCCTTGATAAGGGTTTTCCTCTTCGAATCTCCCCCTGTACTCTGCCATCCGCTCTTCGGGAACCACCAGTTCGGCGTGCGGAATGATTGTGGGGATATACAGGAAGAAGGGCTTCTCTTGGTTGTCCTCGATAAATTGAAGCGTCTGTTGATGGATCAGTTCAGGCCCATATTGTTCCGTTCCCTTTCCCGCATTGCCGGGAAGAGGGACAGAGTCGTGATTGCTCCAGAGGTGATAAGGGAAGTAATTATGTCCTATTCGCTGGCAGTTATACCCGTAAAATACATCAACACCCTGATTCATGGGGTCGCCTTCTGATCCCGGGTAGCCGAGACCCCATTTGCCAAATGCTCCAGTAGCATATCCCGCCTTTTTCATTACCTTGAAAATTGTCTCTACTGAATCCGCCAGAGGATACTGTCCTTCGGGTTGTATTTCGTAATTGCCACGGATAGGCGTGTGGCCCGTGTGCAGCCCGGTCATCAAGGCGCTCCTAGAGGGCGCGCAAACGGTGGTGCCGGAATAATGGTTGGTGAAGATCAATCCCTTTTCTGCCAATTTGTCGATATTCGGGGTGGCGATTTTCTCTTGGCCGTTAAAGCCCACATCACCGTAGCCCAGATCGTCTGCGATGATATAGATGATGTTTGGTTTCTCCGGTCTAGCATCCTGTCTCTCAACGGCTGGTTGGCATGCGGCAAAAAGAAGCGATAGGGCAAAAAAGAAGGTAGAACAATTCTTCATGGATGATCTTCATTTGTATGATAAGATAGCAAAAATAGAAATTCCGATGAGGAATGGCTTAAGATTTTGATAAATCAGTCGATTTAAGGGAAGCTGGTATCAACGTTAGCTCAGGAGAGAAACCGTGATGTAAAATGGAGTCTTATCATAAACCTTGGCCTTTGAACCAAATGAGGCTGTTGTCCATTAATAGAGATAGGTTTTATTTTTACATACAAAGTCACAATAGATTTGAGCCAAAAAAGTGTCAGCCACATGCTGCTTGCAGGGATTTTTTTTGCCATCATGCAGGTGTTGGTAAAGTTCCTGCCCCATATTCCAGCCATTGAGATTGTCTTCTTCCGATCCATCTTTAGCTTGGTAGCGTCTTTATGGATTTTGAAGAAAAACAACGTTCCTGTTTTCGGGAACAACAAAAAGCTATTGGTGATGCGTGGAGTCAGTGGCTCTTTAGGCTTGATCTTTTTCTTTTATACGCTTCAAAACATCCCCTTGGCCAGTGCGGTGACCTTGCAATATCTGTCCCCAATTTTCACAGCCTTGCTGGGAATTGTGCTGGTCAAACAAAAGCTCAAACTCCAGCAATACTTCTACTTTGCCATCGCCTTTGCAGGCGTGCTGGTCATTGAAGGATTTGATCCGCGGATTTCCCCGACCTTTATGATGATCGGTGTGGCATCGGCCTTCTTTTCCGGCCTAGCCTATAACATTATCCGTAAGCTTAGCACCACCGAGCATCCTTTGGTTATCGTTTTCTACTTTCCCTTGCTTACTATTCCTATTGCCACCGTATACTGTTTATTCCACTGGGTTCAACCCGTGGGATGGGACTGGCTGATCCTTCTTGGGATAGGTGTCTTTACCCAAGCTGCGCAATATTATATGACCATGGCCTATCAAAACGCCCAATTGTCTAAAATTGCAAGCTTAAACTACATCGGAATCCTGTATGCTTTGGGATTTGGCTTTATCTTTTTCAATGAAACCTTTAACTTGCTGACCTATTTTGGAATGGCTATGGTGCTTTCCGCTGTAATTTTAAATATTAGAACTAAATGAAAATAACCAAGGATCTTTATCAGGGGTCGCTCAGCTTACTGACGGATTTTTATCAGCTCACCATGGCTTATGCTTATTGGAAGTCCGATAAAGCGGAACAAGAAGCGGTATTTAACCTTTTTTTTAGAAAAAATCCCTTTCAGAACGGTTTCACCATCGCTGCTGGTTTGGATTACGTCATAGACTTTTGCAATAATTTTTCTTTCAAAGAGGAGGATCTGGATTTTCTGAGAGGGCTAAAAAACCCGGATGGAAAACCTATGTTTGAAGAGGATTTTATCCAATACTTGGCAAATTTGACCTTTACATGCGATATAGATGCGGTGGAAGAAGGTGAGGTAGTATTCCCCCATATGCCGTTGCTGAGGGTTAAAGGACCCTTGATCCAATGTCAACTGCTGGAAACTCCTTTGCTTAACTTGATCAATTTCCAGACCTTGGTGGCGACCAAAGCGGCTAGAATCACCCTGGCCGCCAAGGGAGATCCCGTAATGGAATTTGGCCTGAGGCGGGCTCAGGGGATAGACGGAGCCATAGCGGCCACCCGGGCATCTTACATAGGAGGTTGTTACTCGACCAGCAACGTGATGGCAGGGAAGCTCTTCGACATCCCGGTATCTGGAACCCACGCCCATAGTTGGATTATGTCCTTTGATTCCGAACGGGAGGCTTTCCAAGCTTATGCCGAGGCTTTTCCCGACAATTGTATTCTGTTGGTCGACACCTATGACACGATCAACGGCGTCAAAAATGCCATTGAGGTGGGGAAGACGCTCCGCGCAAAGGGGAAGGAACTGAAAGGGATCCGAATCGACTCCGGCGATTTGGCCTACTTCAGCAATGTCGCGCGGAAGATGTTAGACCAAGCAGGCTTTACTGAGGCAAAAATTGTCGCCAGTAACGACCTGGATGAGCATATTCTGACGTCGTTAAAATTGCAGGAAGCCTCTATTGATATCTGGGGGATAGGCACCAAATTAGTCACAGCTTATGATCAGCCGGCTTTAGGCGCCGTGTACAAGCTATCCGCCATGAAAAACAGCGAAGGAAAATGGGAACCAAAAATCAAGGTCAGCCAGCAGTCCATCAAAATCAATGTGCCTGGATTACATAATGTGAAGAGGTTCACTTCCAACGGAACAGCGATCGGGGATATGATCTATCTCGAAGGCGAGTTGGAAGAGCAAGATAGTTATCTGATTATTGACCCGACAGATCCTACCCGGCGTAAGGTCATTTATCCAAAAGGTGTTGAGTCTGAAATCTTATTAAAACCAATCTTCGTAGCCGGGCGACAGGTGTACGAGTCACCGACCCTGCATGAAATCCGACAAAAGACCTTGGATGGCTTGAGTCATTTCGACAGGAGCAATAAGCGCCTCACCAACCCACACATTTATCCGGTGGGATTGGAAGAGTCGCTGTATGACCTGAGAACGCAGCTGGTTTTGTCGAGCACACGGTATTGAGATGTGAGATATGAGACACAAGATTTAAGATTTGAAATAAGATTGAAGATATCGGGGATAGGTGATGGAGACGATATAGCAGCTGTCACCTGGCGTCCTTCTTCCATTATTCTTTTAACCTACTATTCTATGAAAGCCTTACTTATTATAGACGTTCAATATGATTTTCTTCCTGGAGGAGCTTTGGCCGTCAGCGAAGGAGACCTGATCATTCCAGTGATTAATCAGTTGCAGGAAAAATTTGAATTTATAGTGGCTACTCAGGACTGGCACCCGGCCAATCATGGGAGTTTCGCAGCCAATCATCAAGGGAAACGCCCTGGGGATTTTGTCCAATTGGGGAATGTAGATCAAGTGCTATGGCCGGTACATTGTGTGCAGGAATCGGAAGGCGCAGCGTTTCATAAAGATTTGGAAAAAACAAAGTGGAAATATATTGTCAGAAAGGGGACCAATCCTCACGTCGATAGTTATAGTGGCTTTTTCGATAATGATCGCAGGGAAAGTACCGGCTTAAGCCAGTACCTGAGGGAACATGGGGTAGAAGAGGTGGTGGTCACGGGTTTGGCCACTGATTACTGCGTTAAATTCACGGTGCTAGATGCCATCAAAGAGGGTTTTGAGGCAACGGTTGTCACTGACGCTACCAAAGCGGTTAATCTCTCTCCCGGCGATTATGATGCGGCTATTAAAGAGATGGTCAAGGCCGGTGCGGAAGCAAAGACTTCCAAAGAGATGTTGGGCAATTAACTATGGCGCTTGCTTATTTCACACGGAAGATGAACCTACGCAGTAGCCGCAACGGATGATCTCAGGTAGTGCCGCTCCAACGGCGGCGGTAGGTTCACCTCCATCGGATGGATAGGTAGGTCCGTTTACTATGTCATCATGTCGTAGTCTCTAGGCAATTAGTGGTTGAGTTTTTGCTCTCTTTGAAGAAAAAAACACTTACTCCTATGGAACTGTCAGATTTAAAAAGCGAAAAATTTTTACACAGCACCTTAATTTCTTTAAGTGCAATAGCTGCTGGGATGGTGGTCAAAAAGGGCTTCGATATGATCTATGAAAAGATCTACCGACAGGATCCACCCGATCAAAATCAAAGCGACAACGTGGATTTGGTTAAATTCATGGCTTACTCTGTGATTACGGGCGTTGCCATCAACCTTGTCAAAAATACGGTGATGCGGTCCGGTACCGTTTTAATTGAGAAAAAAAAGGGGATAGAACTTAAGTAAAGGATCATTTTCTTCCTGATTTAAATCAAATTAAGGGAGCGCCTTAGGCTTCAAGTTGTAGGCGTTTCTCCTCATCTCTCACCTTTTTTCAATGACAAACATCACCATCATCGGAGGTGGCGCATGTGGGACGGCTGTTTTTATTGAACTAGTGCTACAGATTGCGGCCTTGGGTTTAACGAAAGAAACAAAGCTTACCATCATTGAAAAGGATAAGGACCTAGGATATGGTGTGGCCTTCGGGACGGACCAACCAGGTCACCTATTGAATACCCAAGCCGAACTTATGGGGATTCACGCGCACGAACCCGAGCATTTTTCCGAATGGCTCAAGCGTAAAGGTGGCTCTTACCGAGACGATGTCAAGGGCTCTAGGGAAACGGATCATAGCTACACTACCCGCTTCCTTTACGGCAACTATGTAGCAGGACAAGCTGCTCATTATATCTCAAAAGCCCGACAAATGGGTTTAGAGGTAGCAATTATCCATGCTGAGGCCGTGGATATCCACCACGAAGCAAGCCGATATAGGGTGGTTTGCAACGACGGTGATCATCATCCATCGGATTTTGTGATATTGTCTTTAGGTACCCCTAAACCTCAAAATTATAAAGATTTATTGGACAACCCTGGATACATTGATTTCCCTTGGCCTTCTGAAAAAATATTACAAAAAATCCGTCCGGAAGAAAGTGTGGGTATCTTAGGTACCAGTCTGAGCGCCATAGACACGGTGATGACCTTAGTGGATAATGGACATCACGGTCCCATGACCCTATTTTCTCCCGATGGTATGCTGCCGAGAGTGCAGCCAGAAATACCCCGGGATTATGACCGGCGGGTTTTGACCCTTAGCCATATCCATCGGATTAAGAGAAAAACACTAACTAAGGTTTCTGTCAAGGATGTCTTTCGCTTATTCCAACAGGAGGTAGAGACCCATGCGAAAGATAAAGTGGACTGGGACTATTTTAACAGAGAGAAGAAGGATGCGGAGAAGCTACTGCACCGAGACATCGCGATTGCGGAAAAAGGGGGCGATGAATTATCAGATGTAATCTATTCCCTAAGATATGATGCCGGTACCATATGGCAAATGTGGGATGCTGACGAGAAGAAGCTGTTTAAAAAGTGCCTTGGATCTCACTGGATGGCTTACCGCCATGCCATGCCGCTTTATAATGCCTATAGGCTAAAAGCGCTCTTCGAAACGAAGCAACTGCACGTGCTGCCCGGCTTGGAAGGGGTTGAGTTTGATGAGGAGCACCGCGCTTTTAATATGAAGTTGGAGGATTCTGCACCTAAACAAGTAGATAAACTGATCAATGCCACCGGAAGTCCCTCACATTTAGAAAAGATGGGCAGCCCTTTGATTGATCGGTTACTTGAGCGAAGGTACCTGTGTCCTTATCCGGCTGGCGGTGCGCTGATCGATCGCTTAACGATGCAAACCATTTCTCCAATGGGAGGAGAGTCCATCTATGCCCTCGGTCACTTGACCAATGGGATGTTGCTTGACGTTAATGCTGTCTGGTACAATGTCAGGACCGCGGCTACCCTCTGTGAACATTTGCTATCCCGGATTAAGTATGGAAGTATATATTGAACTGTACAAAAGCATTTTTCCGTACTTACTTTTTATCCCTATTGGCTATTGGTTAAACAAGAAGCAGTGGGTACCAAAAGCTTGGATCACTAAGCCGTTGATATACGGTTTCATGCCTGTGCTGGTGATCAATCATGTATTGGAAGCTGAAGCTGTGAAATTGGCCATTCTGCCGGTCCTTTCCTTTTCTTTGGCAGCAGCCATGATCCTTCCCGCTCGGTGGGCTTACAAAAAGATGCCGAAGGCCGACGAGCCTTTCCTTTTGGAAAGCTCCTTTTCGTTCTTTAATGTGGCCTTTTTTGGGATACCGGTGGTCACCGCACTTTTTGGTGAAGAGGGCGTGACGACATTGATTTGCATTTATATAGGAACGGCCTTGTACGGCAACACCATCGGATATTACCAAGTGGCCCGATCGAAATACTCGAAGAAGAAGGCGCTGTTAAAGATCTTTAAAATACCTTTCTTATACGTATTCCTAGGGGCTCTGGGCATGAAATTGTTGGAGGTAGAGACTCCGGATACGCTTTCTCCAATCATTGATGTGTTTAGTGTGGTGGTATCGGCAGGCGGCATGATGATGGTCGGCATGAATGTATTGAACGTAAATTTTAAGGCATTGGACAAAAAATATTTTTCCAAGATTTTGTCTCTCCGCATGCTCTGTGCAGCATTAATTATGGGATTGTTGTTGCTTGCGGAATTTAGGCTTCTTGATCAGCTTGGGGATGAAGACCGCCAGATGTTGGCTTTAATCCCATTCTTCCCTATAGCTGCCAGTGTCACGGTATATGCAAGCTTTATTGAATCAAAAGAAGAGCAGTCCAGTATTTTAGTATTGTTGACAGTGATGATCTCCCTTCTTTTTGTACCTTTAGTGGCTGTCTGGTTTTAAAAGTTCTGCAAATAGCTGCTTTTATTCTGATGTATGGACAACAGAAATGGGTAGGTTTAATGAAATGTACCAGTTTTGAAGCGATTTTTTACAAAATTTGTGGGATCTAGGTCTGATTTTGAGTAAAATTCTAACAAAAATTGACTTTTTTTGCATTGTTTAAATTGATTCCACGAGCTGGATCAAACAACCTATACGAGGAATCAGCATAGTAGAGTGTACATATTTGCAACAATGACAATAAACGAACCATTATGATTTTAGGTGTATTAAAAGAACCCTCACCGGAGACGCGTGTTTCTCTCCATCCTGATGCTGTAAGGGCACTGGTGGCTGCTGGAAACAAAGTCTTGATCGAAGTAGGAGCGGGTCATGCCGCTTTTTTATCGGACGAATTGTATAAGGAAGCCGGAGCAGAAACGGTGGAACGCATTGCAGTTCTATCCAACGCAGAGATGATTTTCCAGATTACACCTTTGGCCGAAGCTGAATGGAAGAGCTTAAGTTCAGGTAAGATAGTCGTCGGTGTGTATCAGCCGTTGGTAGCCCGCGAGTTAATGGGTCAAATGGCACAGCAAGGCATCACCTTGTTCAGCATGGATTCTATACCAAGGATATCCAGGGCCCAAAGTATGGACGTGTTATCGAGTATGAGTACTGTCTCTGGTTATAAAGCGGTATTGTTGGCGGCTGCTCATTTGCCTCGTTTTTTTCCGATGTTAATGACCGCGGCAGGCACCATTCCTCCGGCCAAAGCACTAGTAATCGGAGCAGGGGTTGCGGGCTTGCAAGCGATTGCTACTGCCAAGCGGCTGGGTGCTGTGGTAGAGGCCTTTGATACCCGTGCTTCAGTGAAGGAGCAAGTGCAAAGTCTCGGCGGCAAATTCGTGGAAGTGCCAGGCGCGGTAGAAGATAAAGGAGCGGGGGGATATGCGGTAGAGCAGTCCGAGGAATACAAAAGGAAGCAATCAGAGATGCTGGAGCAGTCCATCGTCAAATCAGACGTGGTGATTACGACGGCTTTGATCCCTGGAAGACGAGCGCCTTTACTTATAACCAATGCCATGCTGAAGAAAATGAAGCCGGGGGCGGTAGTAGTCGATTTGGCTTCCGTCAACGGCGGCAACTGCGAGGGGACGGTCGATAATCAGACAGTGGTGATCGAAGGCGTGACCATCATTGGGAGTTCGGCCTTACCCGCGACAATGCCCGAAGATGCTACGCGGATGTATAGTAAAAACCTCCAGACTTTCCTAAAGCTGTTGCTCAACAATGACCAGCTTAACCTCAATTTCGAGGATGAGATCATTAAAGGTACCTGTATCACACATCAGGGCGCCATTGTTTTTCAACCCTTATTAACCGCTTAATTATGGAAGATATTTTAAATTACTTAACAGATAACCAACAACAGATTTACATTTTTATCCTTGCGGTTTTTGTAGGGGTAGAGGTGATTTCAAAAGTGCCTACGGTCTTGCACACCCCACTGATGTCTGGATCTAACGCCCTGTCAGGTGTTGTAATCGTGGGATCCATTATAGTTCTGGGCAATACTGCTGCTGACAATTATGTCGGCTTGGTGTTAGGGTTTGTTGCGGTGGTACTCGCGACGCTTAACGTGGTAGGCGGCTTTGCTGTGACAAACAGAATGTTAGAAATGTTTAAAAAGAAACCTGCTAAAAAATAAACCCAATGATAGAGTCTATTATTTCTTTAAGTTATTTGGTGGCGGTGGTACTTTTCATCGTGGGGATGAGGATGTTGAGCCATCCCGACACTGCACGGCGTGGCAATGGTATTGCTTTGACGGGGATGCTAGTGGCCATTGCTGCATCTTTGCTTACCCCTGGCCTCAACAACATCCTGATTATTTTGATCGCTATGGCGGTAGGAACCGTCGGTGGCTTATATTTTTCCAAAACCGTTAAGATGACGGCTATGCCCGAATTGGTATCCTTCTTCAATGGGATGGGCGGGGCCGCTGCTGCCTTGATCGGTTTGGTTGAATACCAGTATTTAGCTGCTGGTGCCATGGGGCAGGGTATTGTGTTAATGGTGAGTTTGATATTAGGTTCGGTTTCTTTCACCGGAAGTTTAATCGCCATGGGTAAACTTCAAGGCAAGATCAAGGATATCCGTGTAAATAAGCTGTTCGCCTTTTTCGTCTTTGCCTTGGCCATAGGGTTGGCCGCTTATGTACTTTATGCGGGAGTTCCTAACTCACCGTTGATTTACGGAGTCCTGATAATCTCGTTGATTTATGGGTTGTTGTTTGTGTATCCTATTGGCGGGGCAGATATGCCGGTTGTTATTTCTTTGCTGAACGCCTTGACAGGGGTGACTGCCGCTACTACAGGTTTGTTGTATGACAACATGGTGATGTTTATGGGGGGTGTTTTGGTAGGTTCTGCGGGATTGATCCTTACCTTGCTGATGGCCAAAGCCATGAAC
>Ga0079224_100004842_pt1 | contig 17543 bp, 11 predicted proteins | sample Stecom2015_FD_80414 | JGI IMG/M metagenome (GOLD analysis project Ga0079224, IMG submission 80414) | Agricultural soil microbial communities from Utah to study Nitrogen management - Steer compost 2015 | ecosystem: Environmental > Terrestrial > Soil > Agricultural land | place: USA: Utah...
CATTGCGAGGTTGAGCCCCCAAAACCTGTTATCAATATTACGCCCTAAAATGGCAACCTTCTCTCCGGGACTAAAAGAAGGAACACCATCAATAACGACTTTTTCTCCCTCCCAACTTCCACCAGGGTAATGGATAAAAATCTCCTCTAGTCCAAACAACTGTGAATTAAATCCATACTCTTTTGAGAGCTTAAAAGTCATTTGAGTTGCAATAGTTCCATCTTCAACAACAATGCTTTTTTGTTCTAAGAAATGCCCAATAAAAATACTATCTGAAGCTTTAAGTTGGTCTTCAACACTAACACGTATGAAAGTAGTGGCGTGAACTGGGAGTACGACAAATAAAATGATGAATACTAATGAATTTAGCATGGACTCCCCCGTTATTACTTTATCGGCTGAGTCCATTGAAAGCTTAAGTCTCCGTCAGGGTGAATCCTTGTTCTCCATCAAGCTTAAAATCAGTTATTTTTCCACAGCTTGGAGAGGCATCGATGATTAAGATAGTGTTATCAAAATCACTAAGATCATTAAGGAAAGTCCCTAGGTGAGCGAGCTCTCGATCCGAAAGACCAAAAGAGATATTTTCAAAAATGATCAATGTATCAGTAATATTTTTAAGCAGACGATTAAGAAGATAAATTCTCTGCCGCTCTCCTCCCGACAGGGAGTTTAGAGGACGATCTAGACTTAAATAATCAAGATTAAGAAGTTTAAGGTAATCCCAAACTCTCCTGAATTTCGGAGTTAAAGTAACTCTACTTAAAACTTCTGAAATAGGTTTTGAATACGCTTCACTCAGTGTCATCTTACCATCTGAAAGATTTGCATAAAGAGGCTTAATTTTAAGACCCCGACACTCTTCACATTCCAGAACAATATCTTCAAGATACTGCATCTCAATGGTGATGGATCCTTTTCCTTCACACTTGGGACACATTCCTAATTCAGAATTGCTTGAAAGATGTCCCTCTTTCAAATTCATACTTTTAACCATTGGAAGCTTTAAGAAATGTTTTCTAATAACTGATGCAAGTTCAGTCATTGAACCAATAGTAGAACGGGAGGTGAAGCGATTGAGGTCACTTGAAACAACAATAACATCTCTTATCCCTTGATAGTTTTTCAGCCCTTTGATTCTATATTCAGCATCATCAATTTCAGGGATGCCGATTTTTTTTGAAATTTCATTCCCTATCACTTTTATGAAAAGAGATGTTTTACCGGTCCCTGAAGGGCCATCAATCCAAGTCATTCTATTGAGTGGTATCTTTATATCTTTAAAAGTATTGCCATAAATCCCGGCTTCCTTAACCTCAATGAACTTCAAGTTTTTATTGTCATGCTTTTTGACATTAAAAACGATTCTCTCTTTCTTCTTTAAAAACTCTTTAGGATTTCCATGATAGAGTATCTCTCCTCCCTCTTTCCCAGAAGCAGGCCCCATCACAATTAACTCATCACTTAAACTTTGAACCAGTTCTGAGTGATCAATAAGGATCACCGAGTTTCCTTGGTCAAGAATGTTACGAAGTCCCAAAATAAGTTTTCGAATCTCCCCTTCTCGAAGCCCTAAACTTGGTTCATCTAAAATAAAGAGAGAATCAGTGCCCTTGAAAGAGAGATATTTAATTAAAAGAAGCCTTTGGTATTCGCCTGCAGAGATAGATTTCACTTTTCGAAGTAAACTTAAGTGCCCCAGTCCCAAATCTTTTGCCGTTTGTAATTTTTCAACTACTTCACGACATAGCCGCTGGTAACTTGTAGAGTTATCCACACATTGATCTTTAAATATCTCAAAACATTCATTCACTGTGAGTTTCATCAGATCTTTAAGTGAGAAGAACTGATCATTAAACTTGAGAAAGTAATGAAAGATATTTTCATTCAATCGAGTCGTTTCGCAGACTGAGCAAGGCTCTTCTTTTTTAAGTTGAGAAATATAAATACGTACGGCCGGTTTATAGCGCTTACTTTCGAGGTAGCGCTTAAGTTCTCCATACCCACAAAACTTTCCTGATCCCTCTTCTAGTAATTTAAAAAAAGACTTTGGAAGAGTTTTGATTGGAACATCCAGAGGAATCTTTTCCTTCTTCGCTAGTTGCATGAAGGCCAATTTCTCATCATGAAAAGGACTGTAGTTTAAAAACTTCAATCCTCCCTCATTGATAGTTAAGTCATGACTAATGAGTTTCCTATCGTCATATACAAGATTTGCACCATAACCATTACAGTGAGTGCAAGCACCTAGAGCTGAATATGGTGAAAAAGCATTCACACTCGCAAGCTGTTTTGATTCAAAAAAACAAATAGGGCAATGCTTATGGTTTTTAAAATGAATTCTTTCTAACTTGTTATCTGAAAAAAGATAAAGAGAAATCCCAGCCTCAAGTATTTTAAGTTCAGCGAATTTCTTATCAATACTCTTAGGCTGATCCCATTTGAATCGAAAGATTTCCCAGAACTCATCACTCTCATCATAGGAGTGAATATTCTGCTCTTCTGCAGAATAACTTCGGGCCGGAATGAAATCCTCACCCATTATGACTGAATAGTCCTGACGATGGACAAGAATGTGACCAACTCCCTTAGAAGTCCCATCTGCTGTTAGTTGAGTTGCGGGTGAACTCAATACAAGCTCTTCTTTATGAACCGGACACAATTCATGGGAGAACCCATGAAAAAGGTTCTGAAAGCTATCTGTGAGCTTCATAATGTCGCTGACAACACTGCGAGAACCTACTATCGGATTTATCTGAGGCAGCCCAAAAACCGGCAACACCGGACTTATAGAATCCACATCAACTGCACTTGGCCTATCTGAAAAGAATTTCAATGAGTTTGGAAAAGAATTAACAAAACGCCTTTTGGATTCTGTTAATAAAGTATGGAAGGCCAGAGAAGTCTTACCTGATCCAGAAGGACCTGCCAGACAAACCAGCTTGTTTAAAGGGATATCAATATTAATATTTTTAAGATTATGAACTCGGGCACCACGAATTTGGATGAACCCTCTTTGATCCATTTGCATAAAGAGAAGATCTCACAAAGAATGAGATGAGAGAACGAAAAAGGCCCCAAAAAGGGGCCTTCTCCGAACAATAAAGTCTTGTAATTAACGTTTAGAGAACTGGTAAGACTTACGTGCACCAGAAAGACCGTATTTTTTACGCTCAACTTTTCTAGGGTCACGAGTAAGGAAACCAGCAGTTTTAAGCTCTGAACGACATCCGTTCTCAAGCTTAAGAAGAGCACGAGCGATACCAAGACGGATAGCTCCTGCTTGACCAGTTACACCACCACCACGAACGTTGATTTTAAAATCATAAGTATCACTTACTTTAAGTAAGTTAGTTGGTTGGTTAACGATGTAACGGCTAGTTGCCTTTGGGAAATAGTTAGTTACTTCGCGGTTGTTGATAATGATTTTTCCTGTTCCACGTGAAGCATAAACACGTGCTACTGCCGACTTACGACGACCAATAGTGTGAACATCATAGGATTTAGCTTTGCTCATATCTATTCCCTTTCAATTATACGTTTAGTTTTAAAGGTTCAGGCTTTTGAGCTTCGTGGTCGTGATTCGGACCTACGTAAACTTTAAGCTTTGTAAATTGTTTACGGCCAAGAGTATTCTTTCCAAGCATACCACGAACTGCTTCTTCAACGATTGCAGTTGGTTGTCTTTCAAGCTGCTCTTTAGCAGTGCGAGACTTGATTCCACCAATGTGATTTGTGTGCCAGAAATAATTCTTATCATCCCACTTCTTTCCAGTGAAACGAACTTTCTCAGCGTTAATAACAATAACGTAATCACCAGCATCGTTGTGAGTAGTAAAAGTCGGCTTATGCTTACCTTTTAATACTTTAGCAACTTCAGATGCTAGACGACCTACAACCATATCTGTTGCGTCTACTACGTACCACTTCTTATTGGCCATTTCGGCTTTTGTGATCGTGTAAGAACTTTGCTTGATCATAATCAACCTTCCATTAATAAAATTTTTTCCCTTATAAATATAATGCGGCCATACGTCAAGAGTTCTACACTAAGCCAGCGTGCTAAGGATGCTAGCGCGAGAACACAGCCTTCTTTTAATTGTACGGGGGTTAAAAGAAGCCAATTGACACATGGAAGCGACCAGGGTCCTCTAATCTACCATCAGGCCCTTTCTTTCTCAAGAGTTTTATCCCATAATCGAAATCAAGTGTACCCACCGGGGTCAAGATCTTGAAAGTAATACCTACTGAATCCCTCAAATCCCCTAAATCAACAGAATCCACAAACACGCGCCCCGCATCATAAAAGGCTCCGATAATCATTTTATCATTTATAAAGTAGCGAGGTTCAATTTTTAGGTTCGCAAGATAGGCCCGATTCTGAACTCTAAACTCGGATATATCTCGGCCATCGGGCATACGGTTAATTTCCTCATCCTGGAAACCTCGTACGATATCCATACCAGATAATCGGAAAACTTTAATGTTTGGAATATAACCTCTTCTTAAAGGCCCTCCTTCCCAACTAGCGCCATCAATTGTTTCTCGACTGAGATTTTCCTGAATTCCCCCCACCATAGAAATAGCGACCGTACCGTTCTTAAATGGAATGTAAAACCTGTTTCGAGAAATCAACTTGTAATAATTAATCGTCAGATCCTTAGTCTCTTGAGATAAAAAATTCGGATTAGCGTATTCCACAGACATATTAAAGAAGGCACCAGCGGTTGGATTGATTTGTGAGTTTCTCAAATCGAAAGTCAAACTTGGAGTAATTGCCCCAATTTTGAAGCTTCCATTATCTAAGTCCTCTGTAGCATTAAACTGAGAAATAGCTTCCAGCTGATAACGAAGAGAAGCTGAAATTCGTTTACTTAAATCACGGGTCAGTGTGGTATTAAAGCGAGCAATATCAGCATCGAAAGAATAGAAACGTCGACGTTGATAGGCCAACCCTGTCTGGAGATCAATCTGCGTATCAAAAAGATCACTCTTGTTGTATGTGAGTGATGTATTATGCTCTAAGAGACGCTTGTCTTGCTTTCTTCGATTTTGATCAAGAGTTTGGTAATCAAGCCTTTGGTTTATCTGAGAGCGAAGAGTCAGTGCTTGGTTGGCGCCCGCAATATTTTGGTAAGAAGCGGTAGCGGATAACTTCACACCTAAGTCAGTTCGGTACCCAGGAGCAACTTCTATAAGACCATAGTCACGTTCCGAGACTCGCACAATTAAGTCAGTATGTTCATCAATTGAGGTGTGCTTTAGGGGATAAACAGAAACCGAATTAAATAAACCGGTTGAACTCAGAGAAGACTCTAGGGCTTGAGTTTTTTGAGGGGTAATAATATCTCCCCGATCAAAGACGATTTTCTTTTCCAACACCCTTCTTTGTGTTTTTAAGTTCCCTATGAAAATAGGACGATTCAGGCGCACCATGGGTCCAAGATTTACAATCAAGTGAACATCCACTTCGGCACCATTGGTAGAATAAGCAACGATAGAATCATCATTGACGTTACTTACCTCTGCAAAGAAATATCCCTTATTCTGCAAGAATTGATTTACTTCTTTAATGTCATCCGTGAGATCTATTGGATTGAAGGGCTTACCAATATTATTTTTCATTAAGTCATGGAGATCACTTTCGTACTCAGCAGGTACTCCGGTGAATTGAATATTTCGAACGCTAGCTTGTCTGCCTTCCTGAATAATATACTCTACACGGGCTTCAGATTTGTCTTCATTGAAAGATGTGTGAGGACCTATAACTTTTATTTGAACATAGCCTTTTGAGATATACTTTCGTCTCAAGAAATCTATAAAATAATTTAAGTATTCGACGTCATAGTAATTAAGCGAAGCGAGTTCGAAAGCCTCTTTTTGATAGAAACTTTTTATTTTAGATTCGTTGTAAAAACTAGAGCCACTGAATGTGACATTCTTGATGCGTGTTCTTTGCCCTTCATCAATTCTCACCTTATATAGAAGCACATCTTCTTGGTACTTATTCTTAAAAACAGAACGATTAATTTTTACATTAACATTAAGGTAAGCAATCTTCTTATAGTACTCTTGGATTTCTAATCGAACAATTGATTCAGAAACAGGTCGTTTGTACTGCTTAAAAAGTCCTGTTATGAGCCCTAGTAACTGATCCCTTGTCTCCCTGTGAATTCCCTCGAAATCAAAAGTAAAGAATTGATCGTTTTCTACATTGATATCAAGCTCAACTTTCTTTTCTTTGATTACCGGATTGAGCTCCAAGTGAATAAGGTAGTAACCATACGAGAAAAGATCCCTCTGAGCTTCATCTAACAAAAGCCGAAATCGATTATAATCAAAAGGTTTATCATAGAGATGAAGAAATTTTCGATGAAGAAAGTTATTAACAAACTCTGATTTACTTGATGTCGAAAGGCCCTTATAAACTCGTGGTTGATCCAAGGTAATAACCACCGATAATTCCACGAATTCATTCTTATCAATGACTTTAATTTGAACTTGATGATCAGGGTAACCTAAAGAATCTAGTTTTTGCTCTAGGGCCGTTTTACTTTCACCTAAAAGAGAAGGTTCAAAGAACTCGCCCTCTTTAAACTTCACGACGTCATATGGATCCATATCAAGTGCGGAGCCAGGAAATACGATTCCCACAGATTTCACAATTGGTTTCAAATCAAAGTGAATCTTAAGTTTTTTATCACTATCTACTTCATAGCTAAAAGATTTATAGCCTCCATCAGAAGCAATGATTTTTATACTTTCTCTAAAATGTAGATAGCTTCTATACTCTCCCTTGAGGGCCCTAAATTGTTTCTTTCTCGATTGGCATATCTTAATTGGGGAACAACTAATCTCGACCCTATCAATCTCATAGGCCCATGTAGAAAAACTAAATAATAAGGTTAATAAAAAAAGAATCATTTAAATGTCCATCGTACCTTTAAGTCACCGCCGATGGAATTATCAATCACATCCTCTAGACCTTCTTCATTGGTTCTGAGTTCGTAAACACCTTCCAATTGCATTTTCTTATTTAAATTATACGTTAAGTTCATACTTTGTCTTTGCCCAATACTCCCACCCATGGTGGAGGAAACAGACAAGGTCATTGCATCATCAAGACGCTTTTTGAGTTCAATCTTTGTAGCTGAACGAGTTCGGCCGAGAGTTCCCTGACCATCTTGCGAACGACCAGTTAGCATAGAGGTCGTTTGAGACTGCTCAAAAACTGTTCCTAAGTTAATCTGGAGACCGAACTGCTTATTTAGAATGTCTGCGACTTTAAAGCGATCAAAAACAAATGAACCAACTCCAACGGAAGTAAGGTTTTGTTGCTCGCGTGGATCCAGCGTACGTTGGATCTCATCTGTATAACCAAAAGCAATCAGAGAAAATATCGAGTTTCTTGTAAGTGGAGGATCGGAGGTTAGATCAAAGTTAAAGCGTTCTAAATCACCATAGGCCTTTGCCTGAATATTAAAGTTTGAGATACTGGTGGTGGCCTGGACATCAAAGTCTGGGTTTGTTATTTCTTTTTTAGGTGAGAAGTTAAAGTCCGCTCCTACAATTGTATATTCATTATTTTTGAAGAATATTCTTGAGCTGTTAGCAGGAGCGTATAGTCTTCCCTCAGCTTTGGGCCTTAATGGGTTTCCAATAAGTCGAACTTGTCCTCTTAGAGCAACATCTAACATCGAGTTGTTAACGGTAACAGGGTTCTCCGCTTTGACGTTTACTCCAAGATTAAAAAGTTTACCCAAAATGGAATCTTGATCTTCTGGAAGATAACGAATCTGGGAAACAGATGCAGACTTTCCAGTAAAGTCCCCTAACTCATTTACAATATGGGCCTTATTAACAATAAGGTCTCCGGAAATGTTGTAAGGGTAGTTATTTCCTAAAACAATTCCTTCTCCTGATACATTGATGACAGACTTACCAAGAATAGGAATTTCAGCTCTATCAATAACATACTTAAAATTCACATCAGGCTCATCGCCATCAAAGTAAATATCACCTAAAAAAGATTCTTTCCCACTATCTAAGCTTGATACTAAATTATGAACAATAAGTTTTCGATCTATCAAAGAGAGGTCGAATTTAAGATTATTGATATTCGTCGGTAAGTTTTCTACACCTAGTGATATACCATCACTTTTGGCATTCATAACAAACTGGTAATTGTCTTTTAAACCAGAGATTTTTGAAGTTAATTCAAAATCACCTTCACTTGATAAGATTTTGGAGAAAAGAATTTCAAGAACCTTCGCATTAACAACGAGTTCTTGTTCAATTTCTACCTTCTTACCAAATTCACCAACTCCTCGGTTCTTTAACTTTACATCAGAAGTCTCCACATTAAATGACCAGTGAGAAATTTTATTGTTTTCAATAACGTATTCTGGATACTCATTTTCGTAATGGAAGTTAAACCCAGGGTGATTGAAAGAGATTTCTTTAAAGTTCGCAACCAGATCAAAGTTATGAAGGTCTGAGGTAAAGCTAGAAGATCCATCGAACTTCACCTTACCCGTCAAATTTTCAGAGTCAATGTGATATCCTAAGAGTGCGATCCAGTGAGGTTTGATATCATCAATATCAATTTTTAAATTAATAAAAGAGTTCTCCATGGGAGAAAAGGCATATTTAAAATTTGAAACCAAAGATTTACCAAAGACATTCAGTGAGCCTGAAAGTTCAAAAGGTCTGATATTAAGATCAATAAAAGAATCGTGATATCGATAATTTTGATAAACGGTCTGACGTAATAAATTCTTGAGATCAATCGAAAAATCTAATTTCGATCCTTGTCCATTAAGGCTACCTGACATGAGGCCATCAACATTAACTCCAAGACGTCTTGCGTGAGTAAAACTTGATAAGAGAAGATTATCCCAAAAGAAACCTACTTTAAGATAATCGTTTTTTAGATCATAAGAGAAGTCTCCTGAAATATAGGAATTCTCTTTCTTGAGTTTTACTTTGTTAAATGAGGGTTCCCTGTCTTTAAACAGTAACTCCATCTCTGCTTCGGAAAAAACTTCTGAATAGGCGAGGACATCCTCTGCACTTAAGTTTGCTTTAACTTTAAGGTCTTCAAGCTTGATCTGTCCGTAGATATAAGCATCAATCCTTGTTTTAAAATCCAAATCCTTAGGGAGAAACGAGAGCTTAGAAAAAATTGGATTTAAAATTTTAATCACATCATTATGGTGGGCCATTGGAGAATCAATCCCAATAGCAATATCAGAGTTTTTCCAACTGACGCTACCGGAACCATGAATTTGGGTTACACCCACTAGTGCATCAACTTTGTTGATGACCACCATACCCTCACTAATAGGGATAGAGACATCAATATCTGATTCACCAAGCTGATATCCCAAAATACCGAAGTTAGAAAACTTACCTTTGAAATCAATGCGAGTTCTTTTCGGGGGCCCATAAACTTCTAGATCTAAATCACCTGTTCCCGTGAGTTCAGTTTTCGCGATATTACCTAAGTCAGTTAAATTTAGCCTTCCGTTCTTAACTTGAAACCGCAGATCTTTGGAACTTGCATATCCTACTACCGAAAACCTCGAGTTTAATAAATCGACATCGGCCTTCATCTGGAACTCTCTATCGATAATAGAGAATTCAGATTTAAAGAGCTGGGCTTCTTCAATTCTTAAAATTTCAAAATCTTTATCTCCCACCTGGAGTGCAAGATCTCTGATAACAAAGCTGTCTTCAGGAACAAAATAAACATTTTTTCCTGATCTCTTAACCACTAACTTCCCTACGAGCCTTCCATCCAGTACATCTAAAAAGTCTAAGTAGTTTAGTGCATCGTTGAGTCGGAAATTGTTGGCGTCTAACTCAATATCTTCGTTCAAGAACTGTGCCGTAGGTAAAGAGAACAAAGTAACAGGTCTGATGAGTTCAACACTTCCTTTATCTTCTTTCACTGAGAAGTGATTTACATCAAGAACACCATTTTTAAAACTTAAGCCGGCCCGTAACTCATCAACTTCCAATAAATTGGAATTAAGTCTTTCTATAAATAACTCTGAAGAAACAGAGTAATTGTCTTTCTCGTACTCAATGCCAAAAAGTGTAGACGCAACTCCTCCATTAATTTTGATGAAGTCGGGAAGCTCAAATTGTCTGTGAGTGGCATTGAGATATATTTTTGAATCACCCTTGAGTGATACTTTGGCAGTGGAGAGCTTCCTGTAGTTTAAGACTTCCCCCCGCAGTAGCATCTGGTGAATGTCATGTTGAATTTTTAGTCGCTGGATGGATACATTTTTTCTATCAACATGGAGATCTCCCCAGATTTCGTCAATCGCAATTTCGTTTATAATACTCAAGTTGGAGACATGAAATCGTGAAGTTAATTTTCCGTCCTGTTCAAAGACTTTAAACCGCTTGAGATTGATTTCGCGATCATTGTAATTAATGAGAGTATTTTCCAGTAGTAAGGTATCAACATGAAAGGGTAAGTTTTCTACTGTTTTAAAAACATTCTCGATAACTTCTTCTGGAATCTCTTCTTTTGTAGCTTTGGCCTCTTTTCCTTCTTTGAGTTTTATATCCAACACTGCATGAGAAACTTTCAGCTCACCCAGGGATATTTTTCGCTCCTCTATTTCAATGAGACTTAGGTAAATACCAATAAGCCCCATTTCAGCCCAAATATACTCTTCATCATTGATTTTTTTTAAAACGCTTACCTTGTTGAATTCAACACCTGGCGGAAAAAGACTAATCTCCATCTGCCCAAGAGATAATTCTACTCCGGCCCTTCTTTCTGAAATATCTGTAACAACTTTAGTAACTAAACGAGCAAAGGACTCTGTTTGCACAAAGACGCCCAAAGCAACAAGTGTTGTCATTAAGATGAATAAGAATGCAGCGATGACGCTATTAAATCTCATTCAACCTCTTTAACATCTTTGAGCTTAACCGATAAGAGCTATCGATAAGATGAATATTCTCAAGAACTTTTTTTGCAGATGCCTTTTCTCCGAGCTGAATTAGAAGTTCAACTTCTAAATATGAGAAGGAAAGATAATCCGTCTCTAAAGTGCATTTCTCTAAAGCTTCGTAGCAGTAATCAAGAGCGATCCTATAATCTTGAAGTTTCATTAAAGCATGAACTGCAAGATAGCTGGCCTTCAAAAAATCGACTTCATCAACGGAGGCTTCTTTAACTTTCTTGGCACACATTAAAGCAGACTTATTAAAATCAGATTGAATAAAACCTACTGCAAGATTCAGCCACCCAGAAGGATCATACTCCATATACTTTAACCCTTCTGCAATTTCTGCATCAGAGTCTACAACGGAATCATCGACCCAATCCGTGATTGTTACTTCTTTTTCTTTTTCATCTAATGTTAAATCTATCGGCTCTAAATCCTCTTTGACTTCATTAGCTAGAGATCGAGGCGTGATGAAATATTTTTTCAAATGCGGGTAGTATTTAGAGAAATGTACAAAGTTATAATGAGTGTCTTTTTTTATAGCATCCGCATATTGATGAGCTTCTTTTTCAAGAGAGAGAAGATCCATTAGATTAAGGACGATCCCCTTCATTTCTACGTCTTCAAAGTAGATAATAAGCTCGATGAGTTTTTTATAATCAAGACTATTCTCAATTCCATGGTTATAGAGCACAAATAAATGATGATAAATTTTTGCAGCATTATTGGATTGGTAGCTAGCAAAGATCTTTTCCAGCTTCAAAAGACGATCGGCTTTATTTTTTAAATTAAACTTATGAAAACAATCTTTGATTATTTTTTGTATTTCATCTTCAAGTTCTTTGTTCCATCCCCGATCAAAACTTAAGGCCAACTCTTTAAGTTCCAAATTAAAATCACTTTGAAAATATTTCTTACGTATTGTGATAACTTCATCAAAGACTTGTGGGATTTTTCTTTCAAACAAATAAAGGTAGAAATCAGAAATCTTTTCGTTGAGTTTATTTAATGCTCCTATTGAAGCATATAATTTAATTTCTAAAACCTTTGATTCAATTCCTTGGTGGTTTAACTGACTAATGATTTCTAAAGATTGGTGAGAGTCTTTATTGGCCTTGATAAATTCTAAAGCAAGATCATAAGGAAGAGCGACACCCTGTACCTGGTACACTTCAATCAAAAGACCCAACAACTCTTGACTCTTTTGTAACAACAGAGTTTGTTCAAGAAGTTGTTGGGCTTCGATATATCTTTGTTCGGCCATCATAAGCCGAATTTTTTCTAGATTATCCACTAATGTCGCTTCCTACGGCATAATTAAATACTTAATTTAATTATACGTTAAAAAGCTTCTGGGATAAATAATTGGTAGAAAATTGACTCGTTATAAAGTCTTTATCTTCTAAAATCTGCTTATGAAGCTCAAGATTTGTTCTAATCCCGCTTACAACTGTCTCATCAAGCACTCTTTGAGCGCGAGTAATACAGTTTTCCCTGTTGTCGGCCTGTACAATGATCTTAGAAATCATAGAATCATAGTAAGGTGGTACAGTATAACCGGTATAAATGTAATCATCTGTTCTCACACCAATTCCCCCAGGACGGTGGTAATGGATGATAGTTCCAGGTGAAGGCATTCCAGTTTTAGGATCTTCAGCATTAACACGGAATTCAATAACATGGTTTCTAAACAAGATATCTTCTTGCTTGAAGCGCATGACATCTCCCTGAGCATGACGAATCATTTCAGCGATAAGATCAATTCCTGTTCGACCTTCTGTCACTGGATGTTCAACTTGAATACGCGTATTCATTTCCATGAAATAGAATTTCTTCGTATCTTGGTCGTAGAGAAATTCTACCGTCCCGGCAGAATCATAATCTACAAACTTTGCTAGTCGAACAGCTGCTTCGCAAATCTCTTCACGAACTTCTGGAGTTAAAACAGGAGAAGGTGCTTCTTCAAGAATTTTTTGGAATCTACGTTGAATAGTACAATCTCTCTCTCCCAAATGAATCACATTCTTATGCTTATCTGCAAGAATTTGAACTTCAATGTGGCGTGGATTCTGAATGTATTTCTCAATGAAAAGCGTTCCATCACCGAATGCAGCTTTTGCTTCTTCACGGAGACGACCAATTGCTGGCCACAAGTCATCCATAGAATCAATCCGCTTCATTCCGCGACCACCACCACCAGCAGAAGCTTTAATAAGGATAGGGAATCCCATCTCTTCAACTTCTCTTTGAATTTCCGCATCTGCCATATTCTCAATATGAATTGGTTCTAGAGTAGGGACATTGGCCTTCTTAGCAGTAATCTTAGATTCAATTTTATCACCCATAGAGTTGATACAAGCAACAGATGGGCCAATGAAAGTAATTCCCCACTTCTCGCACATGCGTGCAAACTCAGTATTTTCTGAAAGGAATCCGTAACCTGGGTGAATGGCATCAACACCTGTAATTTCAGCAGCTGAAAGAATTTGTGGTACATTCAAGTAAGAAAAAGTCGACTTCGCAGGGCCAACACATACAGACTCATCGGCCATTTTTACATGGAGAGAATCTTCATCTGCAGTAGAGTGAATAGCTACGGTCTCAATTCCTAACTCACGACAACTTCTGATAATACGTATGGCGATCTCACCGCGATTTGCGATGAGTACTTTTTTAAACTTCTTTTGCGTTTTCATTAGTTCTTTCTAATTTTAAATAATGGTTGATCAAACTCTACTAGTGATTCATTTTCACAACAAATCTCAACGATTTCTCCTGCAACATCAGCATCAATCTCATTCATAATTTTCATTGCTTCTAGAATGCAAAGTGTTTGACCAGCAATTACCTTGTCACCAACTTTAACGTAGCTTGGTTTACCTGGAGCTGGTGAATTATAAAACGTACCAACGAATGGAGATTTTACAATATGAAGTCCAGCATCAGAATTAACCGCTTTTGCCGGAGTAGCTGGAGCCGGGTTAATTGGAGCCGAAATTGGTTGAACAAGTGATGGAGTTGATACAGTTACTTGTGGAGTAGCAACGCCAGAAACGAAACTAACTTTCACTTTCATATCTTTGGCATGAACTTTTAGTTCAGCAACACCATGCTCACGAGCTATTTTTACGATTTCTCTTAGTGCTTTAGTATCCATTATTAAGCCTTTGCTCTTTCAACATACTCACCTGTGCGAGTATCGATTTTTAAAATTTCTCCCTCTTTGATAAAAAGAGGAACGTTTACTTGAAGACCAGTTTCCATAATGGCCTTCTTAGAACCACCAGCAGCAGTGTCACCTTTCATACCAGGATCAGTTGATTCAACTTTTAGGTTAATGAAGTTTGGAAGTTCAATCGAGATAGGTCTAGAGTTGTAATAAAGAATGTAAACCTTGATTCCTTCCTGAAGGTAGTACTTTGAGTCTCCGACTTGGTCATGAGTAAGGTGAACCATTTCAAAGTTCACTTGGTTCATAAAGTTATAACCATCAGGATCTGAATAGTTATACTCCATCTCAATCTCTTCCATATCAGGCTTACCAACTGTATCAACACCGGCCTTAAAAGTTTTTTCAAGAGACTGGTTTGTTTCTAAGTTTCTAAGACGAGTACGAACAAATGCTGAGCCTTTACCAGGATTGACGTGTTGGAAATCAACAATGATCCATGGTTTACCTTCAAGTTCGATTTTTAACCCTTTTCTGAAATCGGTTGTTTGATACATACCCTTTTATTCCTTTTGATCTAGCAGTGCAGACACTGCCAAGTAATAACTATGCTTTCCGAATCCGCTCATTATGGAGGATGCCGCTTTTGCCGTCAATAATGTATGCCTAAAGCTCTCTCTAGCATAAATTTGGCTTAAATGTACTTCAACTATAGGCACATCTAAAATTTTCAGTGCGTCATGAATGGCCACTGAAGTATGGGAGTAACCACCCGGGTTAATGACTAAAGCATCGATATCAGAGCCGTGTGCTTCTTGAATCTTCGTGACGATTTCACCTTCGATGTTGGACTGAAACCACTGAAGTTCCACTCTTCCGGCCACCTTTTTCTCTGTTTCCTTAATAATTTCATCGAGAGTATCTTGGCCGTAGACCATAGGCTCCCGTTTCCCAAGCATATTTAGATTAGGACCGTTAATTATTAAAATTTTTTTCATGATTTCTACCTTAGCTGATTTGCTCTTTCTTTAATTTCTTTCAAAAAGAAATTAAATTTAGTCTCAATCTGATCTATTCTCGGAGGCTTAGATTTTACTTGATTTTCAATTATCGAAATCAGTTCATCATGTCCATCTTGTTCATCTAAAGATGCCGCTTTTTTGGCCAGAACCTCTGACATTTTTCTTCTGGTTGCTAGATCATCAGGATTGAGCTCTAGGGTTTTTTCCAAGAGCTCTAAAGCCTTATCAAAGTATTCTTGCTCACAATAGAGATCTATAAGAGTATGGGAAATGATAGGTGAATCACTAACAATTTCCTTTTCGTTAACTTCCTCGATATCTCCATAATCAAGAAACTCGTCTGCGTAGAAGTCATCTTCTAACTCTTTATTATGAACTGTTTCAACTTTAAGAGGGTTGATTTTAGCTTCCGGACGGTTCATTGTCCAAGCATCCTCATCATTACTCTCACTCTCCAGAGAAGGTAGTTTAGGACTTTCTGGTGAAGTGAAATCAACTTGTACCCAGTCATCCTCATTGATTTCAACCTGTTCAGGAGCTTTGAGTATTTGTTGAGAAGAAAGTTGCTTCAGACCGACCTGTAAATCATCCTCGAGCTTTTTTACTTCTTCAGAGAAGAGCTTATCCTGTGGATTTAAGAACAATAAATACTTATAAGTATCGAGAGCTTCTTCAAGGTGCCCTAAATGAATACAAGTTTCGGCGAAGATTTTTTGCATCTGGATATTGTCCATATTTTTGGACAATAAGGGTTTCAGTGTCTCATACACCAATTGAAATTTTTGCTGGTCATAATAGCAATGGGCCAGAACTAAGTGGCCAAGTGAGTAATCAGGGTGATGCTTAAAACCATTCTTAAGAACTTTATAAGCTTCATCCAAGAGTCCAAGCTTCCGATAGCTCTCAGCTAAAGGAGCAAAGACTCTGGAACGCGGATTTTTTTCATACATCGTCTGATATTTTACTAACAGACTTGAGCTTTTCTTTGCCACAACAACCTCTTAGAGTTCGGAGCTAGTAGAGTTGTTTGAATTCAAAGTTGCTTGCCTTTGACTCATACCCATAGCTTCTTGATTCATCACTCTAGGAGTCATAAAAATAATAAGTTCATTTTTTGTGGTATCAGGTGCTTGAGGAGTTCTAAATAGCCAACCTACCAGCGGTAACTCTTTAAGGAACGGAATTCCTGAAACAGTCTCTAATGTTGACGTCTGATAAAGACCGCCGATAACAATAGTTGATCCGTTATCCACAAGTACTTTCGTCTTAACGTTTCTACTTGTTTGATCTGGAGGTGAATCAGGAGTCGGACGTGAACCGAATGCCGATTTTTTTAGATCAATATCCATGACAACAGCACCATCATTGGTTACGTGAGGAGTAACCTTGAGAGTAAGGTCAGCAGTTGCTTTTTCGAAGGTCGCAAGAGCAACGTTATTTCCCGTAGCCGGTTGTTGGACTCGGTAACTTGTTTCTTCAGTACTCGTAATTGTTGCTTCGACTTTATTCTGAGTAACAATTTTGGGAGTAGAGATAATTCTACCTTTTGCCTCTGATTCCATTAATTGGAGATTGAAATCAAGGTTAAGGAGACGTTTATAAATAGCAATGGTTGCTCCCATAAAACCAGGGCTCATGGCAGTTGGTGCTGTACTGAAAGCAAATCCAGGGCCGGTAGCATTCCCGTATTGTCCTACGGGATCATAACCAAAAGAAATACCACGCTGAAGACCAATTCGTTTTGAGTAATTCTCTGTGGCTTCAACAATTTTAGACTCGATCAACACCTGTGGAGTTTGAGTATCAAGTACATCGATAATCTTTTTGATTCTTTCGATTGATTCCGGTGTATCGCGAATAATGAGTGAATTTGTTCTAGCATCTTTCTGAATCGCTGATCTCTTAGGAGTCAGATAATCCTTAACAATTGTTTCTAACTCATTGAGGTTAGCATAGTTGATAAGGAACACTTTAGTTAAGCGAGGAACAAGTTCTTCTTTTTGAGTTTCTTCCTTGATTTTTTCAGCACGCTCATCTTCGGCCTGCTTTCTTGTCATCACAATGAGGATGTTGGCATTCTTACGAGCAACTAAGCCACCAATACCAAGAACTGTATCAAGGGCCTGATCCCATGGAACATTAGTAAGTGTTAAACTTATTGGAGGTCCTGCTGCGACCTCGTTATCCATAATAATGTTAAAGCCTGAAGCATCAACAATCATGTTGAGAACGTCTGCAACTGGCATCTCTCTTACGCATAGAGAGATTTTTTTACCAATATATTTCTTCGGACCTGAAAGTGTAAGGCATTCTAAAATTTCATCAATACTTCCTGACTGTTGAATACATAGGTCAACAGTATCTTCGATCTCAGTTTGG
>Ga0079224_100004843_pt1 | contig 17540 bp, 17 predicted proteins | sample Stecom2015_FD_80414 | JGI IMG/M metagenome (GOLD analysis project Ga0079224, IMG submission 80414) | Agricultural soil microbial communities from Utah to study Nitrogen management - Steer compost 2015 | ecosystem: Environmental > Terrestrial > Soil > Agricultural land | place: USA: Utah...
CATCTCTATGTAGGGAAGTGCGGGGTGGTGTTGAACGCGCTGAGTGGTCTTCCGTGCGGGAAGCGCATGGATCAGCCCGCCGCGCCATTGAGCGGGGTTTTCACCGTCGCGAAGTCCTCGCGCTTTTGCCCAGTCCAAGATGCGTTCAATGCGTGACCTAATTCGGCTCGCCGTTTCTGTTTTGCTCTTCCAGATCGGTTCGATGACGCGCAGCACCAAGTTGCGGTCGATCGCGGCCACGGGCAGTTGTCCGAACACGGGGTACACGTAGTTGATCAGCGTGTTTTCCCACTGCTGCCGATGCTTTGGATTCTTGAACGTATCCAGGTGCGCTTCGAGGAAGCGTTCTGCCGCTTGTTTGAATGTGACAGCGGTTGCTTCGGCTGCTGCCGCCTGCGCGCGTTCGATGTTGCGCTGCTCAATGGGGTCTTTGCCATCGCTGATCAACGTCAGCGCCGCATCTCGCTTGAACCTTGCTTTCACAAGATCGACGACGCCTAAAGAGCCAAGCCCCATTTCGCGTTTACGGCCGCTCTGGGTTCGATAGCGCAGCACCCACGACTTACGCGGTTCTCCATCGACGCCCGTCGTGACCTGCAGAAAGAGCCCTTTGCCGTCGGGATAGAGGCCCGGCTTGCTCCGTCGTTTGACTTCAGTGGCGCTGAGCTTGTCTTTTGAATATCGTGACATGGGTATACCCACCCACCCAATAGCAGGTGGCGAATTTTGGTCAACCGTTGATGACCCTATGTCATTGACCAATTGTTTCACGTGGCACGCCGTTACCGTGTAAAGCAAACATGACATTAAATGGACTCCAAACCATGCGGGTCGAAGCTTGATTGGCGTCGTAAACGCGCCTGGGTGCCCGTACAGCCGGTTTCAGGGCCCGGGTGGCCTTGGGTGCCCGAGCTACCTCGCCTCGCCCCCACCGGCCCCGGCAGGGCGGGTTTTGGGGCGCCAGGGTAGGTGCCCCGTTGCTGCTAAGGCCAGCGGTCACGCGGGCTGAGGCGCGCCACCCGTGCGGCGAGCGAAGTCGGGCTGTTGTTGGCGTGGCGCATCGCGATGGGCGTACCGACCAGCGAGTGCCGACGCCGACTAATTAGCGCGTATACATAGGGCTATGCCGCGCGGAGCGCGGCAGGGCATCGATCAATGCCTCGGGTTCGCAGAGCGAAGCGCGTCCGAACTAGAGTTACGGTTCGGGATTTGTAGCCAACTGAGCCAACACCAAATCGTAGAGCCCCTGCGGGCTGAAGGTGGTGAGCGCTTGTTCGTTCACGAAGAAGGTGGGTGTGCCGCGTACTTGAAGCGTGCCGGCGTCGGCCATGTCTTGGCGTATCGCTTGGTTGATGTGTGCTGCATTCATCGCGGAGCGAGCAGCGGTGACATCAAGACCCGCGCCTTGCGCTGCATCCCAAGCTAGAGAGATTTGAGGCGAGCCGTGCGAGGCCCACCGCGGTTGCTCTACGAACAGTGCAGTGAGCACGGGCTCGAACACACTTTGTGTTCTCGCGGTTTCGAGAATGCGCACTGCCTCTTCGGAGCCCTCATGAAGTGGGGTGTAACGCAGCACGAGCCGTACGTCTTGCGGGTGACGGCGCAAGATTTCATGCACGACGGGATAGTACGCGCGGCACGCCTCGCACGCGGGGTCGAAGAATTCGACGATAGTGACGCGCGCATTGGCGGGGCCAATTACCGGCGAATACTGGCGTACATAAACGTTCCAACGCTGTGCCGGCGCTGCGGTGTCCGTCGTGGCCTCATCAGAGGCAGGCGCCACCTCGGGAGTGGTTTCGATCGGTTGTTGGGTTGGTGTCTGAATGGACTCGATAGCTGGTGGTTCGAGCCGTGACGACGGATCAGATCCATCGCGATTGAGATAGAGGGCAGCTGCGGCGCCGAAGATGATCAAGGCTGCGGCCGCTACGGCCAGTATGATGTTGCGACGGTTCACGATGATCTCCTGCGCGCGAAGAAAAGAAGACCGCCGACCGCAGCGAAGGCGATCAGGGACAAGAAGGGAAGTGGAAGCCAGCCGAACAACGACATGCCGGAGCCCGAGCATGAAGGGCCAGCGCCGCACTGCACGATGGGACCGGATACCAAGCCGACGTAGTGGAGGCTGTGAAACAGCGCGAAGCCTAGGCCGCCAACGACAAGTGGAAATGCGTAGCGCCAAACGCCAGTGTCTTGCTTCAGGCAAGCTACAAAGAGAATAGCCGCCAGCGGAAACATAAAGATACGCTGATACCAGCAGAGATTACATGGAGCCTGTCCCATGACTTCGCCGATGAACAATGCGCCTAGCGTTGCCGTGAGCGCGACAATCCATGCCACGACCAGCAGCCACCAGGCGCGGCTCTCCGCTGGAGCATGTGGTTGAGTCGTTTGAGTTGTATCGTTCATCGCGGGCGCTGCGCTTTCTCAACTCCAAGGACGCCGCGCTGATCGTGCAGACCAGCGCGGCGCGTTGGTTATTGTACGGTGAAGTGCAGAGTGCCTTCCATGGCGTGACCGTCGCCGGTTGCATTCCAGTGCACCTCATAAGAGCCAGATGCGAGTGCCGGTAGTGGAACAGAGTAGCTCGTCGTCGCCGCGCTTGGCGCGGAGAAGGTCACCGGCACATTCGTATGCCCTGGGCCGTGCACTTGAACTTGGGTCAGGATGACGGCGTGCTCAAATGTCAATGACACGCTGGCCGGCGCCGTGGCCAGCACTGCATCATCAGCTGGAATTGAGACAACCTCAGAGTTGTTGCCGTGCGTCTCGTCCGCCAGTGCCGATGTGACAGGCGCAAAGACGAGCGCGAGCGCGAATACTAGTTTTTTCATTCCATCTTCTCCTTGTGTTGAAGTCAGTCGTTCTTTTGCGCCAGCGTCATCAGCGTCCAACCAAATCCAGCCGCAGCCATCGCGCGTTCAAGCGCTCGGCCGGACACGGCACGGATTGCGCGCTTGACTTGGCGGCCCGCGACCAGGCGCATCACGCCTTTGCTCGCAATCGGTGTCATGGTGCGGATCTGGGAGATCTTAAAATGCGGCGTCAGCAGCTCGGTAAGTTCGCGCCGGTCGAACCAGCGGCGTAGATGTCCCGGCTGTGTTGGCGGAACCGTGTTGTGTTGTTCGAGCACAGGTCGATTCTGAGTGGCCAGTATCAGCGTGCCGCCAGGGCGCAACAATCGAGAGAGCTTGGCGACGAATGCGGCATGGTCGCTAACGTGAGACAGCACCTCCAGCGTGACGATCAGGTCGTACGATGCGTCCTCGAACTGAAGGCCCATGAAATCGCCGGTGACGAAGCGAACGTCCGAGATGCGCTTGGAGGCGCGTTCAAGCACGGTCGGTGAAAGATCAGTCGCGGTGACGCGCCCATATGTTTTCAGAGTGGGGCAAAGCCAGCCAGCGCCGCATCCGACTTCGAGGATGTCGAGATTGTAGCGTCCGATTTCATCGAGCCACTTGATGACGGTTTCGCGTTGATCGCGCGAGATGTCCGACAGCGACCTTTCGCGGTTGTCAGCGTTCCATGCGTCCCAATAGGACGCCTGCTGGCCAATTGGATCGGTCATGTTTCGTGATCCCGCATCGTAAGTAGGGCGTCGGCGTTGACTTCCGCATTGCTCTGCGGCGATGAAACATCGGGCGCTTTGTATGCGAGCAGTCGCAGGGCGTTGAAGACCACGAGCAGCGTCGAGCCCTCATGGAAGATGATCGCCGCTCCAATCGATAGGCCGAAGATAGTTGATGGGATGAGCACGGCCACCACGCCGAGGCTGACCCACAGATTTTGTTTGATGACATTGCTGGTTCGGCGGCTGAGTCCGACCGCGAATGGCAGGTGATTGAGATCATCTGCCATCAACGCGATGTCAGCTGTTTCGAGCGCAACATCTGAGCCGGCAGCGCCCATCGCAACGCCAACGCTTGCATTCGCTAGTGCAGGGGCGTCGTTCACTCCGTCGCCAACCATCGCGACGCCACCACGATGGCTCGCGAGTTCTTTAATCGCCGCGACCTTGTCTTCGGGCATCAGCGCGCCGCGGGCTTCGGTAAGTCTGACCTTCAGTGCGATGGCATCCGCGACGCGCTGGTTGTCGCCTGTCAGCATAATCATCCGCTGGATGCCCAGCTCACGAAGACGTTGAAGGACACCACGAGCGGCGGGGCGCTCGCTGTCCATGAGGCCCAACGCTCCGAGGTATTGAGCGCCGCGCCGCACAATCATGACTGTGCGACCCTCGCGTTCGAGGCGATCGGCTTCGCGACCAAGGTCAGGCGGAAGTGGTGACGCGCTCTCTTGGAAGAGGGCGGGCTTGCCGATCTGCACGACAGCGCCGTCAATACGACCTTGGACACCCTTTCCAGTGATGCTTTCGATTGCCTCTGCTTGCGGAACGCTCGCGCCGTTCAACTTGGCTTGGCCATCGCGGACGACGGCGGCGGCGAGAGGATGGTCGCTCCCGTGTTCGATCGCCACCGCGACGCTTAGCAGCTCGGTCTCACTAACTCCTGACGACGCTGAGACATCGGTGAGCCTTGGGCGTCCCTCGGTGAGCGTGCCAGTCTTGTCGAAAGCGATCGCTGTCACGCGACCCAGCGCCTCGAGCGGCGCTCCGCCCTTAATAAGCACACCGCCGCGAGCAGCGCGCGCCACACCACTTAGTACAGCGCTGGGGACCGAGATCGCGAGCGCGCAAGGGCTGGCGGCCACCAGAACCGCCATGGCGCGATAGAAGCTGGCAGAGAAGGGCTCGTCGATCACAACCCATGCGAAGAGCAACGTGACCACAAGCGCGAGAACGCAGGGGACGAAGATCCGTTCGAACTTGTCGGTGAACTTCTGCGTGGGTGAGCGCTGAGCTTCTGCCTCCGCCACCATGGTAACGATGCGCGCAAGAGTACTTTCGCTCGCCAGCCGCGCCACACGGATATCTAGCGCTCCGGCCTCGTTGATCGTCCCTGCGAATACGCGGTGTTGGTCAGGCGTCTTGGCGAAGTCGCTATGTTGATCGGATGCGATCTTATCGACGGGAGCGCTTTCGCCGGTGATCGGCGCTTGATTGACGCTGCTTTGGCCAGAGATGACCAAGCCGTCGGCGGGAATGCGATCATTTGCCCGGACGAGCACAACGTCGCCAGCTTTGAGTTCGGCGACCTTGATTTCTGTGATGCCTTCACCGCGACGCACGAGAGCAGTTTCGGGTGCGAGTTTCGACAGCGACTCGATCGCACGCTTGGCGCGACCCATCGCCCAGTTCTCAAGCGCATGGCCTAGGCTAAACAAGAAGAGGAGCAGGGCGCCTTCAGCCCATGCGCCCAACGCTGCCGCTCCGATTGCGGCGACTATCATCAAGCTATCAATGCGCAGACGGCGGTGCCGCGCGTTGTCGATGGCCTCAAGCGTCGTGTAGTAGCCACCCAACACATAGGCGAGTAGGAAACAGAGAAGCGGCAGCGTCTCTACGCCACCGCGCTCGGCGAGCCATCCCGCAAGGAGTGCACCGCCCGACCCAAGCGCGAAATAGAGTTCGGTGCGCTCGCCAAAAATGCCGTGGTGGTCGTGGCTATGTTCATCCTTCTTCTTGGCGACCGGCTGAGCGGGTGATCCGCCCTCGCGCTTTACGGAGTCTGCAAGGGTTTCACCCATGAGGCGTCGTGGGTCGTAATCAACCAGCACGCGGTTGGGGCCAATTTCGCTGACCAACAAAACGCCGTTGCACGAGCGCAGGCGCTTTGCCTCAGCTTTGACGTCGCCGACGTCGAGAAAAATGTGTTCGCGGTGACGGATTACGTGTGACGCGGCTTGCGCTGCAGAGATGTGCAGGCTCTTCTTTTCGACCTTCGCCTCGTCGTAATGCATGCAGATGCGACGACCGCCGCCGGTAGCGGGCTCGAGACTCGCGTGGCTGACGCCGGCGATCCTTTCGAGTCGCCGACCCATCTCTACGCCGCAAGCAAGGCACTGGCTCGCCTCGGCAGAATGGAAGAGCTGCTTGAGGTCGATCTTTAGCGTGGCAAGCTTCGACACTACGGGCTTCCCACGGTGGCTTGCTTGATGCGGAGCGCCGTGTTGATGCCGGCCACCGTCGCTGCGATCCGGAGCGCCGCCTGAACGCGCTCAAGCGTCATGCCGCGCTTGTGCAACTCCGCCTCATGAACGTTGAGGCACGCCGAGCAATTGCTCATTGCGGAAATCGCGAAGGCCCACAGCTCAAAGTCGATTTTCTCGACTTCTGTCTGTGAGAGCGCCGTCATAGTGAGATTGGCCGGAGCGCTTCGATAGTCGTGATTGTTCAGCAGATTGATCGCACCGTAGTAGACGGTGTTCATCGCCATGAGAGTCGCCACCAACTTGGCCGCGCGTCGCGCCTTCTCGGAGATCAAAGGCGCAACCGCGCCTTCCATGTGCCTAATCAGCGTTGGATTGCTTGTGGTGTACGCGCATGCGAGCATGCACCCCCACTTTTGCTGATCGCTGAGTAGGTTCTCCGCGCCAAGGGCATCGAGATTGCTTCGTTGGTCGAATGCGAAATCGGGCAACGCATCGCGTAGGGCATCGGTTGACATGATGAGCTCCTATTCGGCTTGAGCGGGAGAGGGCGTGTACGCAGTGGGCATTTCGCCGTCGCGCGCCTGATGTCCGCTCTTCAGCATGAGCTTGCAGATTGCGGGCAGGACGAAGAGCGTCAGCAGCGTCGCCGTGATGAGGCCGCCGATGACGACCGTGGCGAGTGGCTTTTGGACTTCTGCGCCCGTGCCATGCGCCAGCGCCATCGGGACGAAGCCAATAGCCGGCACGATTCCTGTCATGAGGACAGCGCGGAATTTCTCGCGCATGCCTTCGTAGATCGCGTCTTCGAGCGGCATGCCGAGATCGAGGCGCTTGTTGATCCCGGTCATAACGACGAGGCCGTTCAGCACCGCGACACCGGCCAGGCAGATGAAGCCCACCGCAGCCGAGATTGAGAACGACATGCCGGTGAGCAAGAGCGTGAAGACGCCACCTGCGAGACCGAGCGGGACAGCCGTGTAAACCGCCGCCGCCGAACGCACGCTGCCCAACGCCATATAGAGGATGCCAAAGATCAGCAGGAAGCAGCCCGGCACGATCAGCGCCATACGTTGAGACGCCGACTGCAAGTTTTGGAATTGGCCGCCCCATTCGATGCGCGCGCCCACTGGCAGTGTGATTTCTGCGGCAACGCGGCGCTGGGCTTCAGTCACGAACGAACCAAGGTCACGGCCACGCACGTTCGATTGCACGACCACCCGGCGACTGCCGTTCTCGCGGCTGACTTGGTTCAGTCCTTCAGAGAAGGAGAACGTCGCGACCTCACGCAATGGGATCGATTGGCGAACGCCGCCTTCTTCCGGCAACATCACCGGCAGGGCGCCTACAGCGTCTAGATCGTCTCGGACGGCATCGGGAAGACGAACCACGACATCGAAGCGACGGTCGCCTTCGAAGACGAGGCCCGCTTCGCGCCCGCCCATCGCGGTTGCGACGGTGTCGGTGACTTCTTGAAGCGAAAGGCCGTAGCGCGCGATTGCATCACGGTCGAACGCGACGTCGAGTGTTGGGAAGCCGCCGGTTTGTTCAACCTTTACGTCTGCCGAGCCATCGATTGATTGCAGCACGGCGGCGATCTGGCCGGCGACCTGGCTCATCTCGGTGAGATCTTCACCGTAGAGCTTGATCGCGACGTCGCCGCGAACACCTGCAATCAGTTCGTTGAATCGCATTTGGATCGGCTGACTGAATTCGTAGCCATTGCCGACGAGTTGCGTGATGCGCGCCTCGATACGGGTCAGAAGCTCCGCCTTCGTCTCCCCGCGGTTCGGCCATTCCGAGCGCGGGCGCAGGATGACGAACGAGTCCGAGATGTTGACCGGCATCGGGTCCGACGCGACTTCGGCCGTACCAGTCTTTGAGAAGACGACAAGAACCTCAGGGAACTCACTGACCGCTTCTTCGACGCGCTGCTGCATGGCCGTTGATTGTTGCAGCGAGGTCGATGGAATTCGGACGGCTTGGATGGCGAAGTCTTGTTCGTCGAGCTGCGGGATGAACTCCTGGCCCAGCGTGAAGAAGAGTGCCGCCGCGACGGCAAACACCGCCACGCCACCGCCGATCACTGGAAGCGGGCGACGGATGGAGGAGGCGAGCGCCGGTTCGTAGGCTTTGCGGGCCATCTCGATCGGCTTCACCTCCTTCTCCGAGACCTTGCCGCGAATGAGCACTGCAACCATCGCCGGCACGAATGTCAGCGAGAGGATGAAGGCGGCGCCCAGGGCGAGCAGGAGCGTGATCGCCATCGGCGAGAACATCTTGCCTTCGACGCCGGAGAACGCGAGCAGCGGCATGAACACGAGGAAGATGATGATCTGACCAAAGATCGTTGGTTTGATCATCTCGCGAGATGCTTCGAGCGTTTCGTAGAGGCGTTCCTGTAGCGTCAGCAGCCTTCCTTCGTGGTGCTGTCGTTCCGATAGGCGCCTCAAACAGTTCTCAATGATGATCACCGAGCCATCGACGATGAGGCCGAAATCGAGCGCGCCGAGCGACATGAGGTTGCCGGAGACGCCGAAGAAATTCATGCCGATAGAGGTCATCAGCATCGAAAGTGGAATAATGAGCGTCGCGATCAGCGCGGCGCGGACGTTGCCCAGCATCAGAAAGAGCACGGCCGCGACAAGCAGTGCGCCTTCTGCAAGGTTGCGCTCAACGGTAGCGATGGTGGCGTTCACCAGCTTCGAGCGGTCGTAGACAACTTCGACTTCAATGCCGGCTGGCAACGTCGCGGCGATTTCCTGAAGACGTTCTGCAGCGGCCGCGGCGACCGTGCGGCTATTGCCGCCGGTAATCATGAGCACCGTGCCGATGACGACTTCTTCGCCGTTCGCGGTGGCCGCGCCTGTACGAAGATCGCCGCCCACGCGGACATTAGCGACGTCACGGACCGTGACTGGGACACCATCACGCGTTGCGACGACGGCTTCCGAGATTTCTTCTAGCGTACGGATGCGGGCGTCGGCGCGAACGAGGAAGCTCTCGCCGCCGCGTTGCACGAAGTTGGCGCCCACGGAGATGTTGGCGCGCTCCAGCGCTTCCGCGAGTTCCGTAAAGGAGATGCCGTAGGCGCTCAGTGCGCCGGTGTCGGGCTCGATGACGTATTGTTTCTCGTACCCACCGATGGAGTCGATGCCAGCAATGCCGCTGACTGCGCGCATTTGTGGTCGAACAACCCAATCTTGAACGGTTCGCAGGTACGCGGCTTGCGACACCGCATCGGTCAGCAATTCACCTTGTGGCGTCCGATACGTGGTCGCGTTGATCCAGCCTGAACCATCGGCGCCTACTTGACGCTCGTCATCGAAGCGAACCGTCCACATCAACACTTCGCCGAGACCGGTCGAGATCGGTCCCATCTGCGGCTCGACGCCGTCGGGAAGGCTCTCCCGCGCTGCTGTTAGACGTTCGGCGACTTGTTGGCGGGCAAAGTAGATATCGACGCTATCGGCGAAGACCACCGTAACTTGGCTGAAGCCATTGCGTGAGATCGAGCGCGTTGTCTCAAGGCCAACAATGCCCGACATGGCAGTCTCGACGGGATAGGTGACAAGCCGTTCGACATCGAGCGGGCCAAACGCGGGCGCAACTGTGTTGATCTGCACCTGACGGTTGGTGATGTCCGGAACCGCATCGATCGGCAGTCGGATGATGTTGAACACACCAATGGCGGCAACCACGAGCGTGATCGCGATCACAGCCCATCGGGCTTTGACCGCGAGTTCGAGAAGACGGCTAATCATTGCGAAATATCCAATGCGAGTAGGGAATGCGGCGGCAGGCTGCGATCAGTGGTGATCAGCGGCGCTCGCACCCAGCTGTGACTTGATGAGGAAGGCGTTGCGCGAAACGTAAGTCTCACCAGCGTTCAACCCGCCCGTGATCTCGACCATGTCGCGGCTTGAGCGCCCAACGGTGACATCGCGCGGTTCGTAGGTTTCCTCGGCCACGCGCACGAAGACGAGTGTACGTCCCTCGAAGCTTTGCACCGCGTCCGCCGGCACGACGACGGCCGCGTCTTGGCTTGCCAGCACGACATTCGCGCGGATCGCCATGCCGGGTCGCAACGCCGAATTGGCAGTCACACTGATTGGCGCGCGCGCGATCAATGTCTGTGAGTGAGAGTCAGCGGTTGGCAGCACAGAGGCGAGACGTGCTTGCGTTGGCGTTGAGCCATCGAGACCAGTGATGATGACTGTCTGGCCAGCGCTGACGCGGCCAATGTCACGCGGCACGACATTGAGTTCGGCTTGTAGGCGCGTCAGATCGCCGACAACGAACAGCGGCGTATCGTTGGTGACGTCGCCGATGTTGGTTTCGCGTTCGAGAACGACACCGGAAATGGGTGTCACGATCGAATATGTTTGTAGGCTCTCGGAGCTTTCAACGCGCGCAAGAGTCTCGCCACGGCGCACTACGTCGCCGATGTTGCGTTGTACGGCGCGAACCGGACCGGGGTAGGGCGCGTGAATCTCGGCTCTTGCTGAAGGTTGCAACATCATGCGTCCGGTGAGGCTCAGCGTTTCTTGCAGTGCGCCCGGACCAGCTGTTGCAACTTCGATCTGCGAAGCTTCGGCCGAGGCGGCGGGAATGGTGATGCGGTCAGCGCCTTCCTCTTCGGCGTGCCCTTCTTCACCTTCTTCGCCAGCGGCTTCGGCTTGCTCGCTATCAGCTTCGCTTTTCCCGCAAGACGCGCCGCCGAGGGCCAGCACTAGAGCGATCGGCGCCAGCGCCAACTTCAACGATGACTTTCTCATTGGTGAGCCTCCTGCTCGGGAAGGGTGTCGGCGAAGCGCGCCGTCAGGCGGTCAAGCGCCGCCTCGTTGTTGTGAAATGTTCGGAGTGCATCGACGCGCGATTGACGCGCATCAGAGAGCGCGCGCTGTGCTTCGAGCACGTCGAGATACGAGAACGCGCCGCGATTGTAGCCGTCTTGTGCAAGCTCAAGTGCGCGCTCGGCCTGCGGGATGACCTCGTCTTCGGTCGCGGAGATCGCTGCAGCATCGGCTGCGATCGCGCGCTGAAGCGCTGAAAATTCTCGCTGCAAGGTTCTGCGACCGGCTTCGAGATCAAATTCGGCGCGACGTTGCTCTGCCCGTGCGCGTGACACAGATCCTTGGTTGCGATCGAATATGCCGAGGGGAACGGAGAAGCCGGCGACAAGCGCGCCTTCATCGTCGTCCGCTGCAAACTGGCGATACCCAAAGCTAACTGTTGGGTTCTGCCACGCCAGCGAGCGCTCTACGCGCGTTGCCGCATTTGCTCGGTCACGCTCTGCGGTCAGCCGGGCGAGATCGGGAGCGGCGTCGGTAGGTGTGTCGTGCGCGTGCTCAATTGTTCGCGGAGCGCTGAAATCAGCGGCGATGAGGGTGAAGCCGGTATCGCCACCCAAGAGCGACGCCAGGTTGGCGCGTGCCGTGGCAGCTTCCGCTTGAGCACGTGTCAGTGCGATGCGCGCTTCGGCTAAACCCGCTTCTGCACGCGCACCTGCCATAAGTGGGTCGCGCGCCGCAGCTACTCGTCGGCTGACGGAGGCGCTGAGCGCTTGCGCGGTTTCAAGCCGCTCGCGCGCGATGGCGACGAGTTCTTCGGCTGCGAGCGCATCGAAGTAAGCGATCTGAGTTTCGCGGATGAGATCGAGACCGCGAATAGTTCGCTCTAGTTCGGCACCGTGGAGCTCGCGATTTGCGAGTTGAACGCGTGCACTTCGGCGGCCACCAAGTTCAACTTCTTGCGAAAGCGAAAACGTCGTTTCGGCGCCGTCGAAGCCGCGAAGCTCGCCTTGCCCGTTGAAGTTTTCGACCTCCGCCGAAAGTTCAGGGTTGGGTCTTGCGCGTGCTTGACGCAAGCCGCCGCGAGCGGCGTCAACGCCGGCTCCTGCCGCGCGAAGGCCAGGATCGGCCTCGACGGCGCGAGAAATCGCGTCCTGCAAGGTTAGCGGCGACGCCTCTTGGGCATGAGCCACAGAACCCGCAAGGGTAGTGACGGCCACGATCGGCGCGATGCCTAGTGCGGCGGACGCGACGTAGCGTAGGAGACGCGCGCGTGGGCGCGTCGAAGTGCTCTGAAAAGACATGTAAATTCCGCGATGCGTGAATGATCACGCGCCGCAGAGGACCAGCGGCGCGTTTAGACGATCGCGGTGGTTTTTGGTGGTCGCTCTAGCCCGGTTGGGGCGCGCGCGAGCGCATCGTCATCACTGCTGATCATGACAACGAGCGAAGCATATTGGTTCGGCATGCCCGCCTCTGTGAGTGACGGAGCGCTGCTCGTATGTGCGCCACAGCAATGGTGACGCTGTTGCTGGTCCGCTGGCGAACCATCGTCATTCTGCGCGTCACCTGAAGCGTCAACCGCGCCGACGTCGTCGATGGAAACGCTCAAGCTGGCGCTGTCACAAGGGATCGCTGCGGCGTGGGCAGGGGAAACCGATTCCAGCGCGACAAAAGCTATGAGCGCGACGCAAAGCATCGCGATCCAGCTTTTCCACATGGGTCGGGTCGCTAACCGCAACGAAGTTTGTCCTTGGTGGCGAGAGAGAGATTCGCCGAGATTGGCCTATATAGGCGGGCAAACCCGCTGACGAACAGTAAATACACCATCACAAATTGCGCCAGAGCATTCGTGTCGCAGATGTGTAAGCGCTGCGGTCGGTGTGATTGTATAACGTGTCGCGCGTCATGACGTTTGACGCCCCTGAGCCAGTCGCACCATTCCAAACCATGCAACGGGTGCGAGAAGAACAACGCTGGCCATTCCAGGGAAATAGCCGAGGGGCTCTCCGTCGATAAACGGAAACACCACGAAATGCGCTAATTCTGTAATGCCCATGGCAGCGAAGAACGTCCAGGCGAGATAGAAGCCGAAAGCGTTTCTGCGCGCCGCCAAGTAGGGTGCCGCTAACCAGGCACCCACCGACAGCGTCACCAACAGAATGATAGGCACCGACACTATTTCCGGCGTCGGTTCTCCTGTGATTTCGGCCAGGCGCTCAAAGAAGCCGGTGCGGTTCTCTTCAATGCGATGAACAACGAATAAGGCGAATGCAATCCAGAACGGTAGTCGAATGTCGTTCCACGACGCACGTGTTGGAACGACCAGCCATAGAAATAAGCCGCCCAAAAAGCCTGACGTGAATATCAACGTCGTCACGAAACCAAACGCCCAATAGCCAACAGCGAGCGTAACTGTCGTGAACAGCAGCGCCGCGATGACGATCGTCGGAGAGCGAACACGCGATGTCATTATGGGCTGTGACTCCGAAACGCCGGCAACGCTTGCGACAGAACTCGGTATGCGGAGCGTAGGAACAAGCCCGCGATAATCAGTCCGACGATGATGTCAGGCCAACCGGAGTTGAAGGCCGAGACCGCCACCGCCGCGACAAGCACGCCGACGTTACTAAGCACATCATTGCGTGAGCACTCGAATGTGCTCGACATATTCAGGTCTTGCTTGCGAAAGCGCCAGAGCAAAGCGAGGCAGGCGAGGTTCGCCGCCAACGCGACAGCGCCGACGACGAGCATGGTTGTGGAAGAGGGCGGCACGCCATTTTGAATCTTGATTGCGACTTGCCAGAGTACGCCCAAACCGAAGACTAGAATGAATACGCCCTTGGCAACGGCGGCGCCGTCGCGCCAACGCTCGCTTCGGTTAAGCGCATAGAGCGAGAGTCCGTAGACCATCGCATCGCCGAACATATCGACAGCGTCGGCCATGAGCGCCACGGACCCCGCGAACAGACCAACGCCAAATTCGCCGACGAACATCACCGCGTTGATAACGAGCACGATTAGTAGAACTCGGCGCTGATCGTCGCGCTGCGCAAGCTTCTCGAGTTCAGCCTGTTTGCTTGAACAGCATTCATCCATGGAACGTGCCCTCGGCGGGCTTGCGGCCAAAGTAGAGCGAGATGGAACCGGTGGGCGTTGGGATTACGCGCCGTTCCTCAACATCAACAAAGCCCACTTCTCGGATGAGTTCCGGCAGAATTCCGCGCGCATTCGGGGTGGTGTTCTCGAAGCCGTCGAGTCTCTGCACTTGTTTGAAGAGTGCACGCATGAGCGGCGTGCGCTGCAGTCCGTAGTCTGCAACGTGCAATTCACCGCCGGGCTTCAGTCCTGCGTACATCGCGGCGAGGCCAGCGCGTTTGTCACCAAGCGGAACTTGATGGAATACCAAACTCGACACGGCTTTTGTCGCGCCGTCCTTTGCAATGGTCGCAGCTTCGCGAGCGAACCCTTCGGCGAAGTCTATGTCGAGCGCTGCTTGTTGCGCTTTCGCCCGTGCCCGATCGAGAACCTGACGGTCTGGGTCTATGCCGGTGATGTTTGCTTGCGGCTCAGCGCGCTTTAGCAGAAGCGCTAGACTGCCCGTACCGCATCCGACGTCGAGAATGCGATCGTTAGGGGACGGCGAAATCTGGCTCACGAACGCCCGCCGCCAGCGACCTTCGCGCGTCAGCAACGCAATCGCTGCATCATAGAGCGGCGTAAGTGCCGAATGACCCAAGGCCGGGGTGTAGGTCTCCGACATCGCTTAGCACCGATGGACCGAGCGGCGACCGAACCAACGCCCGACGTGCGCCGCGTAGTGTTCGTAGGTGTCGCCGTGCGTTTCGCGCAATGCTTCTTCTTCAATGCGAACCTGTATCAGTGTCAGCGTCCAGATCGCCGCGAGAAGCGCTGCGGTCAGTATGTGCGGGGACCACACAAACAGGGCGAACATCGCGCCAAGCAGGCCGACGAAGATCGGATTGCGCGACCACGAGAAGAGGCCGTGCGTGATGAGTGCGCCTGGGCCTTCTTTTGGAACGCCGACGCGCCAGGAAGCGCCCATCTGCATCTGCGCTGTGACGATTACCAAAGCAGACAGAGCAAATAGCCCACTCGCCACCCATTGCATCAGACCCTGTGCGACGACCAAGCGACCGAGCTGGGCTTCCCATTCGGGAGCGAGCCACGAAATCCCGGCCAGTGCGAATGCAGTTATGACCGCGAATTTCCAATGTCGTTCGGCAAGACTCTGCAGCGCGGCATGGCGGCCGAAACTAAACGCTTTGACGTTGTAGGCACGCTCCACCGCCCAGACGCGAGCGGCCGAAGCAGCAACGATGAAGGCTAGGGCGGCGAGCGGGAGCCAAGCTGGGGGCATCGGGACCTCGATTTCAGACCCGAGATCGTCTACATCCTCCAGTAACTAGAGGATCAAGCCCTAAAATGCCTGCCATTGGTCAAGTCGCCAAACAAACCGGTCTGAAGGTCACGACGATCCGGTTTTACGAGACCGAAGGGTTGCTCGCGGCCCCCAAGCGGGCAGCGAACGGCCGCCGCGTTTACTCCGACGCCGAGGTTCAGCGTCTCGCATTCATTCGCCATGCTCGCGCGCTCGGCTTTGAACTCGACGACATTCGTTCGCTGCTCGACCTCACCGATGATCCGGCCAAGTCGTGCGCTGAGGCAGATGAGATCGCGCGCGGGCACTTGCGCGTTGTTGAAGAACGGATTGCACAACTCACACAGTTGAAGACAGAGCTGACACGCATCGCCCGCTCATGCGCCGGAGGCAGGCTAGTACGGCAGTGCAGGGTGATTGAAGCTTTGGCGGGGCACGATCAGTGCAGCACTCAACACGAGCCTGAGGCGAAGCGAAAAACCCGGCGTAAGCGTTGATGCCGGATTGCTCTATCCCAAACCCTATCCATCTCGGCGAGCCGCCTTCGCGCGCGCGTGAGTGATATCATAGGGTATCGCTGCCGTGGCTTAATCCGCAACGAGGCTTGCGGGCGTAGCTGATGGGGTGTCACCCGCTATCAAGTGACAACACGTTGAGCGGCCTCCCTCTCCGCCAGTTTCCGCCTGACATTCAAACATAGAGTTCGCGTGCGGGCGATGGGTGATTGTTGGCGCGATGGTTGCGGGCCTGCTTGTGGGCTAAGTTGAGCGCATGAGTTTTCATGCGTTCAACCGCGCCATCGTGCGTACGCCTGCGCGATCGGTTGTCGACGGCTTGCGCGCCGTCGATACCGGCGCGCCGCATTACGAAGGCGTGCTGGCTGAGCACGCCGCTTATGTTCGCGCGCTGCACATGCTTGGCGTGCGCGTCGAGACGCTGCCAGTGCTCGAAGCCTTTCCTGACTCTGTGTTTGTTGAAGACACAGCGCTTGTGTTTCCCGGCGCCGCCATTTTGTTGCGGCCCGGCGCGCCGACGCGACGCGGCGAAACGGCGGAAATCGCGGCGGCGCTTGAGCGAAACTTCGCGCGCGTGTTGCGTTTGGAGGATGGAACCGCGGAGGGCGGTGATGTGCTGGCGACGCCGCGCGCGGTGTTTATCGGCGCATCCGCGCGCACAAGTATCGCCGGCGCCGCGGCGCTGGTTTCGTTACTTGCGCAAATCGGGCGGCAGGGCGTGGTGGTGCAGACGCCCCCTGGCGTGCTGCACCTGAAGTCGGACTGCTCGATGCTGGACGAGGAAACTATCCTCTGCACGCCGCGGCTGGCGGCAGCCGAGCCATTTCCAGGCTTCCAGCTGATGCTGACGCCGGACGGGGAAGAGGGGGCCGCGAACGCGCTCCGGATCGGCGAGGCGGTGCTCATCTCGGACGCCTATCCACGAACCGCGGAGCTTTTGGCGCGGAGCGGCTACGGCGTGACGCCGCTGGCGACCGGCGAGATCGCCAAGATCGATGCCGGCCTCTCCTGCATGTCGCTGCGCTGGCGCGACTCGTAAGTGCATGTAATGATGAGGTAATTGCGGGGATGCCGGGGCGAGCGCGCGCCCTGGCGATAGCTTCAAAATCCCGCGAAAATGTCCCGCTTCCGCATTGACGCTGAGGGGGCGTCTCCCTTATACCCCCCGCTCCCCGCCCGGGCGATGCTCTCGTCCGGGCGCACGAATTTTTTGGCGGTTACGATGTTCGCGGTAATCAAGACGGGCGGCAAGCAATACCGGGTGGCGAAGGACGACGTGATCGTCGTCGAAAAGCTCGATGGTAAGGCCGGTTCGAAGGTCACGTTCAGTGATGTGCTGATGTCGGGCGACGGCAGCAGCGTGAAGCTCGGCAAGGATCTCTCGGGCTTCACCGTCACCGGCACGCTCGTCGACACGAAGAAGGGCGACAAGGTCACGGTGTTCAAGAAGCGCCGCCGCAACACCTATCGCCGCAAGATCGGTCACCGTCAGACTGAATCGCACGTCAAAATCACCGCCATCGGCGGCAAGGAATAAGAGGGCGTCATGGCTCACAAGAAAGCAGGCGGCTCTTCGCGCAACGGTCGTGACTCGGCCGGTCGTCGTCTTGGCGTGAAGCGCTTTGGCGGCCAGTCAGTGCTCGGCGGCGAGATCCTCGTTCGTCAGCGCGGCACCAAATTCCATCCGGGTTCAAACGTCGGCCTTGGCCGCGATCACACGCTCTTTGCCCTTTGTCAGGGTCAGGTGCAGTTCGCGACGAAACGTGATGGCCGCAC
>Ga0079224_100004845_pt1 | contig 17536 bp, 18 predicted proteins | sample Stecom2015_FD_80414 | JGI IMG/M metagenome (GOLD analysis project Ga0079224, IMG submission 80414) | Agricultural soil microbial communities from Utah to study Nitrogen management - Steer compost 2015 | ecosystem: Environmental > Terrestrial > Soil > Agricultural land | place: USA: Utah...
AGACTTTATCGCTTTGCACATAGCATCCCTGTAAAATCACTATGACAACAGCAAAATTTGAATTGACTTATGGAAAATTCCAATACGCGATGCAAAAAAGCCTCCTATCATCAAGAAAAAGAGCATTGCACAGATATAAAATACAACAGAGCCGTTGTAAATTCTCTTAGACTTTGTTCTAATGTATGTTGTCTCTCCGGTGATGTGTGCTGTCTTTGTTGTATTGCATGTTGTCTTTATAGCAATGTATGTCGTCACTGTCTCCATGTTACGTACAATTTTAAACTGTAAATCATAATGTATAATAGGTTATTACCCATACCTCGGCGATGATATACGCCAAGAATTAAAGTACACATAAGACAGACACACAGAAACTTAATTATTCCTCAGTTGATAGGGATAACGCTCGTAAATCGCATTATCCTCATTGATGGTATAACCCTTTTTTCTATTCGCGATTGCTTCTTGTATCAATTCAGGAGCTTCCATATATCTTTCCGTATATGGAAGGCAAAACGCTTTATAATACTGTGCTTCCGAAAACTGCGGATATATACGTAGCACCCAATCGAATGTTTCTATCGCCTTTCTATATTCTTTCTTCTCATACTGAACAATCCCATAATAAAGCAATTCCAGATGATGCACGCCCTCTTTCCCCCACTTTACCTCCATCTCATCCAGCTCTTCACGAAGCAATGTTTCCGCTTTATCATATTCATTTAACATAAGGTGGCACAATGCCCTGTAAAAACGATAAGTATGATCCATAATATGGAGATTACCCTCCAAACGCTCACATTCTTCCAGGTCCGCAAGTGCTTCCCTATAAGTCTTAGCAAAAATACATTTGATAAAAGCCCGATACCCTTACCAGCTTTGACGATCATACTTTACCACCTTATCAATATATGCCATACCTACTTCATATTTTCCAGCCTTAAACCAAGGCATGGCTTTTTGTTGCCACAGGTAAGCGATAGTAGAATCTTCTGCTAACCCCTTATCAATATAGTATTGCCATTCATGGTCAACGTAAGAATACGATCTAGCACTATCCACCAACCATTTATCGATAATAGCCTGTTGCTTTTCCTTATCCACTGATGGACGTTCGGATTTTTCAGTCGTTGTGCCACAACTGCCAAGAAACAGCATTGCTATATAAGAAAGTAAAACATAGACTTCCGAAGTTTTCGAAATTTCGGAAGTCTTTAGAAACCTCCTTCTACCAAGAAGACAAAAAATGCCTCCCATATACAACAGGTTATTCATACTAATTCCCTTCTATATTGCCATCAAAGGCATCGAACAAACGTTTCAATTCCTGCGCTTTTTCCTCATATTCCTGCATAAGGTTTGTGCGTTCACTTGGGTCCCAAGCCAGGTTAAACAGCTCCTCAATCGCAGGATAAGGCTGTCCCGATATAGCATTCACACCTGCCGGAATCCGACGGTACTTCCACTCACCTACCCTCACAGCTTCTGCTTTCCCGTAATTCACCAAAAATATAGGCCGATGCTCAGCTGTCAAATCGGAAACTTCACCCCGCAACACCGCAGTGATAGATTGTCCATCTAAATCCTTTGTCGGCAAGGGTGCTCCTGTCCATTCGGCAAACGTAGGCAATATATCCAGATTACTCAACGGTTGACGAATGACTTTCCGCTTACCCACATACGCTTCCGGACCATACACAATCAATGGCACGCGCACGCCGCCTTCATACGTTTCGGCTTTCGAACCACGGAAAACACCCGCCGTACCTACATGCCAGCGACGCGTTTCACCGTCATCCGCCATACGTTGTGGATAATCAATCCACGGCCCATTATCACTGGAAAACATAAGGATCGTATTTTCTGCCAAACCTTGTTGCTCCAGGACTCTCCACAATGCAGCGATATACTGATCCAGCTCCAGCATCACAGCACCTAAAACCCCAGCCTGCTGCTTATCCATAAAGCGATTATGCGTATTGGCAAAAGCCAAAGGAAGATGAGGAAAATTATGCGCATAGTATAAAAAGAAAGGTTGCTCTTTCGATTGCTCCTGTACAAATTTCACAACCTGCTCATGATACAGCCTACTTAAGTCCGCATCATCCGGAGCAGTAACGACAACGCTTTTATTCTGAAATAGCTTTATCGTTGTGTCCGTGCGCACATACGGGTTCCTGTAATCATGGCTGTAGAGCATACCGTAAAAATAATCAAACCCATGTGCATTTGGATGAAACTCAGGTTTGGTATCGCCCAAATGCCATTTACCAACCAACCCTGTGCGGTACCCGACTTTCTTCAACATGGTTGCTATGGTTTCTTCATCTGCAGGCAAGCCTTGTGGTGCTCCCGGTCCAATAGGTGCAGGCAAATTATAACGGGAAGCATAACGCCCCGTGAGCAAAGAAGCACGAGAAGGCGTGCACGAAGGTGTCGTGACGACATAGTTGGTTGCACGCAACCCGGCATGCGCCAAGGAATCCAAAAAGGGCGTTTGTATATTCGGACTTCCATAACTACCCAAGTCAGAATAGCCCAAATCATCCGTCAGGATAAAAATAATATTTGGCTTTGATGTCTGCGCGTAAAGATCGGCAGCCATAAGGAAAAACACAATATATAGGAGTCCCGTTATTCTTTTCATGCACATTTGCTTATTTTGTTTAGTTACACCGACTAATATATCAAAAATCTAAGGGCGACGGATACAAGAATGTATATTGTAACGCGTTTTCTACTTTTCGTCCGGAAACAGTCTTCTGAAAATCAGCTTGCTTATCAAAGCTCACGGGCAATGCAAAGCCATATTTCTGCGCCGAAGACAAAACAACCTCCTTCTTTAAAGGATGTTCTGGCGTTACAATATTATAAAATTCCCCAACAGGTAGCTTTTTAAACCCTTGGTCAAGGATTTCAAGCACATCCCGCAGATGGATGAAATTAGCTGGTTGCAGACCAATAGCACATATTTTATTTTCAAAATACTTGGCTAACACTCTATTCTCACCAAAAAGCCCGCCTAACCGATAGATTATCGTATGAGGCAATACACGCATATACTCTTCTGCCAATGCCAGGTTGGAATCGGTTAATATCGTTGATTCTTCATCAAAAACGCCATCAATATCGGGATAAATCCCTACAGAACTGAGAAAAATATGCTTACGATAAGAAGTATTGCCCAATACCTCCACCACACGCGCAAAACGTTGCTGTATTTGTTCAGCAGACAATCGTCTTATAGCAGGCACACTATTCAGCACATAATCCACCTCTTGCGGAAAATCTGAAGGATTGACAGGTTGGTCAAAGTCACATAATATAGCAAAAATACCAGCATCTTTCAGACGCTGGTATTTTTCTTCTTTGGTTGTTGTTGCGTATACACGATGCCCTTCTGCACAAAGTTTAGCAGCAAAAGCCTCACCTATCCAACCGCAACCTAATATCAGAATATTCATTTTTTCTCAGTGGTAAGCAGTAAGTGATATGTTGTCAGTCTATTTACCACTGAGAACTTATCACTTACCACTAAATACCTAATACGCTTTTGCGAAAAGCACACGTTTTGTCGAAGGTTTCCCTGTAAAAATACAAGTTCCGGCTTCTTCCTTTGCATCCAACGGGATACAGCGGATAGTCGCTTTGGTTTCTTCCTTCACTCGTTTCTCGGTTTCTACCGTGCCATCCCAATGACAGGAAATAAAGCCCCCTTTACTTTCTAACACTTCTTTAAATTCGTCATAAGAATTCACTTCCGTGATATTTTCCGCACGGAAATTCAATGCTTTTTGGAAGATATTATCCTGAATGACATCCAAAAGATTGCCAATAGTATCTGCTAAGCCTTCCTGAGCAACAGTTTCTTTGGTCTGTGTATCACGTCTTGCCAGTTCCACAGTTCCGTTTTGCATATCGCGTGCACCTACTGCCACGCGCAAAGGCACGCCTTTCAATTCCCATTCCGCAAATTTAAAACCAGGGCGTTGTGTATCACGGTCATCATATTTTACGGACACGTCTTTTCCTTTCAAGTCAGCCGTCAATGCATCCACAAAACCATCAATCTGCGCTTTTTCTTCGTCTGTTTTATAGATCGGAACGATAACGACCTGAATAGGAGCCAATTTAGGCGGCAATACCAAACCCTGATCGTCCGAATGCGCCATAATCAAAGCGCCCATCAAACGGGTTGACACCCCCCATGAAGTAGCCCAAACGTATTCTTGCTTACCTTCCTTGGATGTAAATTTCACATCAAAAGCCTTAGCAAAATTTTGTCCAAGGAAATGTGACGTACCAGCTTGCAAGGCCTTACCATCCTGCATCAGCGCCTCAATACAATACGTATCCAATGCACCTGCGAAACGCTCATTTTCAGTTTTTCTTCCACGAACAACAGGCACTGCCAAAGTATTTTCTACGAAATCAGCATAAACATCCAACATTTTTTCAGCCTCTTCAATAGCTTCAGCCTCTGTCGCATGGGCTGTATGCCCTTCTTGCCACAAAAATTCCGCTGTACGTAAGAACAAACGCGTACGCATTTCCCAACGCACAACATTCGCCCACTGATTCACTAGAATCGGTAAATCGCGGTACGACTCTACCCAGCCCTTATACGTGTTCCATATAATCGTTTCCGATGTTGGACGCACAATCAATTCTTCCTCCAATTTGGCATCCTCATCCACGATAATGTTACCATTACCGTCATTTTTAAGTCGGTAATGTGTCACCACAGCACATTCTGTCGCAAAACCTTCGACGTGGGAAGCTTCTTTGGAAAAGAAAGATTTCGGAATAAACAAAGGAAAATAAGCATTAGAGTGCCCTGTCTCCTTAAATCTTTTGTCCAGAATCGCCTGCATACGCTCCCAGATACCATAGCCATAAGGTTTGATAACCATACATCCTCGAACGGCAGAATATTCTGCTAAATCTGCTTTTATCACCAAATCATTATACCATTGTGAGTAATCCTCACTGCGGCTCGTTATTCCTTTTCCCATTGTTTGTCTTTATTTCTGGAACAATTATCGTAATTTTTATATATCAATCACAAATACTTTAGCCTGCACTAAAGTTTTATTTATATTTTTGAAAAAGCGGTTAAACCCTTCTTACAAAAGTGCGTCTAAGATAGTAAAAAGACGTGTATTAACGAAAGTTTAACGATATATAGCGGTTATCGACCAATGAAAAGGCGAGCGACTGAAATAGGAAAAGAAAACAGTAAACAGATGAAAACAAACAGATTATTATTCGGAAGTCTAACATTAGCAGCAATATTTGCCCTAAGCTCATGTTCGACAAGTAGGCAGGTTGCTTACAAAGATGATGTGTATAATAATCAGTCCAGAGCTCCTCAGGATTATCAGAGTCCGGATTATTATTACACCGATGGCGGACAAGGGGAACAATACGCTGAAAACGACTACTATGCTGACGAATATACCGACGGTGAGTACGTAGAAGGCTATGAATATGACGACAATCTGGAATATGCAAACCGCATCAACAGATTTTATTACGCCACACCCGGCATGGGGTATTACGACCCGTGGTTTGATCCATGGTACGGTTATTCTGGCTTCGGTATGGGATTTGGCATGAGCTTCGGATGGTCTAACTGGGGCTGGGGACGCCCAGGCTGGTCAATGGGCTTCGGTTGGGGCTCTCCATATTACGGCTTTGGTTGGGGTGGTTACCCTTATTATGGAAACCGTTGGGGTGGATACTACGGGTATGGAAATCACTGGGGATATAACGCTTGGGGACATCCATTCTATGGATACAACAATTACTATTATGGAGGTGGTCACTATGTAGGAACGAACAGATACCGTGTAAGACCTGCAAACTCGTCACCACGTTCAGCTTACCGCGATGGCTACAACTCTCGTGTTAGCGGCTCATCCCGCGTACGTAGCGGCACAATAGCAAGAGATGCTAACGGACGTATTGTTTCCGGTAGAACTGCAGACCGTACAACAGTTGGAAGCTCATCCAGAACAAGAACCAACACAAACGGGACAGTTTCCCGCGGAACGAATTCACGCACGACTGTCGGTAGAACAAGTGATTCACGTACTCGCGTAGGAACAACAAATACGACAAGACGTCCAACAGTGGGCACAAACCAACCAGCTACCCGTTCAAGAGTCGGAACAACTCCACAACGTACGCGTACGCAACAGGGGTCTAACATGGGAACAAGCAGACCGACAACACGGCAAAACACAACGCCTACAAGAACAACAAGAGGTTCTTCTGCAGCACCAACACGCAGTTCGGCTCCTGCAAGAAGCAGCTCTGGTTCATCTTACACACCTTCACGTAGTTCTGGCGGAAGTTCAATGTCCAGCGGAGGCGGTGCTTCCAGAAGTTCCGGCGGCGGAAGCAGTAGCCGTTCAGGAGGTTCATCAAGAAGATAATATTTTTATAGTAAAGACGCGATTAATCGCGTCTTTACATCTATATACACAATTAATTATATGAGATTAAAAAATATACTATTCACATCGTTATTTGTTTCAGGGATTGCATTTTCTGCACAAGCGCAGTTTATAGGAGATGCTTTGACTTTTTCACAGGAGAACAACCGGGGTACGGCACGTTTTAAAGCTATGGGAAATGCCAATAGCGCATTGGGTGGCGACTTGAGTTCTATTTCTGGAAATCCTGCTGGTTTGGGGTTCTTCGGACAATCCGATATATCCGTTACCTTGAATTATAACAATGCTAACAACAAAGGCTCTTTCTTTGGCACGAATACGAGCCGAAACAAAGGTCGTGTAGGGGTAGACCATGCAGGCGTTGTATTTCACTTCCCTACCAATCAAGGTTATTCTGGCTGGCAGAATTTTAACGTAGGTATTAGTTACGAAAACACCAATACGTTCACGAATAATGTTCGCTATGAAGGAATAAATCCCAACAGTTCGATTGTAGAAGATTATGCACTGACAATAAATAGCAATCCGAACAGCAACTTTACACAGGACATGTATTATTCTTACCTTGTTGAGAAGCATTCAAACACGGGCAACACCTATTTCCCTGTTGTCAAGGAGAATTTTGCAAAAGAGCAGATTAGTGATATTTTGACAAAAGGTTACAACTCGCGCACAGCTGTAGCTTTTGGTGCGAATTACAATAACAAACTTTATATCGGGGCTAATTTAGGTTTTGCTTCTTTCCGATATGACCATTCGAATCAGTTCTCTGAGTTTGGGATGACAAAAAACAGAAGTGAAATTCTGGCAAACAACCCCAATTCTACTATTGCAGATCCAACACATCAGGACTACGACTATGTGGAGGCGAATTACGACCTATTGGATGATTATTATCAGCTGACCGAAGGAAGCGGAATCGATTTCAAAATAGGTGCTATCTTCAAGCCTACCGTGGACTGGAATATCGGTGCAACAATCGCTTCCCCTACCTGGTATACCATAGACGATTACACCAGCAGCTTTAATGATGTCATCTATTTCGATCCGAACGACCCGAACTGGGAATCGTCATTTCAAACTCCGGAAGAGCAAACAGAAGACAGATACCGCTTAATCACTCCTTGGAAATTCAGCTTAGGTGTATCCAAATTCTTCAGTCGTGGTTTGTTATCTGCCGATGTAGAGTATGTAGATTACAGCAGTACAAAACTGAGAACCATCGGCAACGTAGATCCATCATTGGAGACGGGTTGGGATGCAGACATGAAAGACGCTTACCAAGGTGTTGTTAATGTACGCGTGGGAGGTGAAGTCCTTCTAACCAATACCATTAGTGGCCGTGCCGGCTTCAACTATTACGGCAACCCATATAAAGGCGCGGACAACACGCAATATAGCGGAAGCTTAGGATTGGGTGCGAAATTAAGTAATACACTTTACCTGGATCTGGCCGTTGTACATTTAGTAAATGATTACAAGGTTTCTCCATACGCAACGGCTAATGCACCGATTGCGGACATCAAACACCAACGTACAAATGCCGTATTGACATTGGGTGCGAAGTTTTAATAAAAGAACTTTCTATATCAAAAACAAGGGGGATGCAGCTGCATCCCCCTTGTTTTTGATATAACACCTTTACACTTACACTTTCGGTTTATCCGACAGCTTCCGTACAAAGAGATTATAGTTCTCGTGCTTCTCCACGTATACTTCCTCTCCCGCATCGATAAAACCATCTAAAGCCACCGCATCATACCACACACCGTCAATCTCTATTTTACCCGAAGGCCGCAATACCGTACGAGCAACACCATTCTGATTAAGGAGATTCACTTTGTGCTGTGAAGAGATATAGCCACTCTCCGCAGTTTGCTCGTCCTCAAGCACCAAACGCTTGAACGCTCTTGACCGTAAAATATTCCGTCCAAAAATCACCATTAGGATAACGGTCAGCACCATAGCCCCCGTTACAATTATAAAAGAGTTCACTAATAATCCAGGTTGTGTTAATTTAAAATCTAAGAAATCATTGTCGACCATCGAAAAAGCCAAGCCACAGAGTACCATAATTATCCCCAGAATGCCCGCCACACCAAATCCAGGTATAACAAACACCTCCAAAGCTATTAGAATAACACCTATTACAAATACGGCAATTTCCCAATTATCCGCCAGACCTTGTAAATAGAGTGGTGCAAAAAACAGTGCCGCACAGGTCAACGCTACGACCAGTGCAAACCCAATACCAGGTGTTTGCAACTCAAAGTAGATTCCTCCGATAATTCCCATAATCAATAGACCGCTGACGATAGGGTTAATCAAAAGTGCGATGATCTTATCTATTGCGGTCACTTGATGTTGCTTCACATCGCTCCGAGAAAGTTGTGCCTGTTGATACAATTCATCCAGATTATTGACCTCTGCCTTTACTATCCCAGCTTTCACCGCTTCGGACGAAGTCAATGTCAACAACTTTCCGTCTGGTTTGAAGTCCGGAAGGGAGACTTCAGGATCAACGAAAGCCTCAGCGATACGTGGATCACGATTTTTGGCCTCGGCAGTTGCCCGCATCAGTCCTCTCATGTAAGATTGGTACTTTTCCGGCATGATTTCTCCTTGTTGATTGACTACGCTCGCTGCCCCCAGACTCCCCCCTTTATGCATATAAATATCATCCGCAGCCAACGAAATCAACGCCCCAGCAGATGCCGCATTATTATTGACATAAACAATGGTTTTCATCGTTGAACTGAGCAATCGCGAACGGATAGAATCAGCAAAATTCACGGCACCCCCAAAAGTATTGAGCTCAATTAAAAAGATATCAGCCCGTTCCGTTACGGCTTTTTGATGAGCAAGGTTAACCGTCCGCCATGCATTCGGTCCAATATCTTCCTTGATATCCACCTTGTAGACTTGCTGAGCCACAGCGATGTTCAGCAAAGCACAAAAACCAATAAGCAAAGCCCGAATGCTTTTCGTAAATTTGTCCATATAGATCGTATTTGTCTTATCCGTTATTCGAATGATTAAATATACAATAAAAAAGGTATTTGATAAAGCTTTCCCCTTGGAAATTTGGAAAATAGCCGTCGATGCCGAACAAGAACATATTGCTATAGAAACGCGAGATATAGAAACCACATGGCCCTATATTTACATATTGGATTTTCAGGGAAATATTCTTTTAGAGCATCATCCTCTTGAAGAAAAAAGCTGGACGTTAGACAATATACGCCAACATACCGTGGTCTTAAAAGCCGTTGGTGATTCCAAACCCGTAAAAGAAGGAATCATCCTTTTGGATCTACACGGAAAAGAGAGACTATATTTGTCGGACTTTATACTCTTGGAAACTTATCAGCAATATATTAAAGTAAGGCACCGCAGTTTTCAGTCTGGCTTTGAGAAGTATATAAATCTTTCGGAGCACGACAATCTTAGCATAGGTGATGAAGGGCATGATCATTATGGAGAACAGATAGAACTACCTCTTCCCTACCCTTATCAACGGCCGGCCTACCTCGAAGCAAGAGACATCGAAGACATACTCTGGGTTAGCAGAACACAAGACAAAACCCTGTGGGCTTACCACGCCAAACGAGATGGCCAATACACATTAAACCTTTGCGTAGCTAATACATACAACATCCTGAGCGAACAACCGTTAATAAGTGGTATGTCCAAAATGCTTCCTCAACCCTTTTTTCAGGTCAGGAATCAAATTTTTCTAATGTCATATAATAAACGGGAAATTGTTTCGTATTTAGTATAATTGCAACATATGAAGAAATCGAGTAATCTTTTCAACCCAATCAAATGGGGAATATTGAGTATATTTTGTACACCACTTTTTATTTTTGCCCATACGGAAACAACTGTTGAACATTCCTTCGTTCCTTACACTACCCCAGATTCTGTAGGTACGGAAATTATCAATGGCGAGGTATACATCATCCATGAAATAGAGCGAAAGGACACCTATTATGCTTTAAGCCGACGTTATAACGCTCCGGTAAATGGTATTATGGCTGCTAACAATAAGAAGAGCCTGAAGCCTGGAGATAGAGTGAAAGTCCCTACTGGAAGAAGACCTGCGCAAGAAACATCAACGCCTGTGCAAATACCAGTTGCACAATCCCAAGAGCAAAACCCTGTATTGACTGAATATAAAGTCGGGAAAAGTGAAACACTCTTTGCAATTTCAAGACGTTTCAACACCACTGTTGAACAAATCAAAAAAATGAACAACCTTAGTTCTGACACGGTCAAGGAAGGGCAACTAATCAAAATCCCCAATTCCGACTATGTAGAACCAGCTCCGGTTGTAGCAGCTCCTGTTATTATCGAAAGTCCTGTTGCAGAAGATCTACGTGATTTGGGATTTGAAGCCAATCGTTACGGTATCCGTGAAAAAAAAGAAAAAGGTATAGGCGTATGGATAGATAATCTAGAAAGTGATGGCAAAAGTAACTTGGCCTTACACCGTACCGCGCCTGTAGGCACAATTCTTAAAATTACCAACCCGATGACCAAAAACGTTACGTATGCAAAAGTCGTTGGAAAATTCACGGATAATGCTGAGACACATGATGCTATCGTTGTTTTATCAAAATCGGCGGCTTCGTATATCGGTGCGATAGACAGAAGATTTTTGATTGAAATTGCATATGGCGTACCTTTGCAATAATTTTAGCTAATTTTGCACCGATGAACAAACCGTACGTTATTGGCATAGCCGGAAGCAGTGGTTCCGGAAAAACATTTTTTTTAAAAAGCTTTTTGAATCATTTTCTCCCGGAACAGGTCACCCTCATTTCACAGGATGATTATTATATTCCGGCCAATACCAAAACGCAGGAAGAGAATCGCTTGTACAATTTCGATTTGCCTACTGCCATTAACCGCAAAGATTTCTATCACGATATCAAACAGCTTTTTGATGGCAAAACAGTATTCAAGGAAGAATATACATTCAATAATCCAGCCTTAAAACCGAAAATATTAGAAATTAAACCTGCTCCTATCCTTATTGTTGAGGGGTTGTTCATCTTTCATTACGAAGAGGTCAACGAACTTCTGGATTTTCGGATTTTCCTAGATGCGGAGGAATCTGTTGCATTGGAAAGAAGACTACGCAGAGATCTAATAGAACGAGGCTACGATCATGACGATGTTATGTACAAATGGGAGAACCACGTAGTACCTTCTTACCAACAGTATTTATTACCCTACAAACCGGAAGTTGATTTGGTTATCATTAACAATACCGACGACCCGAAAATCATTGACGATGCAACACACAGCATTTCCACAGATCTAAAAGCAAAAAAAATCGACATCAGTATTATTTAAAATAAATCTAAACAACTATCTTTGTACCAGAAAGAGGAGTTGATAGTGAACAATTTAGATTTTAATACAGATAGCAATCCCTTTTTGGATGAAATCCGAAAAGGTTTTAAATCCAATACCGATATAGACTGCTGTGTATTCAAAAAATGCTGCAAGAAATACAAGGATGGCAAACGCTGCAAAAAATGCCCGAAGAGATAGTTTGTGTATTTAATGGTTAATCAATCTTTCTCTACGTAATTCAAATCCTTATTAAAACTTTCCTGTAGCTGCGATAACGCAAACACCGCTATCAGGGTTAAACAAGCTGTGACCACCATAGCAGCATTTAAAATTCCCATGGAAGGCACCAATGCCCCATAGATCATCGTTGAAGGTATCAATGCTCCGCGCACGAAATTTGGTGCTGTCGTCGCTACAGTGGCACGTAGATTAGTACCAAACTGCTCTGCAGCTATCGTCACGAATGTTGCCCAATAGCCGACTCCTATCCCCATCAGGAAAGCCAGCACTAGAAATTTACCTTCCGTTATACCTGTACTCGTAAGGTAGGTAATCGAAAATATCAAAATCAGCACCTGGCATATCAACACGACTTTCCTTCTTGACTTTAACCATTGCGCCAGCACACCGGCCATAAAATCCCCCAACGAAATACCTAAATAGGTGAACATGACACCTTTTCCCGCGCTCAATGGGTCGGTAGATTGCAAAGCTTTCCCTATTTCCGGCGCTTGCGTTACCAATACGCCTACCACAAACCAAATCGGTAAGCCGATGCACAGACAATAGACATAGCGCAGGAATCGTTCTTTATTGGTAAACAACATCCCGAAATTCCCTTTGACCACATTTTGCTGTGCCTGCTTTTGGAACAATCCGGATTCAAACGTTCCCACACGCAACAAAAGCAGTAAAAGCCCCATTCCTCCGCCTACAAAATAAGCCGTCCGCCAATCAAACCATTCCGAAATAAAATAGGCCAATATTGCTCCTAAAACACCAACTCCGGCAACAATCATTGTCCCATAGCCCCGCTTGTTCTTAGACATACTCTCGCTTACCAGGGTAATTCCAGCTCCCAACTCCCCCGCCAAACCTATACCTGCAATAAAGCGGACAATACCATAGGTCGTTACATCCTGTACAAAGCCATTATAGATATTCGCCAAAGAATAGAGCAATATAGATCCGAAAAGAACTTTCAATCGTCCGAACTTATCTCCAATAATACCCCAAATCACCCCACCTATCAACAATCCAGCCATCTGCATGTTGAGCACATATTCACCTCTCGTACGCATATCAGTCTCAGGAATGCCGATATCCTGAAAAGATTGTACACGCACAATGGAAAAGATAATAAGGTCGTAAATATCGACAAAATAGCCCAGTGAAGCGACGAGTACCAGTACCCATACGCGTTTAGATTGTAGGTTGCTCTCCATAACTTATAGTTCCGCTACCAATTTACAATCTTTTGGATTTATTACAAGAATAAAACATTCAAATTCCCCAATACCGGGCGATAATTGTACTTTTGTATTATGAGAAAGTTATTTTTTATAGCCCTTGTAGCTTCATTCACTGTAATGGCGTGTCAGAACAGCAAAACAGAAAACAACGAAGCTGCTGATTTAGCCAAACAAGCCATCGATATACACGATGAAATCATGCCTCAGATTGCACTATTTGATAGACGAACAGTACTGATAGACTCGCTATTGGGCGATTTAAATGCAATTAAGTCACAACATCCAGATGTGGATACAGTACAACTTCGCGAGCAACTTAGCCAACTCAAAATCGACTTAGAAATCGCAACCGATAATATGATGCTGTGGATGCGTGAATATGAAAAAGATAGTACTGATGTTAGTTATCAAGAGCAAGAAGTTCAGCACATGATGGCCATGAAAGCGCAGTTCCAGAAAGTCACTAATGAAAGTGACAGCATATTACCCAACATAACGCAAGAAAAATAACACACCCCCATAATGAGAAACAATTTGTTATGTGCATTCGGTTTAGCCATAGCCTTTTTGGCTTCAGGTTGTTCTGATTCCAAGACGAATAAGCGATTGCCCCACATTGGCAACCACAGTACAACGGAAAAAGTTGTTGATGGCAAAACCGTTATCGATACAAACTATTATCAAGTTCCAGAGTTTCGTTTCCTCAATCAAGACAGTGTATATATTTCCAGTGCAGATTTTGCCGACAAGATATATATTACGAATTTCTTTTTCACCCATTGCCCGAGTATCTGTCCAACTATGCAACGGAATCTTTTGCAGGTGTACGAGAAGTATAAGGATGACAACCGGGTGGCATTCCTCTCACATAGCATAGACTTCAAGTATGATTCACCGAGCGTATTAAAATCCTATGCTGATAAATTAGGTGTTACCAATCAGCAATGGCAATTTGTAACAGGTGAGAAGAAAGACATCTACGGAATAGCAGATCATTATTATGTGTATACCAAGGAAGACGAGTCTGCTCCTGGGGGGTACGACCATCAGGGCTATTTGGTTCTTATCGATGGCCAGCGACACATTCGCGGAGCCTATGACGGCACCAACGATGAGCAGGTAAAACAGCTTTTCGAAGATTTAGCCATCTTATTGGAAGAGAACAAATAATGATAAACAGGGCACACACATTATCGATCATCAGCATACTCTTCAGTGTGCTGATGATTGTTTTTTCCTGCCAACCCAACGTCAGTATAGAAACAGCCCAATACGCCGTCAATGGACAAAAGTTATATGTAGCCCATTGTAAAAATTGCCATGGCGCTAAAGGGGAGGGATTGGGTAATCTATATCCACCGCTAACCGACACAAATTTTCTTAACCAGAATCGAGACAAATTGGCCTGTATCGTTAAAAACGGTTTGTCGGGAAGTATTGAAGTTTCGGGTAAGATTTACGACACCGAGATGCCAGGGATTCCGGAGTTAACTCCTGTTGATATTGCCTATATCCTGACTTACGTAACAACCTCTTTCGGCAACAGCACTACTACCTATACACAAGAAGAGGTAAAGAAAAGTTTGGGAGAGTGTTTGTAAATATTTTTATACCGTAGGGGTGTATCGCATACGCCCTTTTGAATCTTCTTACAAAAATCATCCCTCCTATCCTTAGAGTTAGCGAAGCGTTCGCCTTCCTGTCGCAAGCTTTTATAGCTTGTGACTGAAATAAATCAAGTTTTCAACTTGGTTGTATCAGCAAAGTTGAAAACTTAGGCTATTTATACTCACAAGTTACGCTTCGCTAAAACTTGCGAAAGGATGGGGCATTATACACAGTTTATAAAGTTAGGGGCATAAAAAAAGGTTTCCAAACGGGGAGAATGGAAACCTTAAACTAACCAATTATAAACCTAAATTATGATGACACAAAGATAAAGAAGAAAACAATATCCTGCAAGAGCAAAAATGTTTTAGCAGCAGATTTAACAGAAACTTAACATTAGAAATCTCTTTCTTCCACGCTTATTTTATAACAAATATTTGACATAGCAAGCTCGTAAATTTCATTACATTTGCAACCGAATGAACGTTCAATTGCACAACAAAAAAGAAGCTATCTTCGAAAGTACCTTGCATCTTATCTATGAATATGGATTTAGAGGTACCCCCATGAGTCAGATTGCCAATCATGCAAATGTTGCTACTGGTACCATTTATCATTATTTTGCTTCAAAAGATGAACTGATTCTGGAACTGTTCAAATACTGCCGTGAGCAGACTAATGAACATATTTTTTCCGTAGATAAGAATCTGCCATATAAGGAACGCTTCTTCTTCATTTGGAAACGATTGGTGGCCTATTATTTGGACCACAAAGAAATTTTCAGATTTGTAGAACAATTTTATTCTTCTCCCTATTTTGCCATTATGCAATCCAGCAAAGACCCCAGTTATTATGGTGTGGACAAGTTGCATCAGTTTTTTGAAGAAGGGGCAAAATCCGGGATTATCAGGGAAATGAATTTCCCGACTATTGTCTCAGTCTATATAGGACCGGCAACCTCCTATATTAAGAATATCAGCTATGGTTTTTGTAAAATGACCGATAGCGACAGAGATAATATCATTGAAATAATTTGGAATGGTGTTAAAAAATAATAAAATGAGATTTAAAAAACTTGCTATCCTATTTATGGCCTCTTTCGGTATAGGGCAGCTTTATGCCCAATCCGGCGCTGAGGGTCAACAACTAAACAACAATGCCACGTTAACAGATTTGATTGACTATGCACTGCGCAATAAAATCGAATTAAAACAAGCTGACATTGATAAGGAAATCGGGGAGCGTGAAATTGCATCAGCACTTTCTGGCTGGCTTCCACAGATCAATGCTACAGGTAACTATATCCACAACATTCAATTGCCGACTGCAGTTATTGCAGGAAACACCATTACGATGGGACAAAAGAACACCAGTATGCTCACTTTTCAGGCGGACCAATCCATCATCAGTCCGCAATTGTTCCAAGCATCCCGAGCTGCAAAATTTGTCCGTGAGCAGAATAATTTGAACATCGAAAGCACGCGGATCAATACAGTAGTGGATGTAAGCAAAGCTTATTATGACATATTAACCTCTGAGGAGTCCATCAACATCATCAACGAAAACATTGCTCGCTTGGAACGCCAATATACAGAGGCTAATTCCCGCTATGAGGTAGGGTTAGTAGACAAAACGGATTATAAGCGTGCACAAATCTCCCTCAACAATGCCCGAGCACAGCTAAAATCGGCCAATGAGATCCGTAATTATAAATATGATTACCTTAAAATGCTATTGGGGATGCCTACGTCGCGTCCTTTGTCCCTATCTTTTCAGAATCAGGACATGGAAGCCTCTATCCTATTAGATACCACCGAAGTATTGAATATTGCAAACCGCGTGGAATTCAAGCAAATGCAAACACTGAAAGATCTACAGAAGTTGAACACACAATTCCAACGTTGGAATTTCTTACCGCGCGTAGGGGCTTATGCCAACTATGGACTGAATTACCGTAATGACAAGTTCGGTGATCTCTATAGAGATAATTTTCCAAGTTCATCTGTGGGGTTGACGTTATCTATGCCGATCTTCACTGGAACCAAGCGTATTCAGGAAATTCGCAAATCCGAACTTCAAGAAGAGCGCTTAGATTGGGATTTAATCAATTTAGAGAACAGAATCAGTACAGAATATTCTGCAGCGATGGCCAGCTACCGAGCCAACATGACGGAATGGCGCAATGCAAAAGAAAACATGGAATTATCAGAAGAGGTATACAATACTATCAAACTGCAATATGATGCAGGTGTAAAAACCTACTTAGAGCTAATGACTGCAGAAACAGATCTGAAAACAAGTCAATTGAATTATTTGAATGCACTTTATGCTGTACTATCCAGCAAATTAGATATACAGAAAGCATTAGGTACAGTAGATATCACAGATTAACAACAACCTTTATCAACATAGAAATACACAGAATATGAATAAGAAGCATTTACTTTCCGCACTATTAATAGGCTCTGCAATATTTTGGCAATCCTGTGGATCAAAAGACGGAGCTAAGCAACAGCAAGCTGCTCCGGGTGAAATGGCCATTCCGGTATCAACAGTTACAGTTGAACAACAGATTGTCTCAGGAATTAAAAGTTATCCGGCAACTGTAGTCCCTTTACAGGAGACAGA
>Ga0079224_100004846_pt1 | contig 17535 bp, 10 predicted proteins | sample Stecom2015_FD_80414 | JGI IMG/M metagenome (GOLD analysis project Ga0079224, IMG submission 80414) | Agricultural soil microbial communities from Utah to study Nitrogen management - Steer compost 2015 | ecosystem: Environmental > Terrestrial > Soil > Agricultural land | place: USA: Utah...
AAGCCCCCAGGTCTATAGCGGTATCTCCAATACGGGTCCCTATGGTAATTACATCATCACGTGTTAAAAAAACACCAAAAGGAATGTTTTGAATGGGAAAATCAGAATCATCTTCCACTTTTAACCATGTTTTTTTGTTTGGATTATTAGCAACGTTGGGCATATTTAAAATTTGTTAATTAGTGTTTGATAAAATTAAACTTAAAGGTATTAATTTATATCAATTTACAGAATCTATTCTTTACTTTTGCGTTTTTATTTAACGAAACTTACTAAAATGCAACGTGACGAACAAATTTTTGACCTTATTCAAGATGAGAAAAACCGCCAGATAAGTGGTTTAGAACTTATTGCATCTGAAAATTTTGTTAGTGAGCAAGTAATGGAAGCTGCAGGCTCTGTACTTACAAACAAATATGCCGAGGGATATCCCGGAAAAAGATACTACGGGGGATGTGAAGTGGTAGATGAAATAGAGACCATTGCGATAGAAAGAGCTAATGAACTTTTTGGAACTGAATGGGCCAATGTTCAGCCCCATAGTGGTTCTCAGGCCAATACTGCAGTTTTTGCAGCTTGTTTAAAACCAGGGGATAAAATACTAGGATTTGACCTTTCTCATGGCGGACATTTAACCCATGGTTCACCGGTGAATTTTTCCGGAAGGTTATACAATCCGGTTTTCTATGGAGTAGAGAAGGAGACAGGGACTTTAAACTACGATAAAATTGAGGAAATTGCCAAAAGGGAAAAGCCTCAGCTTATTATTGCCGGAGCTTCTGCATATTCAAGAGATATGGATTTTAAACGTTTCAGGGAAATAGCCGATAGTGTAGGGGCAATTTTAATGGCAGATATTTCTCATCCTGCCGGGTTAATTGCAAAAGGTATTCTAAATGACCCTATTCCACATTGTCATATAGTAACCACAACTACTCATAAAACTTTACGTGGGCCAAGAGGCGGACTCATATTAATGGGGAAAGATTTTGATAATCCGTTTGGAATTACATTAAAAAACGGAAGCTTACGAAAAATGTCTTCATTACTTGATAGTGCTGTTTTTCCCGGAAACCAAGGGGGCCCCTTAGAGCATATTATTGCAGCAAAAGCTATTGCTTTTGGCGAAGCACTGACCGACGATTTTTTAAACTATGCTTTACAGGTAAAAAAGAATGCTGCTGCAATGGCAAAAGCTTTCGTAGAGAGAGGTTACAATATAATTTCAGGCGGAACAGACAACCATATGATGTTGATTGACCTCCGTAACAAAAATATAAGTGGTAAGGATGCAGAAGAAGCATTGGGGAAAGCCAATATTACCGTTAATAAAAACATGGTCCCTTTTGATGATAAAAGTCCGTTTGTTACAAGTGGTATACGAATAGGTACTGCAGCAATAACAACAAGAGGCTTAAAGGAAAAAGACATGGAAACCGTAGTTAACTTAGTTGATGCCGCCCTAAAAAACCATGAAAATGAAACTGAATTAACCAGCCTGTCCAAGCATGTTATTAAACTAATGGATAGCAGGCCTTTGTTTAATTAATTATAACCCTGAAAAAACACAAGATACAAGACGCAAGAGACAAGACATATTATCTATCAATAGTTAGTTGAATCTGTTTTGAGAGTTGGAATTTTAAATTTTCAACATTAAATTTTCAATTTTATCTTCCGTCTTGTGTCTTGTTTCTTTAGTCTTTGATCATCCGGCACCGGTCATCGGACATCCGACTCATAATAATTCTGCACTCTAAATTGGGAATTTGGCGCTTTGGGATTGTTGAATTGTGTAATCGTTGAATCGTGTAAAAGCCTACTCTAACCTGCCTTTGTCGGCAGACAGACTCCCCCAAAGGGGAGAATTTATATCATGCTTTTCCAAAATCTCGGGAGTGGAATAGTTATTGATTTTGAATCTTCAATTTTAAATCTTAAATTATTGAATTATTCTCTCGGGATGGCTATAAATATTAAAACGGTCTTTTTTAAGAAAACCTATGATGGTTATCTTGTTTTCTTTTGCCAGTTTTACAGCTAAACCGGAAGGTGCACCTATAGCAACAATAATACAAATACCTGCCCGGATTGCCTTTTGTACGAGTTCAAAACTTATTCTGCCACTTAAAAACAGAATATTATTCCGTAAAGGCAGCAATTCTTTTATTAGGGCATTCCCTATAACCTTATCGAGGGCATTATGCCTGCCTACATCTTCTTTTACCACTTCAAATTCTCCATGGACTGTAAAAAGTGCAGAGGCATGTATGCCTCCTGTATAATTGAAGATAGTTTGTTCGGGGGCCAGTAAATCATTCAACCTCCAAACCGTTTCTATGTCTATTTTAAGTAGATTGTTTTGATGCGTATTTTTACAATTGTTGCTTACAGCATCAATTGCTGTTTTGCCGCAAATACCGCAACTTGAATTTGTGAAAAAATACCTGTTTAAATGTGTCATATCAAAAGAAATCCCAGGAGATAGCTTAACTACTATAACATTCCCTTCTTCTTCAGGTTTCACAGTTTTGCAGTATTTTATTTGAAGAATGTCTTTTGCAGAGTTAATTATACTTTCATTGTGAAGAAAACCCAGTACCAGCTCAAAATCATTACCTGGTGTACGCATAGTGATTGAAATTGGCTTTTCAATCCATTCATTATCCTGGAGAAACTGTAGCCTTATCTGAAGCGGCTCTTCGGTGACAATCAAATCATCAGCTTCAACAGAATTTGATTTATTTACTTTGAGGACCTTAAAATTACCAACTGAATTTTTAAGTTTAATCATCTCATACAACCTTTTCGATACTAATTTCTACAAATTTTGATGCCGGACAATTACTTTCCGGGGATTTATTATCAAGCGAAATCAGGGCATTTCCTTCAGGAAAGTACATGGCAGCACAGCCTCGGGCTATTTCATACGGTACAACTTTAATATTCCTGATCTTCCTTTTCTCACCATTAAAATGGCTTGCAACATTTACAAGGTCTGCCTCTTGCAATTTCAATGCTTTTAGATCGCTTTTGTGCATCATGATGATATCCCGGCCATGATGAATTCCCCTATACCTGTCATTTAATCCGTAAATACTTGTATTAAACTGGTCGTGGCTTCTTATTGTCATGAGTATAAATCTTCCCGGGGGAATATAATTATCGGGGAGGGGTGTAACAGAAAAATGGGCTTTTCCGGATTTGGTATTGAATTTACGTTCCCTGGCACCATTGGGCAGATAAAATCCGCCGGGTTCTTTTACCCGATTATTAAAATCTTCAAAACCGGGAATAACTTCTTCTATTTTATCACGTATTTTATTATAATCTTTGGCAAATCCAATCCAATCAATAAGATTTTTTTCCCTGAAAACAGTTCCGGCCAATTCGCAGATTATTGCTACCTCACTCTTTAAGTCTTCTGAAACCGGGGTTAAATCACCCATTGACATTCTTACTCTTCCGGCTGTATCTTCAGTAGTTACAAATTGAGAGCCTTTAAACCCTTTATCTATTTCGGTTCTTCCAAGACAAGGTAATATAAGTGCTGTTTTACCATGCACTAAGTGGCTCCTGTTTAATTTTGTGGCAATATGAACAGTAAGATCACATTTTTTCATTCCTCCAGAAACAGATTCCGTATCCGGAGTTGCCTTTATAAAATTACCTCCTAAAGCAAAAAACACTTTGGTTTTACCTTTTAACATTGCTTTTACAGCTTCAATAGTTCCGTACCCATGTTTACGGGGAGGTTCAAAATCAAACGCCTTGCCCAAACGATCTAAAAATTCTTTGGGGGGACTTTCCCATATTCCCATGGTTCTGTCGCCCTGAACATTACTGTGCCCCCTTACCGGCAATGTTCCTGCACCGGGTTTCCCAATAGCACCTTTTAACAGTAACAGGTTTACAATTTCCCGGATTGTATTTTCACCATTCCTGTGTTGGGTAACACCCATAGCCCAGGCAATAATGATCTTTTTTCTATCTCTTATCATTGATGCTGCCTGGTATACTTTTTTAGAAGGTACACCACTTTGGTATATCAGATCGTTCAGGTCGTCTGTTTCTATTGCATTAACGAGTTTTTCATAGCCGTTTGTATGTTTTTTTATAAAATCATGGTCGAAAACCGAATTTGAAAGTAGTTTATCTTCTTCATGAAGTATTTTAATAATTGCTTTGAGTAATGCAATATCTTCGTTTATTTTAACCTGAAGGTACAAATCCTGGATCTTAGTAGAATTGCCAATCCATTCCCAGGGTTTTTGTGGATGCCTGAATTTCATAAATCCCGCTTCAGGCATGGGGTTTATAGCGATTATTTGTCCTCCGTTTTTCTTTAATTTCTGTAAAGAACTTAACATTCTTGGAGCATTTGTACCCGGATTCTGGCCAATTATAATCAGTAATTCAGTTTCTTCGAGGTCGTTTAAGGTTGCAGAGGCTTTACCAATACCGGTTGTCTCAGACAATGCTTTGCCGCTTGCCTCATGACACATATTGGAACAATCCGGAAGATTATTGGTACCAAACAATCTTACAAAACTTTGATACATAAAAGCGGCTTCATTACTGGCCCTTCCGGATGTATAAAATGTAGCTTCATCGGGGGAGTCCAGGCTATTTAACTTTTCTGCTATAATCCTGTAAGCTTTGGGCCATGAGACTCTTTTATAACTTAAACTTCCTTCAGTTAACAAAACGGGGTGGGTGATCCTTCCTTGTTTTTCGAGCCAGTGATCGGACTGCCCGAGAAGGTCACTTATGGTATGTTTTTCAAAAAAATCAAGACCTACCTTCTTGTTTGTAGCTTCCCAGGCTACTGCTTTAGCACCATTTTCACAATATTCACCAATTGCTGATCTTTTATCCACATCAGGATCCGGCCAGGCGCAGCTGGGACAATCGTAACCTTTTTCCTGGTTTAATGTAAAAAGGGTTTTAAGGCCTCTGCCAATATAGGTTTCTTCCCATACATAATATGCTGTAGACGCAATTGAAGAAAAGCCTGCTGCTACTTCTTTCTTCCTTTTGAGTTTAAGTTTTTTGGGAGGTTTCATATACAAAGAATAACGAAAAAAAAGTTATACTATTGCAATTGAGGTTAATAGCATTAAAGCTCTTTTATCTTTATATTTTTGAACCATACTTTCTGTCCATGATGTTGAAACATAATATGCCCGGGTTTGGTTTTTCCGTAATCCGGATTATCTTTAAATTTACTTTTGCTTAAAAGGTTATTTAACCCGTCGCTTTCATTTTCGTATTCAAGTACTTTTGTTCCGTTTAGCCAATGCTCCACACGATTTCCTTTTACGATAAGTTTGGCGGTATTATATTCGCCAACGGGTTTTAACTTTTTATTTGTGGGAGCAATAAGATCGTATAAAGATCCGGCAGACCTAACAGGCGCATTGTCATGAAAATCAATATCATCAAGTATTTGCATTTCAAAATCGTTTAACCAGTTGGGGCTGTTCCCGTTACCAGCTTCCTGGTCGGCTATTTCCTGTACATGATGAAAAACACCGCTGTTGCCTGCTTTTGATATTTTCCATTCAAAGTTAAGCTCAAAATCTTTATATACTTTTTTTGTAACAATATCAACATTTTGAACATCAGTTTTAGTAGAAATTGTCCCATTTGTTACCTCCCATGCATCGTAGGGGAAAGAATCCATTTTATATCCCCTGAGTTTATCAACGTTATTCCCGTTAAATAGTATTTCCCATTCATTATTGTTATTGGTGCAGGCTGCAAGTACTGTAAAAACTGCAATTAAAAGAATTAAATATTTCATTTTGTGTTTGGTTGGTTAGTGTATCAGAATTTTACTTGTATTCAAGGATTTCGATTCGCCTGAAATCAATAGGATGACTATTGGATTGAAGTGAAATGTACCCGTCCTTAAGGGATGTATTGCCATCAATGATTAACTTTTGCGCTATTTTATGATCAGGGTTATAGGTTGGATTCTCATATTTAAGTATTTCTTCTCCATTGACAAAATGTGATATTTTACCGTCTTTAATATCAATTTCTGCTGTAACCCATTGATCTCCGTGAAATGTTTTGAGTACACTAGCAGGGGTACAATAGGTGTCGTTTTTCTTTCCTCTTATTTCAATAAAAGTTCCATTGGCACAAACTTCGCCAATAGGCCTTTCATCAGTACCATTACCACCATGAAGATTGTATTCCAGGCAAATCGGGAATAGCTGGTTTAGCTCAACTGATTCGGGCGACTGGCAATGATACTGAATGCCACTATCCCTGTATCCCCATTCCGGAGCGCCGGGAGTGGTTTCACCTACAAAGCGGTATTCTACTTTTAACCTGTAATTGGAAAATTTCTTTTTATAGTAAAGGGCACCAAACCTGTTTTGAAAAGTCCCATATTTATCATATCGCACACTTAGTATACCATCTTCAACACGGAAAGTGTTACCAAAATTTTCCCCGAGTTTATAACCTGCTATTTTTACTGTCCAGTTATCCAGGTTTTTACCGTTAAACAGGCTTACCCATTCCCCGTGATTACTATTAATTTCATTGTTTTGGGTCGAGAGCAAGGGGAAAACCAGGAATAATAATAAATAATGCTTCATAAATGGAGGGTTTGGTGATTGTTAAGATAAAACCACCTCTAAAATAATGAAATATGAAAATGGATATGTGTAATTGTGCTAATTTTAACTTAAAATTAATGATTAAGGGGTTAACCAAGAGTTCTTATTGCCCGTAATACTTTTTCCATTTCATCGCTTGTATTATAAATTCCGGGAGAGAGGCGGGGATAAGACGGCCGGTACGGTGTTTTACTGGCAATAATTTTCTTTTCTGTTAGTTTATTGACCACTGCCTCGGGAGTCATTCCATTAACGGAAAAGCATACAATTCCAGATGACAAATTTTCTTCCATGGGGGTAAGGAGTGTAATGTGGCTCATTTTTGCCAAGCTTTCCTTTAGCTGCCGGGCAAGTGAATGAATATGGTCCTGCACATATTCTTTACCCATTTTCATATGAAAATGAAAAGCATTTGCCACGGTCCATTGATGCTCAAATGGTTTATAACCACCGGGAGTCATTTCTCCTCCCCAACCCGTTCCATAGGTAAAAGTGGGAATTGTGGGGGATACCTCACCATGCACTCTGCTATTTCCCCATAAAACACCTGTTCCGCGAGGGCCATACATCCATTTATGGGTTCCGGCGGAAAAGAAATCACACCCTAAATCGCCTACAGATTGATTTTCTACACCAAACCCATGTACTCCATCTACAAAAAACAGAACCCGGTCTTCATTACTGCGGTTTGCATTTATTGCGGCTATATGCTCTGCAATTTTTTTTACCGGAATTTTAAGTCCTGTTGCCGAATGCACCCAGGTACCTGTAACAAGACGTGTACTCGGTTTTATTTCTCTGATTACCTTATCTATTATTTCTTCCTCAGAAACTTTATGAATATCACCATAAATAGCTATTTCTCTGGAAGATGCGCCGGAACTTCTTACTTTAAAGTCAATCGATCTGTGGGTTGAGTAATAGTCATAATCTGCAGTTAACATTTCCTGATCGGTCCTGATGTGCAACCCATTAATTAATAAAGCTGTACCCATGGTAGTGGAGTCGGTCAAGGCTATTTCCTCTGGTTTAACTTCCATATATTTGGCAGCTGATTCACTTACCAGGGTAAATAAGGAATCTTTATTTTCCAAGATGTACTTTGCAGGATTGCGGTTTAGTGCCTCTCGATATTTTTCTATAGATTTTTTTACCGATTTGGGGTGTGAGGCTAAAAGCATACCGGCCATATGTATATATTCCGGGTCAAGCTCAAAATTAGCTCTTATATCTTCAGCAGATGCTTCCGGCCCATTGTACATGGATGCTTTTTGCGGGGCAGAATTGTCTTTGCAGGATACAATGCCATGAAACATTCCCATGGTTGTTGCCAATCCGGCTTTTTTTAGAAAATCCCTGCGTGCAAACTTCATTATTTCTATTTTACTCTGTCAGATAATAGTTTCGATAGATCAGTCCTATGGTGAGTATGGAGACAAAAAAGAAAGTTAAATTTAAAAAAAGAAAACAGGACTATTTAGCTGTATCGAACAGATTAATAATACAGATGGTAGATTTTATTCATAGAAATCCTTCAGGAAAATAACTCATTGTGTTGTTCCTGCACCCTTATAAAAGTAGTCCGTTTTGTTAACTCCTTAAGCCGGCTAGCACCAACATATGTACAGGTGGAACGAAGGCCTCCCAAAAAATCCTGTACAGTATCTGAAACAGGTCCCCTGAAGGGTATTTCAACAGATTTACCTTCACTGGCACGGTACTCTGCAATTCCCCCTGTATGCTTTTGCATGGCAACTTCTGAACTCATTCCATAAAAAGTTTTGTATTTCTCTCCGTTATGCTCAATAATTTCCCCTCCACTTTCTGTATGGCCGGCCAGCATACCACCAAGCATTACAAAATCTGCACCGCCCCCAAAGGCTTTTGCAATATCTCCGGGCACTTTACATCCGCCATCCGATATAATTTGTCCGCCTAAACCGTGTGCGGCGTCGGCACATTCTATAATTGCAGATAATTGCGGATATCCAACACCTGTTTTTACGCGCGTTGTACATACACTTCCCGGGCCTATTCCAACTTTTATAACATCTGCACCTGCAAGAATGAGTTCTTCTACCATTTCACCGGTTACTACATTGCCGGCCATAATTGTTTTTTCGGGATGCCGATTCCTTACTTTTTTCACAAAATCAACAAAATGTTCTGAATACCCATTTGCTACGTCAATACATACAAACTTAATCCTGGGGAACTCGTTTATTATTTTGTTCAATTTGTCAGTATCCGTACTTCCGGTACCTGTACTAACCGCTATATGCTGAAATATATCATCATTTTGAGATTTAATAAAAGCAGACCACTCATCCAGAGGGTAATGTTTATGTATAACCGTAATTAGTTTGTGTTTAGCTAATTCTGCTGCCATTTCGAAGGTACCTACTGTATCCATATTGGCAGCAATAATAGGTATTCCCTGCCACACCAGACCACTGTTCCTGAATTTGAATTCACGGATTAAACTTACTTCGCTCCTGGATTTTAGGGTAGAGCGTTTTGGGCGGATCATGACATCTTTAAATCCCAATTTAAGATCGGCTTCAATTCTCATAGCTATTATTTATTGCATCAAAAATAACAAAAATGAATGGAGTTATATGGTTGTTGGGCCACATTCTGAATTAAGAATATGCTTATGAATATACTAATAAAAAAATGCCCTAATTAGGGCATTTTCAAAGAGTAAGATATTTTAAAGTTCATTAGTCATTTTTAAAAACCAACTCACCCGACTCAATTGCCTTATTAAAATCAGCTTTAACAGATTTTAAATTCCTGAAGAATTTTTTTCCATTTCTACGTTCCAAAGTAACCTCGGTAGTGCCATCTGGTTTTTCTTCAACGGCTTTAACTACTACTTCATTGCCATAAACAGTTTTGTAAGAGGCGATACCTCCCCTCTTAACGATCATGTTAAGCCTTGGAAAATCAATATGTCCATATTTATAGGTGTTAGACTCCCCAATTATCAACACGTCCCCTACTTGTGGATAGTTTTGATCATTATTGTTTTCTGTTTCATTGGTTGCAAAAACTGATGTTCCTGCTAAAAAAAGCATGATAAATAGTATGTTCTTCATAATAAAAATATTTAAAAGTTTAACTCGTTGCTTTCAAAATTACTAAATATAAAAATTAGAATTTAAACATTTAACAATTGTTGAAATGCCTGTAAAAACAGGTAACATCAGAGATTTACGGGGTTGATTCCGATGGGTTTAACAAAGTCTTAAACAGCCCCTTTGTAATGTAGGGTGCTAATATAGATTTGTTTATGAAAATCCCAACATACGGTCATAAAAATAGGGGAGTATTAAAAGAGAAATTTTCCTGTCTATTTAAAATATTTTAACAAATTCATATTAAATTCTATTAATTAGGTATTCTATTCATATATAAGGAAATCTCAATATTGCAATATTAGCTTATAAATAATAAATTTTTGTAGGATTTTATTGATTGTATTTTCTGATAAAACAAGTATTTATTTCTGTAACATATAATACTTTTTTTGCACTAAATAATACATTTTTATGATATGTTTAAATGAAAATGTAATTTTAAATTAAGCCAAACCCATTATTAACTAATTAAACTTTTATTATGAAAAAAAACTTTATTTTTAAAAGGGGACTAAAGTGGTGTTTGGCATTGACTTTTTTAGTTTTCAGCTTTCAGGATTCAAATGCCCAAATATGTATCCAGACCGGCGGTGACATTGATCAGATTGTCGGAAACGAAGACGGTTTTCGTCATGAGTTATGGAACCAGAATGCAACAGGAACTGCTTGTATGACACTTGGTGATAAGGCTGCATTTAGCGCCGAATGGAGTAATATTGAGAATTATTTGGCCCGTCGGGGATTGGGTTATGATCAAACTCAAAAACACCAGGAAATAGGGACATTTCACGCAAATTTTGATGTGATCTACAATCCAAATTGTTCGTCCGGTAATTCCTATGTGGGCGTATACGGATGGACTTATGAGCAAAGTACGGATGACCTGGTAGAATATTACATTATTGAAGATTGGTGCAATTGGATTCCTTCAATGGATGCAAATGCCGAGCCTATGGGGACGATTTGGCAGAGCGGATCTTACTACGATCTAATCATGGTGCCGAAATATGACGCACCTTCCATTCTGGGCGATCGGGATTTTATGCAGTATTTTAGTATAAGACAAGATACCCGGACCAGCGGACTCATAAATATTTCCGACCATTTTTATCATTGGGAAGAGGCAGGGATGGCCATGGGCAATATGCACGAAGTTTCCATGTTAGTAGAGGGATATCAAAATAGTGGGAGCGCTGAATTTACCTATTTAGATGTATATAGGACCGATAATGATTATGCCCAACAAATTTATTTTGTGGAAGATTCATATAACCTAACAGTAGGACAACAAACATCAGAACTTGAATATTATACGGCCCCTCAAAATGCTGGGATCAATAACTTGAAATATGAATCGAGTAATCCCAATGTTGTATCTATAGGGGTTTATAAAGGAAATTATTATTTACAAGCCAATGGTCCCGGCACAGCTACTATAACAATAACAACTTTAACCACAACCAATACTGATACAGCAAGTGTTACCGTTAGTGGTAGTTCATCTGCACCCAATTTAAGGTTTATTGAGTTCAGGGCATTGGGGGCACAAGGGGATGAAAAACTTAATCTTCTTTTAGATGGCGCCCCGGTTGGTGTTCAGCATACACTTACCACCGATTTTCAAGTTTATACAGACAGGGTATTTGGAGAAGGAGATATTAGTGTAGAATTTGTTAATGACGATAACACAGAAAATGGCCGTGACGTTAGGCTCGATTATATTTCAATAGATGGCGAAAAGCGCGAAACAGAGGATGCTGAAAATGGAGCCGCATATGATAATGGGGTTTGTGGAGGAGGTTCAAATACCGAATGGCTGCATTGTAACGGAACTGTAAATTATGGCCCCATAGAGGAGAGTCACACCATAACCATTAGGGCACGTGGAAATAATGGCGGTGAACATATTGACCTGCTTATTGACGGCCAACCGGTAAACGATGGTTGGTGGTTAGGGACTACCTACCAGGAGTATACTGCTACCGTAAAAGGCGATGGAGATATTAATGTTGAATATGATAATGATGGCGGGCAGAGGGATGTTGTAATCGATTGGGTAAAAGTAGATAACCAAAAAGCACGACAAGCAGAAAACATGCAATACAATACAGGTGCTTTTGCCAATAACCAATGTGGTGGCGGTTCATATACACAATGGTTGCATTGTAATGGGGTTATTGGCTTTGGGAACATTTCTGATAATTTTGATGCTAAATCATCTGTAACAATAAGCAATGTAGCAGAAACAGGCTCTCCGGAGACATCAACTATAACTGTTTATCCAAATCCAAGTTCAGGAGATATAACTATTTATCTAGGTGGGAATAACTTAAATGCAAGCGTTAAAATATACAATGTTGCAGGAAAAGTTGTATTTGCTGCAGATAATATTAACAGGAATGAAATTCATATTTCTGACTTACAAAGCGGATTATACGTTGTTAACATTAATAGCAATGGATTTGAAAAGCAAAGTAAGGTGATTGTGAACTAAGTATATTTAAAAATTAATTTCAGGGGCTGTTTAAGGGATTTTTCCAATTAAACAGCCCTAAATATTTGATGCCTCTAATAAGGACGGATATAATTCTAAAATTTAAGTGTTATTTAATTAACTAACATACTCTCTTATCTGAGAGCAGGATATTTAAGTGGATCGGACTCATGCATTATTGCATATACTTTTTCAAAAATATCTTCGGTATTGGGTTTTGAGAAGTAGTCACCATCACTGGCATAGGCTGGCCTGTGTGGTTGTGCCGTTAGGGTTTCAGGGGCACTGTCAAGATACATATACCCATTTTGATTTTCAATAATTTGTTGTAAAATATAAGCAGATGCCCCTCCGGGAACGTCCTCGTCTATAATGAGCAGCCTATTGGTTTTTTTTAAGCTTTTAACGATATCTTTTTGAATATCAAAAGGTGTTAGGCTTTGTATATCTATTACTTCTGCATCAATGTCTACTTCCTGGAGTTCCCTCGCAGCACGTTCAACAATCCGTAATGTAGATCCGTATGAAACCAGGGTAATGTCGTCACCTTCTTTTAAGGTTTCTACTATTCCTATGGCAACTTTAAATTCCCCTAAGTTTTTTGGCAGTTTTTCTTTGAGACGGTATCCGTTTAAACTCTCTACAATAAGGGCAGGGTCATCAGATTCCATTAGTGTATTGTAAAATCCCGCAGCTACTGTCATGTTTCTGGGCACGAGCAAATAAACTCCACGTAAGTAATGTAGTAATCCACCCATGGGTGACCCGGCATGCCAAATACCTTCCAGACGATGTCCTCTGGTACGAATAATGAGCGGCGCCTTTTGTTGGCCTTTAGTACGATAGAGCAAGGAAGCCAAATCATCACTTAGGGTTTGCAGGCAATACAAAACATAATCTACATATTGAATTTCTGCAATTGGCCTTAACCCGCGTAAAGCCATGCCAATTCCCTGGCCCACAATACTTGCTTCCCTGATACCTGTATCAGCTATTCTTACTTCCCCGTATTTTTTTTGTAACCCCTCCAAGCCTTGGTTCACATCACCTATTTTCCCGGTATCTTCTCCAAAAATCAATGCCTTAGGATGTTTTTGAAAAATTTTATCAAAATTGTCCCTTAAAACAATCCTTCCATCCACCATCTCTGCATCACTATCATATTCCGGTGATACGGGAATGATATTTGTGGCCCTCATTTTTGTTTCACTATGTAAATGAGAACTATATAAAGGTTGTGTTATTTTAAAATAATGATCTAACCATTCTTTTAGCTTTGCTTTTTCAGTGGAATTTTCATTCAAGACATACCGCAAAGCTTTTCTTGCAGTTGATATAATATGATGTTTAGCAGGCTCATCAATAGCTATTAAATCATTTTTCAGCCTATTTATGAACGCTTTATTTATGCTGTTGTTTGCTAAAGCGTCTAAAAGGGTTATAACCTCCTTTTTATCTGCTATGTGAGGGGAAAGGAATTCTTTCCAGGCTTCTTTTTTGTTATCCCTTACTTCTTTCTTTATTTCTTTTTCAATGGTAACCAGTTGTTCTTCGGTAGCAAAGCCATTACTAATTATCCATTCACGGAATTTAAGGTTGCAATCAAAATCTTTTTCCCATTGTAAACGTTCTTCACTTTTATACCGCTCATGAGATCCAGATGATGAATGTCCCTGAGGCTGGGTCAGTTCAATTACATGGATCAATACAGGTACGTGTTCTTTTCTTGCAAGTTCCCCGGCTTTTTCATAGGTTTCAATGAGGGTAGGGTAGTCCCATCCTTTTACAACAAATATTTCAAAACCGGGATGTTCTTCATCCCGTTGAAACCCTTTTAAAACTTCAGAGATACTTTCTTTTGTTGTTTGATATTTGTTAGGCACGGAAATCCCATATTCATCATCCCATACACTAATTACCATAGGAACCTGCATTACACCAGCAGCGTTGAATGTTTCAAAGAACAAACCTTCGCTCGTACTGGCATTACCAATAGTGCCCCAGGCAACTTCATTTCCGTTATCCGAAAATCCCTGGGAGTCAATATCCTTGAGCTGCCTGTATACTTTTGATGCTTGCGCAAGCCCTAAAAGCCTGGGCATTTGCCCCGAAGTGGTAGATATATCCGAACTGCTGTTTTTTTGCTTTGTAAGATCTATCCAGGACCCATCGGGATTGATGCTCCGGGTAAGATAATGTGCTCCCATTTGGCGTCCGCCACTCATGGGTTCTTTCTCTAAATCGGTATGGGCATAAAGGGCAGCAAAGAAGCTTTTCATATTTAACCTTCCAATGGCAAACATAAAGGTTTGATCGCGATAATACCCGCTACGAAAATCTCCTTCTTTAAAAACCCTTGCCATAGCAATTTGAGGTAATTCTTTGCCATCACCAAAAATACCAAACTTAGCTTTACCGGTAAGTACTTCACGTCTGCCTAATAAACTACACTCCCTGCTAGCAACTGCAATTTTATAATCGCTAATTACTTGCTCTTTAAAATCTTGAAAGGTAATGTTTGCTTTCGTGTTTGTATCTGTCTGCATTAGGCGTATTTTGAAGCCACACAAAGGTAAATAAAACTTTGGGGTTTTACAATTTGGATACCTTAAAAGGATGATAATTTGTTAATTTTATAGTATAATTAGTGTGAAAAAAATAATAGAAACTTATTTTTAGGTATTTTTATAAAAAATCAATAATAAATTAACATAACTCAAAACCATTTTCTTGTAAAAAGCCCGATGAGGGTCCTGGGACTCAAGGTAATAATAAAACGGATTTTCTCATCATAGTTTTCATGTGCAATTTCCCAGCCATTATTGGAATAAACGGGGAGGTACAACTCAAAATAATCTGTGACAAGATTAAGTCGAATACCTGAATCATATACAAAACGAGGGGACTCATACTTATTATCAATAAAACCGGCATCTGCATATACTTCTATCCATTTCCAAAGATTTACACTACCGTTAGCAGTTGCAATCCAGTCATTTGCGAAAGGATGGTCCAATTTTGATTTAAAACCACCCTCAGCAATGATAACCTGCTGGCTGTAAATACCTGAATCATCCGACCGACCTAAGTAATTATAATCAAACAAATAATCGGTAGGGCGGTCCAATGCAAAGCTAAAAAAGTCTGAATCGGTTTTATTATGAATAAACTTACCTGCAAAAAACCTTAAATTTAACTGTCTGTTATTCCTATATAATTTTCTGAACTCCCAGTTAAAAGATACCTTAGAAAATTTATCGGCTATTTGTAAATCGGCAAACCAAGATTTATAATTAATGATCCCGTTATTCGAATAAATATATCTTGTGTTAAATACACTATAATCAGGGTCTGTATCTATATCAGGCGATTTATCGCGTATTATGTTTACAAACCGGGACATCAAATACTGTCTTTCATTGGACCTGAAATCATCTGTACGAAAGGCAAATGATATTTCCGGAGTTATTGAACTGTATCTGAGATCTTGTGCGTAATGATAAGTACTGCCCCTTATTGTAAAATTTATAAGATATAAATTACCTTCATCGATATAATTCCTGAAGGTAAATTTAGCCCCCCCTACCAAAGTATTCTCTTTAGGGGAATATGAAGGGTCAATGTCATACAGAAAAGGCCTGTTTAGAAATGTCTTATTATACAGTCTCATTCCCGATACCAAACCATCATATGCATTAAAAGTAAAAACAGGAACATAGAATACCTGGTTGTACAAAGGGTCTTCAATATCCTTAAAAAATTGAAATTTAATTTTTCTGTTACCCAACAGGTTGTTTACCGCTTTTGAGTTATTTCTCTGGTTAAATTCGGGTATAACCTTATCATAGTTAAGTACCAATCTTTTAATTCCATTCCTCTCTAAACCAACTACCTTTTCATCTTTTATATCTGAGAGCCATTGTTTTGAAACAATAGAGTCGCTTTTAGTAATGCCATAAAGTGTTATAGGTGCATTGGTGCCTCGTTTATTTTTTACCGTAACCCATAATGAATCCCTGCTTTTTTTGAGGTTTTTAAGCTTGTAATCAATCTTTTTACGTGTATTTATATACTCCTTAAAAAACCAATCAATATTTTTTGAAGGATTTTCTTTTAAAGCTTCAATAAAAGCAGAAGGATCTGTTTGCTTAAGTTTATATGTATTATAAAATTTTTTGATTTGCCTGTCAATATAATCGTCTTCAAGGTATTTTTTTAAATATACCAATCCAACACCAGCTTTATAAGGATTGGCTATTTTTTGATTAAATTTAATAAGTGAATCATTATGTGTAGTAAGTGCCTGGTCTAAACTTCTACGGGCCATTAGCATATACAAAAAGGCATACTGGTCATTAAAATCCATTTTAGCCATACTAAAGGACCTGACACCCCAAATATTTGATATTTTTCCCAATAATTTCATGTTATGATAATGATGCTCAACATACTTTATCATTAAATAGGTCTGAATAGCGTCTGATACCCATTTATCTTCCCTTGGATTCATGAGAACTGTATTTTCCAGGAAATTGGATAATGTTGTTTTCAGAAACCTCATCTCAAACTGAAATTCGTCAGGAAAAGGCCTTAAAAAAGAAGGCAGCTGGTTTAGGCCGTAGAGAGGGTTTTTTTTATAATCTTCTTCGGTTACCAATAATTTGTTATGTGGATAATCCCCTAAATGATCTGTAACAAACGACATCACTTTATCAATAGAGAGGCCTTTCTCTATATAATCCAGGTCTTTTGATTCAAAATTGGTTACAATTGAAAATGAATCTTTTACATGAGTGGTAAAATCATTTGTATGCTTTATATAAAGCCTTGTGGCTGCCCTGTTTTCACCATACAAAACTGTTTGGTTGTAATTGCCCACTTTTTTATGCTGAACAATATTCAAATCTGAAGTGACAATATAATCAGTTGGATAATTAAAGATTACCTGGCTGTCAGCATTCTGGTCATACAAATCATCCAAGTTTTTATTGCTGTATAATTTCCATTCATTATTTTCATAAACGGCGGGTGTAACATGCCAGTACCTGAGAATATACTCTTTATTTTTTGTATAACCATATTTGGTAAACCTACTATCAGGTAGTTTAACAGTATAGGATAGTTTTAGTTCGTGAGCCTGTTTTGGATAGACAGGAAAGTTTAATTGGACTTTTATAATATCCACTTCTTCTCGTTCCCATTTTAAAAAATTAAAATTTCTATCACTAATGGTTATTATCTTAGTACTTCCCCTTTCCTCATC
>Ga0079224_100004847_pt1 | contig 17534 bp, 15 predicted proteins | sample Stecom2015_FD_80414 | JGI IMG/M metagenome (GOLD analysis project Ga0079224, IMG submission 80414) | Agricultural soil microbial communities from Utah to study Nitrogen management - Steer compost 2015 | ecosystem: Environmental > Terrestrial > Soil > Agricultural land | place: USA: Utah...
ATCCCGGCGGCGTGCCACAGGGCCACCACGTCCTCGTAGAACGGGTCGTGGACCGGGAGGGTGGTGCCCCAGGAGGTGTTGACGATGTGGGGCGCCTTCGACGGGTCGGGGTCGTTCCCCTCGGCGTCGGTGGGGGCGGCGATCCACTGGCCGGCGGTCAGGAACGCCTGGTTGCCGGCGCAGCAGGCGTTGACGGCGATCCATTCGGCGCCGGGGGCGACGCCGATCCGGTTCCCCTGCCCGTCGTCGCCGACCATGGTGCCGGTGACGTGCGTGCCGTGGCCGCGGATGTCGCACGGGGCCTCGTCGAGGCAGGCGTTCTGGACGTCGAAGAAGTTGTAGTCGTGGGTGAAGGTGCCGTCGCCGTTGTTGCCCCGGTACTGCTCCACGAGCGCGGGGTGGTCGTATTTGACGCCGGTGTCGATGGTCGCCACGACGATGCCGGTGCCGTCGTAGCCCATGTCCCAGACCTCGGGCGCGTTGACGTCCTCGACGCCCCATGCGGCGTCGGCGGTTTCGACGTCGGTCGCGACGGGCTCGATGATCTCGTATTCGGGGGCCTCGACGACGCCGACGACCTCGTCGGCGGCGACGATGTCGGCGAGGAGTTCGGCGTCGCCGGTGACCTTGACGGTGGAGGAGGCCCAGAAGGTCTCGTAGTCCGCGCCGGCCGCTTCGAGGACGGCGACGACGTCGGCCTGGGATCGGGCGGCGAAGTCCTTGGCGGCCTCGACCGCGGCCGCTCCCTTGTCGGTCTTGGCGTTGGCGCTGAAGGCGGGCTGGTAGTCGGGTGATCCTTGGAACCGGACCCAGAGTTCGGCTTCGCCTTCGGTCTCGATCTCGGCGAGGATGCCCGCGTCGACCTTCTGCTCGATCAGCGCGTCGGATTCGGACTCGGGCTCCTGAGCCCAGGCGGCGGTGCCGGCGAAGGCCGGGACCAGCACGCCTGCTGAGGCGAGTGCGAGTGTTCGACGCCATCGGTGGGACTGTGTCACGACGGCTCCTGTTCGTCGGGGAGCCGGTGCCGGGGGGTGGCCGGCACCGTCGTTTCGGGTGGGTCGGGAGCGCTGGTCTCCCGCGAGTCACCGTGCCAGTCCATACGAGAATGCACAAGTCCCCACTTTGTACGCACAGGCGGCAGTCCACGCTTCCAGGAGCCACTGGACAAGTGCGCTAAATCATCCCCATCTCCACAAAATAGAAAGATGATCATCTATATAAGACGTCCCCCAGCTCGCCTCATCACCGTCCGTTATGATCAAAATGGACACTCACAAAAGGACAGATGCGCGCCCCGCCGCGACGCTTCCGAGCGGAGCGAGTTGTGATTAAAGTCACATGAAACTTCAAGTAATTTTCATCCGCGGAGGGGCCGATCCCCGCACCGGAAAGCCGACGCGGCGGCCGCGCACACGCGACCGCCGCCGAAGAGGGGAGCGACGGCGGGGACGCTAGAAGTCGAAGCCGCCGAAATCGCCGCCCCCGAAGTCCCCTCCGAAATCACCGCCGCCATCGCCCGCGTCGCCGCCCTCACCGCCCGCGTCGGCACCGGCGTCACCGCCGTCGCCCGCGGCGTCGGCCGAGGCGCCCTCGACCATCCCGCCCGCGTAGGCCGGGGCGAGCATCGCGTTGAAGACCATCACGCCGACCATGGCGCCGCCGACACCGGCGAGCGCCGGCTGCCACCACGGCGTGTTGTACCAGCCGGAGGGGACGGGACGCCCGTCCACCCGGCCGCCCGGGTAGTAGTGGCGGTTCTCGTCGTCGGGTGTGGGCGAGCCGGTGTAGGACCGGCCCTCGACCTCGGCCGACACCGGCTCGGACAGGGACCCGACACCGCGCTGACCGGGGAGCGCGGGCACCTCGGGCCCCGGATCCATGCCCATGGCCGTGCGCGCCGCCCGGATGTAGTGCAGCCCTTCGATGGAGGTCTCGCAGGCCAGACGGTACTGGCGGATGCTGGAGGCCGACTCCAGTTGGGATCCGGCGGCGGTGTAGCGCTCCCCGGCGTCGGCCAGCGCCTGCCCCGCGGCCAGGTCGTCGCCCGGAGCGGTGAGGTTCATGGTCTGGCCGCCGAGCCGCTCGTACAGGCGCCTGGCCTCGGCTTCGGCGTCGGCCAGCTCGCGCTCGGCGCGCCGCTTGTTCGAGTGGACCACGAAGACGATGACCACCACGGCGATCACGAGCAGAGTCAGCCACAGTTCCATGAACCGAGCCTACTAGGATCGTCGCCCTTAGACTGGCCTCTATGACGTGGGTCCTACTGGCAGTGGTGTGCCTGGCCGCGGGCGCGGCCGGCGGATGGTTCGCGGGCCGATCCCGGCAGGCGGCCGAACTGGCCGCCGCGACCGCCCGACTCGAGGCGGCCGCGGACAACGAGGAGCGGCTGGAGACCACCCTGAAGGCGGTGGCCTACGAGGCCACGGACCACTCCCGGCACGCCGTCGGCGAAGTGCTCGCGCCGATCGCGGACACGCTGGCGCGCTACGAGACCCGCCTCGGCGACGTGGAGCGGGCCCGCCTGGACGCCTACGCGCAGCTGCGAATCCAGCTCTCGGGCGTGGCCGACGTCTCCGAGGCGCTGCGGGATCAGACCGGGCGGCTGCTGAGCGCGCTGCGCTCCCCGCAGGTGCGCGGCCAGTGGGGCGAGGTGCAGCTGCGGCGCCTGGTCGAGGCCGCCGGGATGGTCGAGCACTGCGACTTCTCCCAGCAGCACTCCTCGTCGGTGGACGGGCGGGTGGTGCGGCCGGACCTGGTGGTGCGGCTCTCGGGCGGGCGGTGCGTCGTCGTGGACGCGAAGGCCCCGCTCCAGGCGTACCTGGAGGCGCTCGAGGCCGAGGACGAGGACGAGCGCGAGACGCTGCTGCGCGCCCACGCGAAGCACCTGCGGCGGCATGTGGAGACGCTGGCGGCCAAGGAGTACTGGCGGGCCTTCGACGACTCCCCCGAGACGGTCGTGCTGTTCGTGCCGGCCGACGCGTTCCTCGACGGCGCGCTCAGATCCGATCCGGGACTGCTCGAGGACGCCTTCGCGCGCAACGTGGTGGTGGCCTCCCCGGCGACCCTGATGGTGCTGCTTCGCACCGTGGCGCACACGTGGCGGCAGGAGGCGCTGGCCGCTCACGCCAAGGAGGTGCACCGGCTGGGCCGGGAGCTCCACGAGCGGCTGGCGACGGTCTCGGGCCACTTCTCGCGGCTCGGCTCCTCGCTGGAGACCGCCGTGGGGTCGTACAACGCGGCGGTGGCCAGCGTCGAATCGCGGCTGATGGTGACCGCGCGGCGCTTCAGCGAGCTGGAAGTGGCCGACACGCCGCCCGAGCCCCTGGCGCCGGTCGTGGCCCCGGCGCGCAGGCCGCTCTGGGACGCAGCGGGCCCGGCCCCGCTCGGCGACCTCCGCGATCCCTGAGCCACGGCGGCCTACGCCCTGTTCTCGGCGGCCCTCAGATCGCGGACGAGCTCGCGCGGCAACTGGAACGTTATGGTCTCCCGGACCGGCTCGACCTCCTCGACCTCGCCGTAGCCGCGCTCGGCGAGGTAGACGAGCACCTCCTGGACGAGGTTGTCCGGCACCGAGGCGCCGGAGGAGACGCCCACGGTCGCGGCGCCGTCCAACCAGGACTCGTCGATCTCGTGCGCGAAGTCCACCAGGTATCCGGCCCGGGCGCCGTGCTGGACGGCGACCTCCACCAGCCGCTTGGAGTTCGAGGAGTTCTGCGATCCGACGACGATCACCACGTCGCACTCGCCGGCGATGTCCTTGATGACCTGCTGGCGGTTCTGCGTGGCATAGCAGATGTCGTCGCTGGGCGGGCTCTGGAGCATCGGCAGCCGCTTCTTGAGCCGGTCGACGGTCTCCATCGTCTCGTCCACCGACAGCGTCGTCTGCGAGAGCCACACGACCTTCTCGGGGTCGCGCACCTTCACCGCGTCGACCGAGTCGGGGCCGTCGACGAGCTGGATGTGCTCGGGGGCCTCGCCGGCGGTGCCGACGACCTCCTCGTGGCCCTCGTGGCCGATGAGGAGGATGTCGTAGTCGTCGCGGGCGAAGCGCCGGGCCTCCTGGTGCACCTTCGTGACCAGCGGGCAGGTGGCGTCGATGGCCTTGAGGCTCCGCTCGGCCGCCTGCTCGTGGACCTCGGGGGCGACGCCGTGGGCCGAGAACACGACGACCGAACCCGGCGGCACCTCCTCGTTCTCCTCGACGAAGACCGCGCCCTTCTCCCGAAGGTTGTCCACCACATGGCGGTTGTGCACGATCTCCTTGCGGACGTACACGGGAGCACCGTAGAGCTCCAGCGCCTTCTCGACGGTCTCCACGGCCCGGTCCACACCCGCGCAGTAACCGCGGGGCTTCGCCAACAACACTCTCTTGGGGTCTGCCACGCCTCGATGGTAACCGGCGAGCCGGTTCTGTCCCAGGCGAGCGTTAGGCTGGCGGCGTGACCGACGCAGCGCACAGGGCCCCCGAACGCCCCGGCACCGGACCGAACGCGCCCATGAGCGCGGAGAACCCCTGGCCGCTGCGGGTGGTCTCCAAGAAGATCGGGGACTGGATCGCGCGCCTCGGCGAGGTGTGGACCGAGGGGCAGATCACCGAGATCAACCGCCGGGGCCGCACCGTCTACCTGACGCTGCGCGACCCCTCGGCGGAGGTCTCGATGCGGGTCGTGGACTTCACCGGCGCCGCCGCGGCGGCCGATCCGCCGCTGCGCGACGGCGCGCAGGTCGTCGTCCGCGCCCAGGCCCAGTGGTGGGACAAGAACGGATCGCTGTCGCTCCACCTGCGGGAGATCCGCCAGGTGGGGCTCGGGGAGCTGCTCGCGCGCCTCGAACGGCTCAAGCGGCTCCTGGCCGCCGAGGGCCTGTTCGCGGCCGAGCGCAAGAAGCCCCTGCCGTTCCTGCCCTACCGGATCGGGCTCATCACGGGGCGGGCCTCCGACGCGATGCGCGACGTCCTCAAGAACGCCCGCGCCCGCCTGCCCTCCGCCGATTTCGACGTCCGCGAGGTCGCCGTCCAGGGCCCCCGGGCCGTCACCGAGGTGTGCGCGGCGCTCGCCGAGCTCGACGCCGACCCGGACGTCGAGGTCATCGTCATCGCCCGCGGCGGCGGCTCGATGGAAGACCTCCTGCCGTTCTCCGACGAGACGCTGTGCCGCGCCGTCGCGAGCACGACCACCCCCGTGGTCTCGGCGATCGGGCACGAACCGGACACGCCGCTCCTCGACTACGTGGCGGACTGGCGCGCCTCCACGCCCACCGAGGCCGGCAAGAAGGTCGTCCCCGATCTCGCCGAGGAGCAGCGGGGCCTCAACATCAGCCGCACCCGCCTGCGCCAGGCCCTGCACGCGCTGCTCACCCGCGAGGAGGACGGGCTGGCCGCGATGCGGGCCCGGCCGGTCCTGGCGCGGCCGCGGACCATGCTCGAATCACGGGCGGAGGCGGTCGAGCACCTCGTCCACCGGATGCGCGCCCGGGTCGACTCCCGCCTGGAGCGGTCCGTGGACGACCTGGAACACCTGCGGGCGCGCCTGCGATCGCTCTCCCCGCAGTCCACGCTCGACCGGGGTTACGCGATCGTCGCGGACGCCGGCACCGGCGCGGTCCTGCGCGACGCCGCCGACGCGGGCGAGGGCATCAGCGTCCGCCTCGCCGCGGGAAGCCTGCGAGCGACCGTCACCGAGAAGGAGGAGGGGCCATGACCGACAGCGAGCACTCGACGGAGAACCTGACCTATGAGCAGGCCCGGGCCGAACTCGTCGCCACCGTCGAGAGACTCGAGGCCGGGGGCGCGACGCTCGAGGAGTCGCTGCGGCTGTGGGAGCGGGGGGAGGCGCTCGCCGACCTGTGCCAGTCGCATCTCGAAGGAGCCCGGAAGCGGCTCGAGGCCCGCACGGCCGCCGAGTCCGAGGACTGACCGGAGGCGCGGTCACCGCTCCAGGCCGGCCGCGACTCCTTCGGCCAGTTCGGGCAGCTCGTCCACGGCGTCCCGGTCGGCGGTGAGCACCACCGTCGAGACGTCGAGGACGGCCACCCACGCCCGGCCTTCGGCGATGTCGTACGCGGCCCACTCCAGGCCGCCCGCCTCGACCGCCTCGCCGGGCCCGGTCAGCTCGTCGTGGACGGCCTCGGCCGGGCCGGTGGTCTGCACCAGCTGCATCCCGTGCCCGTCCGGCGAGTACCAGCCGGTCCGCAGCGTCACGGCCTCCTCCTCCGTCGCCAGCGCGCTCGAGACCGCCTTCCACTCCTGCGAGAGCTCCGGTTCCACGGTCTCGAGGCCGAGGGACTCGGCCGCCAGGTAGTCCTGGCTCGTGTCGACGACGCTGACCTCGCGACCCGTGGCCGCCCAGTCCCACACCCAGTAGAAGAGCCCCAGCGGCACGAGCAGCACCGCCAGGGACAGCGCCATGTCGCGCATGCGCCGCTGCTTGGGGCGCCGCGCGGTCTCGGGGCCCGCGGCCGGTGCCGCGGCGGCGGGCTCGGTCGAGGGGGCCCGCTCGGACTCGGCGGTGCCGGCCGGCTCGGCCACGGTCTTGGCGTCATCGCTGGACATGCCCCCATGGTGACCGACCGCCCGCGGGCGGGCCACCGCGCCCCGCCGCCGGGTGGCGTGCGCGTCTCCAGGCGCCGCGCGCCCGTGCGCTCCCGCCCCTTCCAGGGCGGTGCGTCCACTTGTGCGCAACCCGCGCCTACGACACCGAAAAGCGTTGGAATACCCTCACCATCACCGAAACTCCATATGCCCGCCCTTGACGGAAGGAGCCCCGTTGATCCTCGTGGCAGGCGAGAACGTGATCGACCTCGTCCCCGCGCCGGAGGGCCTGCTGCGCCCCGCGTGCGGAGGCGGGCCCGCGAACACGGCGGTGGCGCTGGCGAGGCGCGGCGTGCCCACGGCGCTGGTCGGCTCGGTCGGCGGCGACCACTTCGGGCGGCAGGTGTGGCGGCGCCACGTCTCCGCCGGAGTGCGGCGCGACTACCTGGAGCGGACCGAGCGGCCCTCGACGCTGGCGCTGGCCGTCGTCGACGAGCACGGCAGGGCCGACTACGACTTCTGGACCACCGGGACGGCCGACTTCGCCTGGGAGCACCGGCGGCTGCCGCGCCCCGACCCCTCGCGCGTGGACCTGGTCCACTTCGGATCGCTCGCGGCCTACATAGACCCGGCCGCGCAGGTGATCGAGCACTGGGTGAATCGCGCCAGGCGCTCCGTGCCGGTCACCTTCGACCCGAACCTGCGCCTCGCCGCGATGGGCCCGCCCGAGCAGGTGCGCCGCCGCACCGAGCGCCTCGTCGGCCTCGCGAACCTCGTGCGCGTCTCCGAAAGGGACCTCGCCCGGATCTACCCTGACGGCGACGTCGACACGATCGCCCGCGAATGGCTCGACCTCGGCCCGGAGATGGTGGTCGTGACCCTCGGCGACGCCGGGTCCGTGGCCTTCCACCGCAAGCACGTGACGACGATGTCGGCGGTGCCGGTGGACGTCGTCGACACGATCGGCGCGGGCGACGTGTTCACCTCGGGCCTCCTGGGCTGGCTGACCTCGGCCGGCTGGATGCGCCCGGACCGGATGGCCGCGTGGGGGAACCGGACGGTGGCGGCCGCGGCGCTGCGATACGCCTCCCAGGTGGCGGCGCAGGCGTGCACGGTGCCCGGCGCGCCCTGATCGTCACGGTCGGGCGCGCTCGACGGCATAGGATCGAAGCGTGTCCGAACCAGAACTGCGAGTATGCCTCGCCGATTCCGACCTGGATGCGGCCCTGCGATTCGACGCCGGCCGGGGCCTGACGTCCACCCCGAAGTACCTGCCGATGCGGCTGCACTACGAAGGGCGCGGAGGGGCCCTGTTCGCCGAGCTGGCGCGCCAACCGGAGTACTATCCGGCCCGAGCCGAGCGGCAGATCCTGACCGCGCGCGCCGCCGAGATCGCCGAAGTGCTGGCCACGGAGTCGAACACCGGCGGTTTCGAGAGCCCCATGGGCGCGCCGCTGTCGGTGATCGAGCTGGGCGCGGGCTCGGCCGAGAAGATTCGCGTGGTGCTGGACGCCCTGGACCGCGACGACCAGCTCGAATCGTTCTGGCCCTTCGACGCCGACGCGGGCTCGGTGCGGAAAGTGCTCACCGCGTTCGCCGAGGCCTACCCGGACATCCGGCTGGGCGGCATCATCGGCGACTTCACCCTGCACCTGGAGCACCTGCCGGACAGCCAGACCCCCCGGCTGGTGGCGTTCCTGGGCGGGACCATCGGCAACCTCACCGAACCGGAGCGCGAACGGTTCCTACAGGACCTGCGCGAGGCGCTGCGCCCCGGCGACTGGTTCATGGCGGGCGCGGACCTGGTGAAGGACCCCGAGGTCATCCTGGCCGCGTACACCGACGCCGCGGGGGCCACCGCCGAGTTCAACCGCAACGCGCTGCGCGTCCTCAACCAGCGCCTCGGCGCCGACTTCGAGCCGGAGGCCTTCGAGCACGTCGTGCTGTGGAACGAGAGCACCGCGACGGTCGAGCTGCGCCTGCGGGCGTCGAAACCCATGGCGGTGCGCCTGGACGGGATCGGGCTCGAGGTCGCTCTCGCCGCCGGCGAGGAGATCCACACCGGCATCTCCACCCGGTTCCGCCCCGAGGACCTCGAGCACCGGCTGCGGAAGGCCGGGTTCGAGCCGGAGCACCGCTGGAGCGACCCCGACGACCGGTTCGGCCTCTTCCTGTCGCGGGCGGCGTGAGCGGTGATGCCCGCGGCCGGGGCCGGCGGCGAACTAAGGTGTTCGGCATGGGAGAAATCGTGCTGATCCGTCACGGCGAGACCACTTGGTCGGCCTCCGGCCGTCACACCTCGGTCACGGACCTGGAGCTCACGGCGACCGGCGAGGCCCAGGCCCGGGCGCTCGCCCCCCTGCTGCGGGCCTGGAACTTCACCGCGGTCTGGACGAGCCCGCGCAGGCGGGCCGTCCAGACCGCCGAACTCGCCGGGCTGCCCGTCACCGCCGTCGAAGAGGACCTGGCCGAATGGGCCTACGGCGACTACGAGGGCCGCACGAAGGAGGAGATCGACGAGCTCGACCCCGGCTGGACGATCTGGACGCACGGCGGCAAGGGCCCGGAGGGCGAATCGGCCGCGCAGGTCGAGGCCCGGCTCGACCGGGCCCTGACCGGGGCGAAGCGGCTGCTCGACCACGGGGACGTCGCCTTCGTCGCCCACGGCCACACCCTCCGCGTGGCCGCGGCGCGCTGGCTGGGCCGCGGCGCCGTCGACGGCCGCGACTTCACCATCGACACGGCGTCGATCGCGGCGCTCGGCTTCGAGCACGGCCGCCAGGCGATCAGCCGCTGGAACCTGACCGCCGCCCTCGCCGACAGCGCCTGACTCCGGCACACCCGCCCCACGGTTCGCTTCCGCCCCTCGCGACACAGGAACCGCCCCTGGGCGGCGCCGTGCTCTGGTACGCTTCGGCAGCCATGAGCCCACTCCTCACATTGATCCGGTCCACGGCCGCGCGCTACTCCGCGCGCGCCTGGCTGACCGGCTTCGCCCTCGCGCTCGCCGCCGACCTGGCGGTGATCACCCTCGGCGCGGACCACGCCCGCTGGCTCACCAAACCGGCGCTGATGCTCCTGCTCCGGGGTTTCCTCACCGTCTCAGCCCCGCCGGGGAACGCCGTGGCACGCCTGTTCGGCCTCGGCCTGGTGTTCGCGTGGACCGCCGACATCGCGCTGCTGGTCGAGGGCACGCCCGCCTTCCTGACCGGGATGGCCCTGTTCGGCGTGATGCAAGCGGTCTACCTGGTGGTCTTCGCCCGCGCCGGAGCCTTGGAACACCTGCGGCGGCGCTGGCCCGTGCCCACCGCCTACCTGGTGTTCTGGGCGGTGGTGATCGTCGCGCTGTGGCCGCGCCTCGACAGCCTGGCCGCGCCGATAGCGGCTTACAGCCTGCTGCTGGTGGCCATGGGCGCGGCGGCCGCGGGCCTGGGCCCGCTGGCGGCGGCGGGCGGCGCGCTGTTCGTGCTCTCGGACCTCATGCTCGGCATGGGCGTCGCCGGACTGGGCTTCCCGCTGCGCGGTCAGGCGGTCATGGCGACCTACGGCGCGGCGCAGCTCCTGATCGTCCTCGGCTGCCTGCGCAGCCCCGCGTTCGAGCCGGTGGCCGCCGCGCGCCCGGCACGGGCCTGAGAGGCCGACCGCCGGCCGGGCCCGCAGGCGGGCCCGGCCGGCCGGTCAGGTCGTGTCGATCCTCGTGAGGCGCTGCGTGGCGCGCGTCAGCACCACGTAGGCGACGCCGGGCCCGTGCTCCTTCGCGATGCCGTCCAGATCGGCGGCGATGACCGCGTCCCACTCCAGCCCTTTGGACTCGAGCGGGCCCACGAGCGTCACCCGGTCGTCGTGGACGACCCCGGCCAGCTCGCCGTGGCGGGTGTACGGCGCGATGATGCCCACCGTCCCCTCGACCGCCTCGAGCGCCTCGGCGACCGCCCCGGCGACCTCCGGCATGAGCGCGTCGGCCGCGACCGACCGCTCCTCCACCTCCACGCCGGTCTCCCGGACCGCCTCGGGCAGGTCGATGCTCTTCAACCGCGGCTTCGCCCACTCGGCGGCGTAGTCGAAGACCTCTTTGGAGTTGCGGTAGTTCTTCGTCAGATGGAACTCGTGGATCCGACCCCGCGGCACGGCCCGGCGCCTGGCGTCGGCGCTCTCCTTGGGCCGGGGCCAGCTCGACTGGGCCTCGTCGCCGACGATCGTCCAGCCCGCAGCGCCGCCGCGGCGGCCGAGCATCCGCCACTGCATCGGCGAGAGGTCCTGCGCCTCGTCGACGATGACGTGGGCGTAGTCCTCGTAGAACGCGTCTCGGGCCTGACGCTCCCCGCGGTCGTAGTAGCGGTCCTGCGTCGTGGAGACCTCCTCGACCCCGCTCCAGGAGCGGATGCGGCCGCGGTCCCTCGGTTCGGGTTTGACGCCGAGCAGCAGCCGCAGCTCATCGAGCAGGGCCACGTCCTGGACCGAGAAGTCCGCCTCCTGGAACGAGGCCGCGACCGCCTCGATCGAGGCGCGCTTCAGGTGGCCTTCGGCGGCCGAGGCGAGGCGGCGGATGTCGCCGGCCCAGCCGAGGACCTGGGCCGGGTCGAGGTCGGGCCACCAGTGGTCGAGGAAGGTCAAGAACTCCCCCCGGGAGCCGACGTCACGGGAGAACTTCGCCGGCTCTGCATCGGGCAGCACAGGTTTGACCTTGCGCCACAAGGAGACGAGAAGAGCACGTCCGGCCTCGGTCTTGGCGAGGTTCGGGCGGGGCTCCTTCTCGAAGACGCGGGCGCGGGCGGCGGCGAGCTCGGCGGCGTCGAGCCGGAACACCTCGCCGCGGTAGGTGATGCGCAGTTCGTCGGGCGTGCCGGGCGGGGTCTGGCGGAGCAGGCGCCTGAGGATCGGCAGCATCACGGTGCCGCCCTTGACGGCCGCGACGGCGGCGCTGTCCTGCCGGGTGGCCTCGACCCCGGCGTACAGCTCTCCGAGGGAGTAGAGGGCGGCGGTCTCCTCGCCGAGACTGGGGAGCACCCTGCCGATGTACTTCATGAAGACCGCGGAGGGGCCGACGACGAGGATGCCGGCGGCCTCGTAGCGGTTGCGGTCCTGGTAGAGCAGGAACGCGGCCCGGTGGAGGGCCACGACGGTCTTGCCGGTGCCGGGGCCGCCGGTGATGAGGGTCGCGCCGCGGCCGGGGGCACGGATCGCGGCGTCCTGCTCGGACTGGATGGTGGCGACGATGTCCCTCATGCGGCCCGTGCGCTTGCGGCCCAGAGCGGCCATGAGCGCGCCGTCGCCGACGACGGGCAGCTTCCCGGCCGCCTCCTCGTTGAGCAGGTCGTCGCTGATCTCCTCGACCTTCCTGCCGAAGGAGCGGATGACGCGGCGGCGGGCGACCTCCTGGCGGTCGACGGCGGTGGCGCGGTAGAACGGCGCGGCGGCGGGGGCGCGCCAGTCCACCAGGAGGGGGCGGTACTCGGCGTCGCGGACGCCGAGGCGGCCCACGTGGCGGACGCGGCCGTCGTCGAAGTCGAGGCGCCCGAAGACGAGCCCTTCATGCTGGGAGTCGAGGTCGGCGATGCGGCGGGCGGCGCGGTAGACGAACACGTCGCGTTCGAACTGGGCGCCGGGGACGGTCGCGTCGCGGTGGGCGAAGCCCGCGTCGCGGTGGTCTTCGGCGTCGGCCCGGAGCACGTCGACGCGGTCGTAGACGCGGTCGACGATCTCCTGCTCGATCGCGATCTCCTGCTCGGGGGTGTTGTACGGGTCCGGGGTGGGGACGGCGTGGGACGTGTCGGCGTCCTGCGGGTGTTGAACGTCGACTGAGTCTGGCTTCTGGGACACAGCGCTCCTCGCTCGAATTCGGGAACGCACCAGCCTATCGCGCCCGGGCCCCGCCCGCCCGCTGATCGGCCCCTACTTGTGATCGCCCCAGAACCGGTGCATCCAGGTGCTCTTCTCACCGTCGAGATCGGTGAACCCGAACCCTCGATAGAGCCCCTCGGCGTCGTCGGTGGAGAGCACGATGCGGCGCAGACCCATGGCCTCGACATCGCGCATGACATGCCCCACCAGGCGCTTGCCCAGGCCCCGGCCGCGGACTTCCCGGTCGATGTAGACGTCGCCGAGCCAGGCGAAGACGGTCCGGTCGGTCACCAGCCGCGCGAACCCCAGCTGCCGCCCCGAAGGGTCGTAGAGCCCGTAGCAGAGCGAGTTCGCCACGGCCTGCGCGACGCGCTCGCGGGGCCGGCCGGGGGCCCAGTACGTGTCGGTCGAGAGCGCCTTGTGAAGCCAATCGAGATCGATGCGTTCGGGGTCGGTGGAGATGACGTACTCGTCAGCCGCTGCCATTTCGTTCCTTCCGGAGTCGTGGGCGCCGTCGGTCCGAGTCCGGCTTGGAAGGCAGAAGGCCGTTGTCCGCCAAGACCTGCCGCACCCGGTCGGCTCGGCTGTGCCGGATCCCACTGTACAGCTTCCACGCCTCCGCCAGAGGCGTCGCCGCCTCCTCGCCGCGGCCCAGCGCCAGGAGCGCCCCGCCTTGCCCCGCAAGGGCGTCCGCGGTGCCGACCTGGTCCATGATTTGCCGGTACAGCTCCACGGCGGTGGTGAACCGCTCGAGCGCCTCGGAGTGGTGGCCCTCGGCGGCGGCGAGATCGCCCAGACCGCGCAGGACGTCCGCCTCGACGAGCTGGTCGTGCCCGGCGCGGGCCAGGTCGAGTGCGGCGTCGTAGAGGCGGGCCGCGACGGGCAGCCGTCCCTCGATCCGGGAGATCTCCGCACGGCCCCAATACGATTCGGCGACGCCCCGCAGATCGTTGTGGTCCTGGAAGAGCCGTCCCGCCTGGCGGTACAGCTCGAAGGCCCCGGCGAGATCCGGTTCGGGGCGCAGCACGGCGATCTCGGCCAGGCCGAGCAGGCATTCCGCCTCGCCCCGGTCGAGACCGAGCGCGGCGTAGCCCTCGCGTGCCCGCTCCAGATGACCGACCGCGACCTCCCAGTCCTCGCGAAGGCGGGCGACGTGGCCGAGCCCGCAACGGGCGCCCGCCTCCCCTTCGGGGTCCTCGAGCCGCGCGTAGAGCTCCATGGCGCGCGTCAGCTCCTCCTCGGCCTCGAGATAGCGGTCGAACATGCGGAAGACCCGGCCTCCGAGGGAGCGCCGCGAGTCCGCCTCGGCCCGGTGGTCGCCCAGTTCGACGGCGAGCCGGACCGCATTGGACAGGAACAGCTCGGCGTCGCGGGTGTAGCCGATGCGCAGCAGCGGCGGGCCGACGAGTTCGCACAGCTCCATGAGGACGCGCCGCTCGGTCTCACCGGATTCCAGGTGGAAGCGCACGGCTTCGCGGAGGTTGCGCCGCTCGGCGGTGAGCCACCGGCCCGCCTCGTCGGCGCTCAGGTGCAGCGGCCCGGTCTCGTCGCCGGAGCGTCGGCCTTGGGAGTCGTCGAGGGAGTCCCGGACGGCGCGCACGTAGTCGAGCTGGCGGCGAAGCAGGCGCAGCCGCGCTTCGCGGGCCTCGTCATCCCCGATGTGATCGCCCAGGTCCTGCTCGACGGATTCGAGCGTGCGATCGTGAAAGCCGTAGGAGCCGTCGGGGCCGGGCTTGAGCAGGCCGGCCTCCACGAGGGCTTCGAGACGCAGCGCCGCTTCACCGGAGTCGAGGCGGTCGAGGGCGGCGAGGTTGTCCGCGGTGAGCCGGAAGCCCGGCTGCGCCGCGAGCATGCCGAGGGAGCGGTGCAGCCGCGGGGGGAGGCGGTCGATCACGAGCTGGTGAGCGGTGGCGACCAGGTCGCCCGCCTGCGGGTCCTCGGCCGGGTCCGCGGCGAGGAGCTCGGGCGGCAGCGCGCCGAGCAGGTGCTGGGGCCGCAGGTCGAGCGAGCGCAGCAGCGGCAGGAGCAGCGGCACGGTCGAGACGCCCTGCACGAGTCGGCGCAGCAGCTCGGAGTCGGCCTCGTCGAGCCCGCTGACCTGCCCGATGACCGCCTCGACCGGCAGAGGCCGGATCGCCCAGCGGTGTGCGAGCAGGCCGGGGATCTCGGTGCGGCTGGTGACGATGAGGACGCAGCGGCCGTCGCCGGGGAGGAACGGCTCGACCTGCTCGATGTCCCGCACGTCGTCGAGCACGACGGCCTGGAGGTTGCGTCGGCGGACCGTGGTCTTCCAGCGCGCCAGCAGCTCGGCGGCGGGAAGGCGGTCGGCCCCGACGACGTCGTAGCGGCGCAGCAGGTCGGCGAGGAGCCGCATCGGGTCGGTGCCCTGGTAGACGGCGCCGCTCAGCTCTTTCGCGGCGCCGCGCATGCGGATGAACGGCACGGCCTTGCCGCCGAAGTCGTCGAGGCGGCGGGCGAGCGCGGCGGCCAGGGTGGACTTGCCGGAGCCCGCCATGCCGTGGATCCACACCATGGTGGCCCCGGCGGCCGAGCGGCAGTGCTCCAGCAGCTCTTCGAGCTCGGCGTCGCGGCCGAGGACGGGCTCATCGGAGACGGGAACGCTGAAACCGGAGCCGGAGAAGTCGACCCCGGCGGTGTCGGCGGCGGCCTCGAAGTAGGCCTTGCGGGCCTCTTGGATGCGGCCGTGGAGGTTTTCGAGGATGCCGCCGGTGACGCCCTGTCGGCCGATCTCGGCCAAGAGGGCCTCGTGCAGTCGGCGGACCGCGGCCACGGTGTGCGGGTCGGCCGGATCGAGGTCGGCGCAGCGGCGGGTGAGGGTGTCCCGGAGGACGAGGTTGCCGTATTCGTCGATGAAGTCGTCTTCGTTCAGCCCGGCGAGGGCGCTGCTCAAGCCCGCGGCGATCCGGGTGCGGTCCTCCTTGGAGTCGGCCGTCCGCGCCGCGGTCTTCACCGCCGCGCGGCGGGCGGCCCGGCGTATGGCCCGCTTGGCCCGCAGGCGGGGGAATTCGTCGCGAAACGACAGTCCCATGAGGTCCGAGATGAACCCGATGAGCTCAAACACGAAGGCCACGCTCGTGCACTCCAGGCGTTCAGGGGGTTTGATGCCGAAGTCAGCATACGGCACCGGTGCGAGCGAACCGGGTGCTCACATCGGAGCTTCCACCTCCGGCGTGCGCTTCACGACGGCGACGTTGCCATGAGAGCCCTTGCGGCGCAGGTAGATCTCAATGAACAGCCAGTTGAAGGCCACGCTTGAGACCGCGGCGGCGGTGTAGGCGACGGCGAAGAGCCGCTCGAACTCGCCGCCGTAGGCCGATTGCAGGAGGGGGAGCTGGGCGGCGATGTAGAGGCCGAGGCAGGCCCGCAGGGTGACCGCCGCGAACGTGAATGCCATATTGCGCAGCATCCAGCGCTCGTGGGCGGCGAAGTCCCGTTCGCGGGCGGCGCTGTAGGCGCGGCGGGCGGAGTGGAGCCAGAGGATGTCGAGCACGATGAAGGCGGCCATGGCCAGGGGCCCGGCGAGGCTCAGCGCCGCCACGAGGATGCCGGTGAGGGCGCTGGGGAGGACGCCGACAAGGAGGTAGGCGCGGCCGATGAGGCGGTGGACTCCGGGGTGTCTGCGGCGGACGCCGCCGGAGAACTGGAGCGGTCCGAGCAGGAGCGCGATCCCGCCGGTGGCGGCGTGGACGACCAGGAGGGGCAGGTGGACGGCGAGGTCTTCGCGGATCTCGATGCGGGGCTCGACGCCGGGGAGGAGATAGGGGGGCACGGCGTAGAGGGCGATGCCGGCGCTGAGGACGGCGGCGAGGATGAGGGCGAGGCGCCCGCGGCGCCCCGATGGCGGGGGCGCGGCGTGGGCTGATGAGGCGTGCATGAGACTTCCTTATCGTGAGTTTCACTATCGATAGTGAAGGTATCATTAAATCGCTGTGGAGGCCGCCGATGGTCGGGTAAGAAGGAGCCATGCGAATCGGAGAGCTCAGCGCCAGAACGGGCGTGCCCGTGGCCACGATCAAGTACTACGTGCGCGAAGGGCTCTTGGCCGGAGGCGAGAGGACCGGCTACAACCAGGTCGCCTACAGCGAAGAGCACGTCCGCCGCATCCGACTGGTGCGCGCACTCGTCGAAGTCGGGGCACTGCCGATCGCGAAGGTCCGCGAGATCCTGGACAAGGCGGGCGACCCCGAGCGTGACACCGACAGCGCACTCGGCGTCGTCGCGCGCGCCATGGACAGGACCCGTGAAGTCGCCGAACCCGAGCCGGACGACCTGGAGGAGGCCCGCGCGATCGCCGAGCGGCACGGCTGGAAGATCCCCCCGTCCGAGCCCCGCATGAAGGCACTGGCGGACGTCATCGGCACACTCCGACTGCTCGGCCTGGAGGCCCTGATCGAACGCGCCGACGACTACGCTCGAGCGGCGCAGATCGTGGCCGAGACCGACATCGAACTGCTGGCCTCTCGGGCCGATCGCGAGGAGATGCTCGAGTCGATGATCGTCGGCACGGTCCTGGGGGACGCCCTTTTCGCGGCGCTGCGACGCCTCGCGCACACCGAAGTGTCGGGAAGACGATTCACCGCCCGCCGGGAAGTGCCGGACGAGAAATCTTGCAACTAATCCCCAAGGGACACAGCCGGAGCAGCGCAAGTCCGCTAGCGCGTGACACTCGCATGCCCGGATGGCAATGTCTGCACATGTCGGATTTTTGACTTCACAAGCTGAATATGCCGCTTACGGTAGTTCGCATGCCACTCGGTGATGGGTCGGCTACGACAAAGCCGCTGCTCGACAACGGACACTGCCTCCATCACACAGTGGTCGCTCGTTGAAGTGGGGTAGAACGAGCGACCCGCGGCGGGGCTCCAATTACCTGGCCTGGAGCCCCGCCGTCCCAACCATCGAGCCGCGCGGGGCGAAATGAGGCGAGGGCACGGCCGGGATGGAGCAACACGGCCCAGAGCACCGGGAGACGCGGGAATAGCGGCCCGGCGGTAAAGAACCAGGCGGATCCGCCAGACCTCGAGAAAATCCGACGCGGACTGATCTCGCCCGGTTGCCTGCGCTCGCGCTCACGCTTGCGCTCGGTACTCGAATACGCCTGATGAGCCCGGCAATGGCCACCCGTGCGCGGGCGGGACCGGGG
>Ga0079224_100004851_pt1 | contig 17527 bp, 16 predicted proteins | sample Stecom2015_FD_80414 | JGI IMG/M metagenome (GOLD analysis project Ga0079224, IMG submission 80414) | Agricultural soil microbial communities from Utah to study Nitrogen management - Steer compost 2015 | ecosystem: Environmental > Terrestrial > Soil > Agricultural land | place: USA: Utah...
AGCATGGAAGCCTGATGACTGATTCCTATAATATTCTTATATTTTTTCAATTTACAAGCCCAGGCAGAAATCGGTTCAAAATCATTGATAATCAAATCATAACCCTCCACCGGCACCGATTTAATATCTTTCAATGCATTTAAAAAGTTATTACCCAAAGCGGTTTTCATATAGGAAAGCCCTCCTTTTGAATCATATAAAAGTGAAATTCCTCCAAATTTGTATTTGGGTTCTTGTGGTAATTCCATTTGAGACTGGTGACCGCTCGTCAGTAAATCAACGTCTGCATATTTCTTTAAAATCGGAAGCAATTCCTGAGCCCGTGCTATATGTCCGTTTCCGGTACATTGTAGTGCATATAAAATTTTCATTATCAAACATTTTGAGCGTATCAGTCTGCCATAAAATATTTTTTTGGGATAAGTTTTGTTCTGAATCAAAATTTGTTCCTAAAATTAATTCATACTCGTTACGGAAGAAATCAATTCTTCCAAAGTCATTTCATTTTTTACCTCTTCCTCTGTCAGCATCAATTTCTCTTTATTTTCTTCATACGAAAAAAGTGTCCATTTTCCATTGTGGTATTCCAAAGCAGTTAAATTTTCAATCCAATCACCTGAATTCAAGTAAATGCAACTTCCCTTTTTATTTTCAACTTTTCGTATTTGAGGTTGGTGAATATGTCCACAAACCACATAATCAAAACCCTTTTCTATTGCGAGGTCAGATGCCGTTGTTTCAAAATCAGAAATATATTTGATGGCTTTTTTGACACTATTTTTTATTTTTTTGGAAAAAGAATATTTCTCTCGCCCCATTTTTATCAAAACCCAATTGATTAAATTATTTAACCTGATTAATAAATCATAGCCAACGCCGCCCAAACGTGCAACCCACTTGGAATGCTGGACAGATGCATCAAAAACATCACCGTGGAAAATCCATGCTTTCTTTCCGTTCAGATTGACTATTTCTTTATTTGCCAGTTTAATTTTACCCAAATGCAAATCGGCAAATTTCCGCAGCATTTCATCATGATTTCCCAAAATGTAAATCACCTCAGTTCCTTTCACCGCAAAGTCTATCAACTTTTTCAGCACATTTAAATGCTTTTTCGGAAAATACCTTTTCTTAAATTGCCAGATATCAATGATATCACCATTCAAAATCAGTATTTTGGGTTGAACCGAATTCAAATATTGAAGCAATTCTTTGGCCCGGCAACCATAAGTGCCAAGATGAATGTCTGATAATACAATTAAATCTACCGCTCGTCTCATGATATATTTTATGCAAAATAAAATCTCTCACTTAAATTGAATCTTACTGAAATGTTAGCATTACGTCATAATTCTTAATTAAGACTATATTTTATTTTTCTAATAATTCATCTTATTTTAGCCACATGATTTCGGCAAAGAATATTCATAAAAAATTTGGCGACCTGGAAGTTTTGAAAGGCGTTTCTCTGGACGTAAGTGTAGGTGAAATCGTTTCCATTGTAGGGGCTTCGGGAGCAGGAAAAACCACCTTGCTTCAGATTTTGAGCAGTTTGGAAAAAAGTTCGGAACCCGAAAAATTTTATACCCAAATCCTGATCAAAAAAGAAGATATAACCAAGATGTCAGACGCTAAACTCTCAAAATTCAGGAATGAAAACATCGGGTTTATTTTTCAGTTTCACCAACTTCTGCCGGAATTCACCGCTATAGAAAATGTCTGTATTCCCGGTTATATAGGAAATGCCAAAAACGGAACCGTTCAAGCCAAAGCGAAGGAATTATTAGAATTCTTAGGTTTGGGAAACCGTTTAGAACACAAACCTTCCCAATTATCAGGAGGTGAACAGCAACGCGTGGCCGTTGCACGTGCCCTTATCAATCAGCCGGGAGTGGTATTTGCCGATGAGCCTTCTGGAAATCTCGATTCCAAAAATGCAGAAGAACTTCACCAACTTTTCTTTCGTTTGCGGGATGAATTCGGTCAAACATTTGTCATCGTTACCCACAACGAAGAACTTGCCAATATGGCCGACCGTAAACTTGTGATGAGCGATGGTCGGTTTGAAATGTAACCTAATTATCTTCAGAATCCTTGCTGGAATTGAAAAATTAGCACATGAATTTCACTGAATTAAAAGACTTTTTGGACGAAAAAGTCCGTTTATACAACCAATTAAATTTCATCGAATCAGACCCGATTCAGATTCCCCATCGTTTTCAATTAAAAGAAGACATTGAAATCTCTGCGTTTTTTTCGGCAACTTTTGCGTGGGGAAACCGAAAAATGATTATCAATAAATTAAATGATCTGATGAACCGGATGGGCAATTCGCCTTTTGATTTTGTGATGAATTATTCGGATGAGGAATTTGAAAAAATCGAATCATTCAAACACAGAACGCTCAATTCCATGGATTTGGATTTTTATTTGAAATCACTTCGAAATATTTATGAACAACATAATGGATTGGAAGATGCATTTCAATTTAAAAAAGAAGAAACCGATAGTTTTCATGCCATTGAGCGTTTCAGGAAATTATTTTTAGAAATTCCGCATGAAATTCGTTCCGAAAAACATCTTTCGAGTCCGGCTAAAAATTCGGCGGCAAAACGGTTGAATATGTTTCTACGCTGGATGGTTCGTTTTGATAATCAAGGCGTTGACTTCGGTATTTGGAATTCTGTTTCCGCTTCTCAACTGGTTTGTCCTTTGGACGTGCATTCTGGAAGTGTTGCAAGAAAATTGGGAATTTTAAACAGAAAACAAAATGACTGGAAAGCCGCTTCTGAATTGAATTTAAACTTAAAAAAATTCGACTCGGAGGATCCGGTAAAATATGATTTTGCACTTTTTGGTTTAGGGGTTTTTGATGGATTTTCAAAACTTTGATTAAATTTGAAACCCTATGTCGATACTCCAACTATTCAAGAACCTCTGGCCCTATGTCAAGCCTTACCGATTTCTGGTATTCGCTGCGCTTTTTCTCACACTCATCGGTTCATTTACCGCTCAGGTCAATGCGCTCACGCTACAATACACCGTTGATGAAGTAAACCGTTTGGTGGAAAATGGACAGGGATTAAAGTCCGGAATGAACATCCTGGTTACTATCTCAATGATTTTACTGGGTAAAGAAGTGGTCAACGTCATCATCACGTTCGGTCAAAAATTTTACGGAGAAAAACTGCGGATTTATGTGTCTCGTGATTTGGCGCAGGCAATAGTGGACAAAATCCTGACATACAGAATGGCCTTTTACACTGCTGAAGATAATGAATCCGGAAAACTCCAAACCCGTATTGACCGGGGAATTGAGAGTTTAACACGATTGGTTCAGAATTTCTTCATCAATATTTTACCGCTTTTTGCCAATTCATTGATTGCCCTGGTTTTGATGTTCAATGCCAATTTTTGGGTAGGTTTTGTGGGGCTAATGATTGTTCCGGTTTATATTTTTATTACGGTCAAACAAGCACGAACTTTGAGCGGATGGCGCAGAAATATGCGGAATTTTCGGGAAAGCAAAAGCCAGGGAATTGTCAACATCATTCAGTCTATTACAGTTATTAAATCTTTTAACCGGGAAAAAATTGAGTCAGACAAACAAAATACCATTCAGTATAATTTAACCGAAAACCAGTTGAAAACCCAAAAAACCGGATTTTTGTTCAATGGTGCCAAAACATTTATTGAGCAAATCGGTGTAGTAATCATCATCATTTTGACCGCTTATCTGGTTTTGGACGGACAAATGAGCATCGGGATGATCATGTTCCATATTTTATTGTTCAATAACGTAACCGCGCCCATTGGGCAATTGCACAGAATTTTTGACGAAATGAATGATGCGATGATTTATTCCGAAAGTTTCTTCGAAATCCTAAATGCAGACCATGAAACCGAAAACTCAGGAAACCATAAACCCGAAAAAATAACCGGGAAATTTGAACTTAGAAATGTGGACTTTGTGTATCCGAACGGAACCCAAGCGCTATACAATGTAAATATGGAAATTCTGCCCAATAAGATCACAGCTTTGGTGGGTTTGAGTGGTGCAGGAAAAAGCACCATTGTTAACCTCTTGGATAAATTCTATGAACCCACTGCAGGCGAAATCTATTTGGACGATGTTCCTTTGCGTGAATACGATACGCAATTCCTCCGAAATAACATCGGGTTGGTATTACAGAAAAACCATATTTTCAGCGGAACGATTGAGGAAAACATCCGCTACGGAAATCCAAAAGCAACTGAAAAAGAAGTTTTTGAAGCAGCCAAACAGGCTTATATTTATGATCAGGTGATGGAATTGCCTGACAAATTCAAGAGCAATGCACTTCTGCTTTCGGGAGGACAACAACAACGGATTGCCATTGCCCGAATGTTTTTGAAAAATCCACCGATTATTTTTTTGGACGAACCCACCGCAAGCCTGGACGCTATCGCTACCGAACAGATTAAAAACAGTTTGGACGCCATCAAGAAAAACCGGACGGTTGTGATTATTTCGCATAGCATTTCCCAAATCATAGATTCAGACAAAATTTATGCAATGGAACTCGGAAAAGTAGTCGAATCGGGTTCGCATGAAGAAATTTATGCACAACACGGTGTTTACAAAGGAATTTTTGATGCAATGGCTCGTAGTCTCAACATTGAAAAAATTGCCCAGACTTATGAAGATGATGAGGAAGAAAATTTTTAATCTTTAATTTATTCTAAATTTGCATCTATGCGAGATTTCTTTTCAGATTTTAATTCCAAATATTTCGACAAATTCATAGATCTGAGCATAGGATTTCTTGAAGGAATTGCGATTTTGGTGATTGGTTTTTGGCTTGCCAGAATTGTCAGTAAATATGCCCATTTGGGAATGCAAAAAAGAGGCGTTGAAGATTCGATACGCCTATTCCTGAAAGATATCATCCAAATCACTTTAAACATTTTAGTAATTGTCATAGCAATCAATACAGTAGGTATTAAAGTTACTTCAATTCTTGCGCTGATTGGGGGCGCAGCTGTGGGTGTTGGTTTGGGTTTACAAGGAAGTTTTTCCAATTTAGCAAGTGGTGTGATGATTATTTTGACCAATCCGTTCCGGGTCGGAGATCTGATCAAATCGGAAAATTTTGAAGGAATTGTAGAAAAAATTAATTTATTGAATACTTCCATTCGGGGTCAGCGAAATGAACTCATCGTGATACCCAATGCACCGCTGTTCAATACGACTTTGCAAAATTTCTCGTCCAAATCCGCTTACCGTATCGACATCACCGTTGGTGTCGAAAACCGTTCGGATCTGCATAAACTGAGACCGATTCTGATTCAGGAAATTTCAAAAAATCCCATGTTTTTGGACTATAAACCCATTGTGATTGAAATTGAAGAATTCACCCCGGACCGTATTCATTTAACCGTCAGAGCCTATTCAAAACCCAAATTTTATTGGGATGCCCCTTTGATTTTAAGAGGAATTTGTAAAGATACGATAGAAACCAACGGATTCAAAATTCCTGTGGCACCGAGAGAAATAAAAATTATCAATCAAAATGATGGAACAACTGAACGGCATTAGTTATTTGGAAAGAAAACCCAGAATCGAATTAGATAAAAATCCGCTTTTACTGCTTATACACGGATATGGTAGCAACGAAGAAGATTTGTTCAGTTTTGCAGAAGATTTACCCGATGAGTTCCACGTAATCAGCGTAAGGGGAATTCATACTTTGGCACCGGAAATGTACGCCTGGTACGAGATCGACTTCATTAACATGGAAAAATTCAATAATGTTCCACAAGGAATAGAATCCAGAAATAAATTAGTGGAATTCATTGATGAGATAATTTCTACTAAAAATCTCGACAAGGAAAATATTTGGGTTTTCGGATTTAGTCAAGGTGCAATTCTGAGTTATGCGATGGCTTTAAACTTCCCTGAAAAGCTACAACATATAGCCTGTTTGAGCGGCTATCTTGAACCTGATTTTACGGGACAAATCGATGTCCGCATAGATTATTCTCATCTGGACTTTTTCATTTCCCACGGAAGCGAAGACGCTGTTATTCCTGTGGAATGGGCCAGAAAAGCAAAACCACTATTGGATCAGCTCGGAATTAAAAACGAATACCATGAATACCCAAGCGGGCACGGAATCATTCCTCAAAATTATTGGGATTTGATGGCCTGGCTAAAGAAATAATTAATTTCTAAAACGAATTTTTGATTAACTTATCAAAGGTTCTGATTCGATTGTTAACTTTGTAAAATAATTTTATCGAATGAATTTGCAGGAACATAAACCAAAAGTAGCTATATCAGTAGGCGATACCAATGGAATTGGATATGAAATCATTGTAAAAACCCTTACCGATAAGAATATATTGGATTTTTTCACTCCCGTTATTTTTGGTTCAACCAAACATCTGAACTTTTATAAGAACCTGTTCAAAGACGAATCCCTTCAGTTTTTTGGGATAAATTCTGCCGATAAAGCGGTGGAAAGAAAAATCAATGTAGTCAATCTATGGAAAGATTCCGCCCAAATGGAATTTGGAAATGCCACCGAAACTTCAGGCAAATTGGCTTTTGAATCGCTCAAATCAGCAGCTGAAGCTGTAAAAAACGGAGAGTGCGATATTTTGGTTACCGCCCCTATCAACAAAAAAAACATTCAGTCAGAAGAATTTAATTTTCCCGGTCATACCGAGTATTTAGGCGAAATTTGGGGTGGAAAACCTTTGATGTTTTTGGTCACAGACACACTCAAAGTAAGTTTGGTCACCCAGCACATTCCGTTGAAAGATGTTGTGGCCAATATTTCAAAAGAAAGAATCATCGAAAAAATAAAGGCGTTGCATGAATCTTTAAAAGTAGATTTTGGAATCCGTAAACCCAAAATCGCGGTTTTAGGTTTGAATCCGCATTCGGGGGATAACGGATTATTAGGGCAGGAAGAACAAGAAATCATCATTCCCGCCATTCAGTCTTTGTATGAAAAAGGTATGTTGGTTTTTGGACCCTATGCTGCCGACAGTTTCTTTTCCACCACTAATTTAGAGGTTTTTGACGCAGTTTTGGGAATGTACCATGACCAGGCTTTGATTCCCTTTAAAACTTTGTGTTTTGAAGACGGCGTCAACTACACCGCTTCCCTTCCGTTTGTCCGAACTTCACCCGACCATGGCGTTGCCTATGATATAGCCGGAAAAGGAATTGCAGATGAAACCTCATTCCGCGAAGCAATTTACACAGCCATTAATATCTACCAAAAACGCGCCGAATACAAAGAATTGACAAGTAATGTTTTGAAACACCGTGAATTGAAACCTGAAAGAGAAAGATAAAGTATTTAGGTTATAGAACAATTCTTTTCAACCTAATTGGACATATAAAAATAAATGCTATATAAAATTTAGAACAAAACCTTCTTGTTTTTCAGCAAGATGTATTATCTTTGCCACCCGTTTGAGTTATGGAGAAGTTCAGGTTTTATAATGTTTCCTTTGCAGGTTTGAGTTTGGGGCAACATGACTTTGAATTCCGAATAGCACAGCCGTTCTTTGATTTGTTTGAATTTGAGCAGGATTTTCAAAATCCCGATTTAAAAATAAATCTGATTTTGGACAAAAAAAACAATTTCCTTGAACTGGATTTTAAATTAACCGGTTCAGTGGAATTGAATTGTGACCTGACCAATGAACCGTACCGGGAGGAAATTCATGGAAATTCCTCTTTGATTGTAAATTTCGGTGAACATTTTGACAATTCGGATGACGAAGTCTGGGTAATTCCATACGGTGAACATTTTGTGAACATTGCACAGATGGTTTACGAAATGACATTACTGGCCGTTCCCATTAAACGCATCCACCCAGATGTGCTCAATGGAAAAAGTCATTCGGAAATGCTTGAATTGCTGGATAAATACGGCATACAAGACAATGAACCCGGAGATAACGAAAATTCAAACGACGAAGAAATAGACCCGAGATGGGAAAAATTGAAACAATTGAAAAATAATAATAATAACTGAAAATAATATAAGTTATGGCACATCCTAAGAGACGTCAATCGACAACAAGAAGAGACAAACGCAGAACGCATTACAAAATTGAGGCTCCTCAAATAGCGGTTGACAAAACAACCGGAGAGTCACATCTTTACCACCGTGCTTACTGGTTAGACGGTAAAATGTACTATAGAGGTAAAGTCGTAATGGAGAAAGTACAGGAAGAAGACGCCGAATAATTCGCGCTCACTGACAAATAAAAAGCTGTTTCTAAAAATATTAGAAGCAGCTTTTTCAATTTTTTTATACATTTGAGGTTCACTACCTATTTTTTAAAATAAAAGAAACACATTATGGATATCAAAGAAATACAAAATCTGATTAAATTCGTTTCTAAATCAGAGGTTGCAGAAGTTAATTTGAAATTAAAGGACTTCGAAATAAAAATCAAAAACATTGGTGGACAATCAGTTACTTATACACCTCAGCCAATGCCTGCTGTACAAATGCCGGTTGCACCACAACCAAGCGCTGCTGCTCCCGCAGCTCCTACAGCTGAAAAACCTGCCGCAGAGGAGGACAATTCCAAATACATCACCGTTAAATCCCCAATGATCGGGACTTTCTACCGTTCATCCGGACCGGGCAAAGACCCATTTGTTTCTGTAGGTGACAACGTAAATGTAGGTTCTGTACTTTGTATTGTGGAAGCCATGAAGTTATTTAACGAAATAGAATCAGAAGTTTCGGGTAAAATTGTAAAAATCTTGGTGGATGATGCGAGCCCGATTGAATATGATCAACCTTTGTTCCTGATTGACCCATCCTGACTAAATTATGAATTTTGATAAAGAATTTTGGATGAAATTTCAGATTCAATTCTCAATTAATTCATAACCAATTAACAATTCATAATTTAAAAAAGATGTTTAAAAAAATATTAATAGCCAACCGGGGGGAAATTGCAATGCGTGTAATCCGAACTGCAAAGGAAATGGGCATAAAAACCGTAGCGGTTTATTCTACTGCCGACCGCGACAGTCTGCACGTTAGATTCGCAGACGAAGCAGTTTGTATCGGTCCGCCAGCGAGTTCAGAATCTTATCTGAAAATCGCCAATATCATTGCTGCCGCAGAAATCACAGATGCCGACGCTATTCATCCTGGATATGGCTTTCTTTCTGAAAATGCCAAATTTTCAAAAACCTGTAAAGACAACGGAATCAAATTCATAGGCGCTTCACCCGAACACATCGACAAAATGGGAGACAAGGCTACTGCAAAAGCCACTATGATCCAAGCAGGAGTTCCGGTGGTTCCGGGTTCAGAAGGAATTTTAAAAGATTATGCTGAAGCCAAAAAAATTGCGAAAAAAATCGGATATCCGGTAATGATCAAAGCAACAGCAGGCGGTGGCGGAAAAGGGATGCGTGCGGTTTGGACTGAAAAGGATCTGGAAAAACACTGGGAATCTGCTGTCCAAGAGGCAACTGCTGCATTTGGAAACGGCGGAATGTACATGGAGAAACTCATCGAAGAGCCCCGCCATATTGAAATACAAATCGCCGGGGATTCGGCCGGGAAGGCATGCCACCTTTCTGAAAGAGATTGTTCGGTTCAGCGTCGTCACCAGAAATTAGTGGAAGAAACACCGTCTCCGTTTATGACCAAAGAATTACGGGAAAAAATGGGAAATGCCGCCGTAAAAGCAGCTGAGTTCATTGGTTACGAAGGGGTGGGAACCGTAGAGTTTTTGGTAGATAAAAACGGTGATTTCTATTTCATGGAGATGAACACCCGAATTCAGGTAGAACACCCGATTACAGAGCAGGTAATTGATTATGACCTGATCAAAGAACAAATTTTATTGGCTGCGGGTCAACCCATTTCAGGTAAAAATTATTTTCCAAAATTGCATTCCATCGAATGCCGTATCAATGCGGAAGATCCTTACAATGGTTTCCGTCCTTCACCGGGAATGATTACCAATATCAATATCCCGGGCGGTCACGGCGTGCGGGTAGATACGCATGTGTATGCCGGCTACCAGATTCCGCCTTATTACGATTCTATGATTGCCAAATTGATTGTCACTTCACAAACACGGGAAGAATCTTTGGCAAAAATGAAGAGAGCATTGGATGAATTCTACATAGAAGGTATCAAAACCACAGTGCCATTTCACCGTCAATTGATGGATGATTCTGAATTTGTAAAAGGTAATTATACTACTAAATTTATGGAAACTTTTGAGCTCGATCCCAGTTACGCAGATTCGTTTTCCTAAAAAAGTTTCTTTTTAAAATAAAAATCCGGGGGAATCTTCTTCTTCCGGATTTTTCTATGTCATTATATTTATTCTAAATCTCTACAATTGACTTATAGCTATTTAAATTATCCCACTTATTTTATAAAACTTCAGAGATATTTTCTATAAAAAAATTGCTCTTGAAAATCCAAGGGCAATTTTATAATAACCTTTAAATAATCTAATTAATCTACATTGTCATGCAGAAAATTATTGGGTCTTATTTTTGTTTCGTTGTTGCTGTCTTTGCTTACCACAAAATCAGAAGGGTGATTGTCCTCCCGCTCGCTTAATTCCAATCCTTGTCTTTTATAGGCAGGAACACTTTCCATTTCGTCCAATGATTTATTTTGAATCGTATTTTTGAATTTATAATTGAATTGTTTTAGCCTTGCTCTTCTTTCTTCAATTGCTTGTGAAAGTGATTGTGAAATAGGTGAATCAAAAGGGTCTTCATGGGTAATTTCCTTTTTCACTTCTTGTCTTACTTCCGCTTTGGTTTGTGGAGCTAAACTCGTTCTTTCTGAACTATTTATTTCCCCTTCTTCAAAATCATCATCAAGAGAAAACATAATAGTTTGAGGGAAATCTTCGTCATTTTGTGTTTCAATTTCTGATTGGATTTCCTCTTCTTCTATTTCTTCCGAAAAAATGGGATTTTCAAAACTGGGTTCTGTAAACAATGGTGGCTGAACATCTCTTTTTAATTGGGGTTCAATTAAATCTGTGTCTTCCTTTTTGTTGACCGGTGCTTCCGTTTCTTCTTCCAAAAAGAATTTCACCTCTTGTGGCTGTTCTTCAATCTCTTTTTTTTCGGAAAGTTCAATTTCAACATTCTTTTTCACATGAACGGGAAAAGGCGTTTCTGTAGAAAGCTTTTGAACTAAAGCTTGTTCTTCTTCCAGTCTGTGAAAAATTTTTTCTTCTTCTTTTCCGGTAAAGATTTGGTCTTCCATCGGGAATCCGGTCGCTACAACTGTTACGCTGATTTTATCACCCAATTCCATATCTTCTCCCACTCCCATGATGATATTGGCATTGTGACCTGCTTCCGCCTGAATATGCTCGTTGATAATTCCGATTTCATCCATGGTTACTTCATTGTCACCGGAAACAATTAGTAACAATACATTTTTGGCGCCCGTAATTTTATTATTATTTAACAATGGAGAATCCAATGCTGCATTTATGGCTTCTTTCGCTTTGTTTTCACCGCTTGCCTTTCCGGTTCCCATGATTGCAGTCCCCGAATCAGCCAAAACAGTGCGCGCATCTCTAAGGTCAATATTGGTAGCATAGTGTTTGGAAATAACTTCAGCAATTCCTTTGGCAGCTGTGGTGAGGACTTCGTCGGCTTTTGCAAAACTTGCTTTGTAGCCTAAATTTCCATAAAGTTCTCTCAGTTTGTCGTTATTGATGACAATCAGAGAGTCCACATTTTTTTGAAGTTTTTCAATTCCGCGTTCAGCTTGTTCCAAACGCATTTTTCCTTCAAAATAAAAGGGTGCTGTAACAATTCCCACTGTGAGTATTCCCAATTCTTTTGAAATTCCGGCAATCACAGGTGCTGCCCCTGTGCCGGTTCCGCCACCCATTCCGGCTGTGATAAAGACCATTTTGGTATTAGGATCCAAAAATTTCTTGATGTCTTCCATACTTTCCAGCGCGGCTTGTTCACCCACTTCCGGGTTGGCTCCTGCACCCATACCTTCTGTGGTGGACTGGCCAAGTTGAATCCGATTGGGAACAGGACTATTGTTCAGTGCCTGGGCATCTGTATTACAAATCACAAAATCAACTCCTTCTATCCCCTGCTGAAACATATAATTGACTGCGTTGCTTCCTCCACCGCCAACACCGATCACTTTGATCGACGATGAACGATGTTTTGGTAAGTCAAACATAAAATCTACGCTACTCATATCCTTATTTTTTTTGATTCTTATTTAAGTTATTCGGTTTCATTAATCATTTGGATAAATTTATCCGTCCATTTGGAGAAAATAGAAGGTCCTTTTGGTTGTCTTACCTTTTTGATCAATTGCTTTTTAGGCTGCTGGGGTTTGGCATCATCCAAGAAAACATCTACTTTTTCAGCTTCTTTTTTAATTGTCTCTTCGGAGTCATTCATCACATTCAAGACTTCTTCTTCATAAATTTCGTCTTGGTTTTCTTCTAATTTTTCAAGTCCTTTCATCAATAATCCTACTGAAGTCGCATATTCAGGCCCTGAAAGTTCCTCTACCATTTCGCCTACAATGTGTTCATTGGAAAAACCGATTCTCACATCCATTCCGGTTAAATATTCGGTCAATTGGCGAATGTGCTTCAATTTAGAACCACCACCTGTCATGACGATTCCGGCAATCAATTTTTTCTTTTGCTCTTCACAGCCATAATGTTTAAGCTCCAAATAGCTTTGTTCCAAAATTTCCTGAACTCTCGCATGGATGATTTGAGAAAGTCTTTTCAGAGATATTTCTTTGGGATCACGACCTCTGAGCCCGGGGATGGCAACTATTTCGGTTTCTTTGTTTTCTCCCGGCCATGCCGAACCAAATTTCTCTTTTAGCAATTCCGCTTGTCTTTCTATGATGGAACAACCTACTTTAATGTCTTCTGTAATTACATTTCCCCCGTAAGGAATGACGGAAGTATGACGAATCATATTGTCCTTGAAAATGGCAATGTCTGTGGTCCCACCCCCTATATCGATTAAAGCAACACCGGCTTCTTTTTCTTCTTTACTCAACGCTGCGTCTGATGATGCAATTGGTTCAAGAGTAATGCCCGCTAAATTCAACCCGGCATTCTTAACACATCTGGCAATATTTTTTATGGAAGTTACTTGACCGACTACCACGTGGAAGTTTGCTTCTAAACGACTTCCATACATGCCCATTGGCTCTGTAATTTCGCCTTCACTGTCCACTTTGAATTCCTGTGGAAGAACATGAATGATTTCTTCTCCGGGCAACATCACCAATTTGTAAACTTGGTTTACCAGTTTTTTCAAATCGTTTTCATCGATGACATCTTCATAATTGGGACGAGTGATATAATCACTATGTTGAAGTGAGCGTATGTGTTGACCCGCAATCCCAACGGTAACATCGGTGATTTTAATTCCCGATTTATTTTCTGCCTGCGCAACGGCTTCTTTAATAGAATTGACGGTTTGGGTAATATTGTTGACCACTCCTCTGTGTACTCCCAGGCTTTTGGCTTGACCCACGCCCAAAATTTCAATTTTACCATGTTCATTTCTACGGCCTACCATCGCTACGATTTTGGTGGTTCCTATGTCCAGACCTACGGCTATTCCTTTATTTTTCATCATTAGTTCTTTTGGTTGCAACAATTTGGTTATTAAATCTCAGGTTAATTCGTTCATAATAATTCAAACCTACTTTTCCGAGGTATTGATCATAAAACAATTTCAATTTTTCGAATTTTGATTCGATATTTTTTAATTCACCAAATTCAATGACGTAATCTCCTTTGTTAACCAACAAAATAAACGAATTTGGCTTTTCTTTTTTAACTGCAATAATGTGTTTTTTCAACAACTTATCAGCCCCCACTATTTCGGCAAGCTCTTTTATTCCGGCAAAATCTTGTACTTCTATATTACCACCGACCATCAAAACCTCTGCGGAATACAAATTTGAAAGCGGAATTCGGGTAAGTTGTTCAGAAAGATAATATTCGTCAAGCCCTGTATTGACACGGGCTACGGGTGTTTCCTGATTGATTTGAATACGCATGATTCCGTCAATATCCCGGAAAACCTCTGATTTGCTTACAAAGGAATTTCTGTCCAAAACCGATTCCACTTTTGCCACATCTATATTCCCCAAAGGAAGTGAACTTAAGCGAAGTTGTTTGCCATCAACGACTCTTCTTACCAAACTGTCATTGACAAAATATTTCCCCGACTCGTGGTCTACTTTTATTTTGATATCGGACAAAGGTTTGCAAGCATGACGCTTGGCGGAAAAACTCACCAAGAAGGCAAGTACCAAAATACCTAAAAAAGTTTTCAGCAATTTCCATTTAACCTTCATCCAACCATGTTTTTATAGGTTTAACCAAAGTATCTATATTCCCGGCTCCTACCGTAACCAGAACATCAAAGTCCTTGGACTGGATCCGACGCATAGCGTCTTGCAAAGTGGAAATTTCTTTTTGATCCAAATTGATTTTTTCCAATAAAACATCGGACGTAATTCCCTCTATAGGAAGTTCACGGGCCGGATAAATGTCCAGTAAAATCAATTCGTCAAATTGACTTAAACTTTCTGCAAACCCGTCCATGAAATCGCGTGTTCTCGAAAACAAATGCGGCTGAAATACACCCAGAATTTTACGTCCGGGAAAGATTTCCTTTACCGACCCGATGACCGCATTTAATTCGGTTGGATGATGGGCATAATCATCAATGTAAACTTTTCCATTGATGTCCCAACGATTAAACCTTCTTTTAACTCCTTTAAAATTTTCAAGTGCAAATTTGATTTTATGAACCGGGATTTTCAGATAGAGTGCAACAGAAATTGCAGCTACCGCATTCTCCACATTGTGCTTGCCCGGCAATTTGAGTGTGAAATTTTGTAATAATTCATCCGGGGTTTGTAAATCAAAATGGTAAACGCCATCTTCAATGCGGATGTTTACCGCATCAAAATCAGCTCCCGATTCTACACCATAAGAAGTTGCATTTTCAATAGGCAAACCATGTTTAACAAAGGTTTTTTCAGAAATCTTTTTACTGAATGCCTGAAAAGCTTCTTCAAATTCTTCTTTGTTTCCATAAATATCCAAATGATCTGCATCCATGGAAGTTATAATTCCAATTTTGGGAGAAAGCCTTAAAAATGAACGGTCAAATTCGTCAGCTTCAGAAACCGTAATTTGGTGTCCGTTGTTTAAAAAATTCGAATCATAACCTTCCAAAACACCACCCAAAAAAGCTGAACTTTCCATTTCGGAATGATGCAGAATATGTCCCAATAAAGAAGAGGTGGTCGTTTTACCATGCGTTCCGGCTACTGCTATTCCATAGGTTGCATCTGTGATTTCACCCAAAACTTCGGAACGTTTTAAAATATCAAATCCGTTTTGTAGAAAATACTGGAATTCGGTGAGTTCTTTGGGAACTGCGGGCGTATAAACGACCAAAGTATTTTGGGGCGTTAAATAAGGCGCGATTTTATCCAAATGGTCTTCAAAATGGAGATCAACTCCTTCTCTTTCCAGCTCTCTTGTCAAATCCGTAGGTGTCTTATCGTACCCTATGACAATTTTTTCAAGCGATTTGAAATAACGTGCAAGGGCGCTCATGCCGATTCCTCCCGCACCAATGAAGTAATAATATTTCCGATTTAAAATATTCATTTTATCTTGCTTAATAAAATATCAACAATTTCTTTTGTGGCATTGGGTTTCCCCATTCTTTTCAAATTTCCGGATAATATTTTTTGTTTTACTTCATCCTGAATCAAATCAATCGCTGAATGAATCAATTCCTCTTTAACTTGTGTATCTGTCAACATCAACGAAGCATTATTTCTGACCAATGCCTGGGCATTTTTGGTCTGGTGATCTTCTGCCGCAAACGGAAAAGGAACCAAAATCAGCGGTTTGGCTACCAGAGACAGTTCTGAAATGGCCATTGCACCGGCTCTTGACACGATAAGATCTGCCGCCGAAAAAGCGGTTTTCATATCATAAATAAATTCGGTTATATGAATTCCCCGCAAATCTCCGACCATTTCGCTTTTTATTTTTTCATAATCCAATTTTCCGGTTTGCCAGATTAATTGGATATCATTTTCTTGGATTTTTTCCAATCCTATCTGCCAAGCATTATTCAAAGTACGAGAACCTTGACTTCCACCCAAACTGAGTATTGTTTTTTTCGTCGGATCTAAACCAAAAGATTTCAATGCCAGTTCTCTGTCGGTCAAGTTTTCAAATAAATTTGATCTAATGGGATTTCCGGTATAATGGGTTTTGGCAGCCGGAAATTGTGAAATTCCTTCATAGGCAACACAAATTGCTGCCGCACGATTTTTCAATAATTTATTGGTAATTCCCGGAAGTGAATTCTGTTCCTGAATAATTACCGGAATTCCTTGTTTCGAAGCCTGCCACAAAAGTGGTCCGCTGGCATACCCGCCCGTACCAATTGCAACGTCCGGGTTGAATTCTTTTATAATTTTCTTCGCTAATTTTAAGCTTTTTTGCAGTTTCAACGGAAAGGATAAATTGGACAATAAATTCCCACGGTCAATTCCCGAAATAGGAAGTCCTTTGATCTGATAGCCTGCCATGGGCACTTTTTCCATTTCCATTTTCCCCAATGCGCCTACAAATAAAATCCGGGCTTCGGGCAAACGGTTTTTGATTTCATCCGCAATTGCAATTGCCGGATAAATATGTCCACCGGTGCCTCCGCCACTGATGATGATTTTAGGCGATGTCTTGGATGACTGCATCTGTATTTCTTTTTTCTTCTAATTGTATTTCTTCCGGCGTTTTTATTGCACGACTCACACTCAATATAATTCCAAAGGCAATACATGTTACCCAAAGGGAAGTTCCACCATAACTTATCATAGGCAAAGGCTGTCCTGTAACGGGGAAAAGATTTACTGCCACGCCCATATTGATCATTGCCTGAAAAATCACAGGAACCCCCACCGCAAAGACCAATAATGTCCCGAAAAACGTATGGATTTTAGTGGCAACAATCATAATCCTGAATAATATGAGTAGGAATATAAATATCAAAGCTGTTGAACCCATGATTCCGTATTCCTCTACGATGATAGCAAAAATAAAATCGGATGAAGACTGTGGCAGGGTCTGTTTGAAAACACTTTTTCCGGGGCCGACACCGGAAATACTTCCACGATTGATTGCTGCTTTGGCGTGGTGAACCTGGTAAGATTCTATTCCGTCATCTTTGGAGAAATTTTCAATTCTCGATTTCCAAGTGTGTACCCTTGAATTGGGAATTAAATCGCCAAAATTTAAAGCCACGAAAATAAAAATCCCACCTGCGAGAATTCCGAAAGCAGAGATTCCAATTAAGTATTTCATTGGAAATCCACCAATAAAAAGCATCGTCATACACATCGCAAAAAGGATAACTGCCGTGGAACCGTTGGCAGGAAAAATTAATCCGATAATCACAAACATC
>Ga0079224_100004852_pt1 | contig 17525 bp, 13 predicted proteins | sample Stecom2015_FD_80414 | JGI IMG/M metagenome (GOLD analysis project Ga0079224, IMG submission 80414) | Agricultural soil microbial communities from Utah to study Nitrogen management - Steer compost 2015 | ecosystem: Environmental > Terrestrial > Soil > Agricultural land | place: USA: Utah...
CAACTGATTATGATTGCGATGAATTTTCTTTTTTACAAGAAATGGGGTGTCTACGTATTCCCGTTATCGCTTTTGCTGAGCCACGTGTTTTCGGCGACCGTGATGTTTTTTAGGTTTCCCGGCGACAACAGACGGCTGTTGGCGACGTTGGCCAAGTATTTCACCGTCCTGGCTTTAGTGGTATCGATTTCCAATTGGATAATCCCAATGCTTGGAACGTCTTTCCAGTTTCTCTGGGTCACCATCGTATGCCGTGTTGCCATGATCGGTGTGGTGCTGCTCCTGCTCATGGTAATTTTTCAGGCCGACGAACTGGTATATATAAAAAATGCTTGGCGGAATCTAAAGCGCTATGGAAAACACTAATGCGATACAAGACGATCCGGTCGTCTCGTTTATTATTGTAAACTATCGTACACCGGAACTGGTCGTGCAATGCATACAATCCATTCGGCGGTATTGCACCGGGTCAACACCATACGAAATTATTGTTGTCGATAACGATTCACAGGATAATTCGTTGATGATATTGGCTCAATGTGCGGGAATCCGATTACTGCCCAATGAGGTGAACGCCGGCTTTGCCGGAGCGAATAACAGAGGTGCGGCGCTGGCCAGAGGCAAATACCTCTACTTGTTGAATTCGGATACTTATTTAATGCACGACGTGTTGCCCATTCTGGTTGGCTATATGGAAGATAGTAAACATGGCCGTGTGGCAATTTGCGGAACAGATCTATTGGATGCAGATGGCCAAAAACAGGCAGCGTATGGGAATTTTCCGTCGGTGCTGGAAGTCGTGTCGCAGTTTGGGTTCGACCGATTCTACAGGTCTTATTATGCACGTCGGCTGTCGCAGGGGGTGCCGTGCGACTTCATGGAACCTCGGGAGGTGGACTATGTTTCGGGGGCCTCTTTGTTTGTGCGTGCGGACGTGTACCGTGAGCTGGGGGGGCTCGATGAGGATTACTTCCTTTATTTCGAGGAAACGGATTTTGCCTTTCGTGCACGCCGACGGGGCTACCGATCGGTGTTGGTGCCGGCTGCTCGTGTAGTGCACCTGGAAGGCGGATCGCACCAAGACTCCGGCGCAAACGGTTGGAACAAGCGGCGGTTTTACACGAGAAGCCGGGTATTGTTTTTTAAGAAAAACAAAGGCTGGGTAATTACTTTTTTTGTGCGTGTTTTGTTGATATTCCAAGCATTTTTAGCAGGTTTGCGACGGAGGGACGGCACGTACTTCAAATTGATGTGTCGTATAGCGAAAGCCTAATGAAAAAAAAGATACTAGTCGTATTCGGGACGCGGCCCGAGGCCGTAAAAATGGCGCCCGTGGTGAGCGCACTCCGGTTGCATTCGCAACACGTGGATTTGAAGGTGTGTGTGACGGCGCAGCATCGGGAGATGCTCGATCAGGTACTCGACTTTTTCGAAATCGTTCCGGATTTTGACCTGGATCTCATGCGGGATAGCCCAGATTTGTATCAACTGACCGCCGATGTGTTACAGGGAATGAAAGCGGTGCTTCAGCAATTCCAGCCAGACCGGGTGCTCGTGCACGGCGATACCACCACATCGGCAATTGCGGCCCTGGCGGCTTTTTATGCACAAATACCTGTGGGTCATGTGGAGGCTGGCCTGCGTACCTATGATAGGTATGCGCCTTTTCCGGAAGAAATAAACCGACAACTTACCGGCCGTCTCGCAAACCTGCATTTCGCGCCTACCGCTTTTGCAAAAGAAAACCTGATTAGTGAAAAAGTCCCCGAAGCGAATATTTATGTGACGGGCAACACCGTAATCGACGCTCTAATTTGGGCAAAAGAGCGATTGACGGGATATTCGGACGATGAGATCAGGAGGTTAGAGTCGATCGTCGATATGAAAAAGAAACTCGTCTTAGTGACGGCTCATCGTAGGGAGAACCAGGGCGAAGGGCTGGTCAGTATCTGTGATGCAATCCGACGGATCGCAATAAATGAGGCAGTGGAAGTGGTGTTCCCCGTGCATCTAAACCCACGTGTTCGGGGTCCGGTGCATAAGCTTTTGGACGGCGTGCCAAATATTAAGCTGGTGGCGCCATTGGGTTATCCGGCATTCGCTTGGCTGATGATTCAATCGTATATGATTATCACGGATAGTGGGGGGATTCAGGAGGAGGCACCCGGACTGGGCAAACCGGTGCTGGTGATGCGGGAAGTCACCGAACGGCCCGAAGCGGTCGACGCGGGCGCAGTGAAATTGGTCGGTGCGGATGCGAATCGCATTGTCGGCGAGGCCGAAGTGTTGCTTCACGACACTGCGGCATATCACCGCATGTCGCAAGCGATCAACCCCTATGGTGATGGTAAAAGCGCATTGCGTATCGCTGAAATTTTACTTGATGACCCATCTTTTGCTTGACGATTATGGTGTTGGTATTGGCAAATTTTCCGAATGAGCGAAATCGTCACGAGGGCATGGCCCAACGCGTGGTGGCGGTGGATCGACAAATCCAGTCGGTTGACCGTAGTTACCTGTTTGTTTCACACCGGCAATTTTTTATCAAACAAACGGAGACCATTGACGATCGGGCGGTTCAATATCGGTGTAACCTTTTCCGGCATTTCTTTTTTATTTTAAAACTCCTGTGGAAGGCGAACACAATCTATGCACACTCGGTGATCAACCTGTTGCCTATTTTACCCTTGTTCCCTTTTCTTAGGAAAAAGACGTTGCTGATCTTGGATGCACATGGGGTCGTGCCGGAAGAGCAGGCATTTTCAGGAGCTCGCCTGAAGAGCAGGTTGTATGCGCTTACGGAACGGCTGGCCTTTAAACGGGCGGATCTGGTTGTCGTCGTGACACGGGCGATGGAAAGCCATTTCAGAACGAAATACCCGGAGGCCATGCCAACATATGTGCAATACGGAATATTTCCGGCTCATTTGCAACCGGAACAGCAACCGGTTATCGCCGCTCATACGGAGGATGAAGCGGTACTGCGGGTGGTGTATAGCGGCAACCTACAGTCCTGGCAGAATATCGATTTAATGATTCAGGTGATGAAATCCAATCTGGATGACCGAATACAATACGATATCCTTACCGGCGAGCCTGAAGAATTGAAAAGGCGACTGCAGGCGGAAGGTATCGCAATGGACCGGATTTGTGTGCAGACGGTAGCGCCTTCAGCGCTGGGTGATTATTACCGGGCCGCGCATTACGGTTTTGTATTGCGCGACGACATGGTGGTCAATCGGGTGGCGTGCCCCACCAAGCTCGTGGAATACTTATACTATGGTATAATACCAATCGTCAGTTGTGCAAATATTGGAGATTTCGAAACGCTGGGTTACGAATATCTACCCTATGAGGCGTTTTCGACCCGGGTAGCCGCGCGAAAAAGTGCGATTAATCGAGAAGTAGCCCGAGAATTGATTGAACGACAGCGAAGCATAGACTTTAAAAACTTACTTAAAGAATCGTAGTAGCTTAGCGGATCGGTTATTTTTACTTACGGATAGGCTGGAAATTTCCGTCAACCAACGGCTGACGGAAGCGAAACATCGTTTGGAAAGCGATATTTATAATTTTGTAATGTTCTATTACTACGTAATACTCTTACTTCCGCTAATTATGGTGTTATTTGACTTTGTCAGGGATCGCCATATCCAGTTTATCTTCTTTTCTATCGCGTGTTTGGCGTTGGTTCTCTTTGCCGGACTCCGTTCGGTAGGGGTGGACAACGATAGTCTGAATTACTGGGGCGAATTTCAGCTTGCGAGTGGTCTATCCTGGGGCGATATATTGACCGGAAGTTACCTCTCGTCTATGGAACGGGGATATATGCTGTTAAATAAACTGGTAAGCGTGACGGGAATGGGTATTCACGCAGTATTTCTCCTAATGGCGGCTTCGACCGGGCTGATGAATTACACCCTGATCTTCAAAAAAAGTCCCTATCCCTTTACGTCATTGGTTATCTATGTGGGCTTCTTTTTTCTTTATCGTGATTTTACACAGATTAGGTATGCTTTGTCCGCTGGCGTAGGGATGTGGGCAATCTTCTGTTTTTTGGAACAAAAATATTGGCGGTCGTTGATCTTGGTATTCTTGTTTGCGTTTGTTCACAGCGCAATATTGGTTGTTGGGTTGTTTGTTGCGGCGTTTATGATAAGCCGAAATAGGTTTGTCTATTTTGCGTTGCCTGTTGTAGGCTTGGTTGGCGGTTTTTTTGATCCTATTATACTAATATTTAACCTGGTTGGCTTGCCGGAGGCCTTGACGCGCTATATTTTGGTGAACGAGTTTGGTCGGGGAGGGTACGCAATCTCTGCTGTTGCCCAGTTGGCCATGTTGGGTTTTCTTTTGTTCTGGAAACCTCTGCTGAATCATTATCCGAAGCGTCTTGTTGAAGGAATGTTCGTTGCACTTTCGCTGGGGTCTTTTATCAACTTGCTGTTTATCTCGTTTTCGATTATGCAGCGCCTTTCCTCACTATTGTTTGGCATGGCAATATTTGCGCTTCCGTTTCTGTTCAAGGCGGCAGCATCCAAAGTGCGATTGGAAGAAAAGTTCGCATGGGTTGTGGTGCAGTTAGCATTTTGCCTGTTCGCCGTATATTATGGAATCAAGATGATTCATCCCGACATCTTACAGCCTTATCGTATACTTAACTAAAAAACTCTAGTGGATGCCTTATCTTTGCCGGAGTCAACTGCATGAAAAAGCAAAAACTATTATATATTATTCATGGTATCCATAGCGGGGGCGCGGAATTGGCATTTCTTTCGGCATTGGAGGATCTGGAAAAGGTATATGACTTCCGGGCGATCGTGTTGGGGAGGTCCAACGCGGTGCTGTTGGCCGCTATCCATGATTCCGTCAGGTCGCGAATCACGTGTTATCCGTATCCGTTGCCAATATTGCTGCTTTATTTGCCGGCAATCGTTCGATCGATTCGCTCTTTTTCGCCCGACATCATGATCAGTTCGCTCTGGCGATCGGTAGTCCCGGCCATATGGTATAAGCGAATCAACCCCGGCGTACGTTATATTGCTATACTTCATATTAACAAGTTTTTTCATGTTGCCGATAAGTTCTTTACCAAGCGGGCGCTACGGCAGGCGGATATTGTCTTTGCAGATAGTGAGGCGACTAAACGGTTTGCGGGGATGCATTCTCCGCGGGGAAATGAAATTCAAATTTTATCTTTTCTCACAGCGAAGCGCCCTAAGGAAATGACGAACCCTCCGTTTTCGGAGAAAAAATTTTGCTTTGTAGGACGTTTGCATAAGATGAAGAATGTGCCCCTTGCCATAAAAGCCATTGGGTGGCTTAGGGAACAAGGGATTGACGCCCGATTGGATATTTACGGGCGGGATGATGGAGACTGCGCGGCTGTAAAGCAGACGATCCAAACGCTCGGCCTTGAAAGCGTGGTGCGCTGGAGGGGCGAATTTGTGCCTGAAAACAGGGCGGCTGTCTTCTCGAAATACAATTTTTACATCCAATTAAGTAGTCATGAAGGGATGGCTATGTCGGTCGTTGAGGCGATGCAACATGGATTGGTCTGTTTTGTCACACCAGTGGGCGAAATCCCGGCATACATTACAGATATGGAGGACGGTGTATTGGTTGATGTATCGGAGCGGACGCAATGGGAGTCTACGCTGGAACGGATAAAGCAGGTAGCGACCGACGAAAACCTTTGTGCGCAGATTTCCGAGAAAAGTAAGCGTGCGTTTGAAAAAAGGCTGGATTTTTCAACATCATTAATACAGGCACTGCGCGAATCAACCGAAGCCGGATCGATAGATTAGAATTGTTATGGCAAGCAAACGCATCCTTTTTGTAGCGAATACGGCATGGAGCATGTATAATTTCCGTATGGGGCTAATGAAAACGCTCCTTCAAAAGGGCTTCACCGTACTGGTAGCGGCGCCACACGATCACTATTTTGATAAGATGGAAGCCGTGGGGATCAAAATGATTGCCTTGGAAAAACTTCAGGCTAGCAGCGCAAACCCGTTTAAAGAATGGGGATTCTACAACGAGTTGGCAGCTGTGTATAAGCGCTATCGGCCGGATCTTATCTTTCACTATACCATTAAACCGAATATCTATGGAGTGTTGGCAGCTAAAAGATTGAATATACCGGCCGTTGCGGTGACAACGGGGCTGGGATATGTTTTTACCAACAACAACATGGTCTCGTTGGTAGGCCGTTGGTTATATCGGTATGCGCTGCCAAAGGCCGAAACCGTTTGGTTCTTAAATCGCGAAGATTTAGCAACCTTTCAGGCGCATATTGGGCTGCAGCCACAAAAAACGCTGTTATTGCCAGGCGAGGGCATCGACACACAGGCCTTTACCCGTCGATCAACAATAGACTTCACCGAGACGGTATTCCTGTTTACCGGTAGAATGCTCTTCGAAAAAGGGGTGGAAATTTTGGTATCATCGGTAAAACAACTGAAAGCAAGAGGGTATGGGTTTACCTGTCTTTTATTGGGATTCCTGGACGTAAAAAACCCCTCGGCGGTGCCCCGGGAGCGGTTGATGCAGTGGCAGAACGAAGGATTGATCACCTACCTGGGAAGCACGGACGACGTGAAGCCGTACCTGGAAAAAGCTAATTGTTTTGTGTTTCCGTCGTATTACAGCGAGGGGGTGCCCAAAAGTTTGCTGGAGGCCGCCTGTATGGAAATGCCAATCATTACAACAGACAACGTGGGTTGTCGGGATGTGGTGGAGCATGGCAGGACAGGCCTTATTGCTGAACCTAAATGTGTAGCCTCGTTGACGGAAAAAATGGAGCAATTTTTAAACCTGTCGACGGATCAAAAGATGCAAATGGGTTTGGCGGCAAGGAAAAAAGTAGAGGTCGGCTTTGGAGAAGATCAGGTTATTGCCATATACCTCCAACAAATACGAAAGGTCTTGAAAATAGACGATGTTGGGGTATGATATTTGTTTTAAGCATGCTTATTTACTAACTAATTTGGATACATGAACCAAAAAGGACGTTTACTTTTGTCAGTACTATGTTTGTTGTTCGTCCGTGTTGCGCTTGCACAGGTCGTGCCCGTAGGAACGCCGGCATTGGAAGATTTCTATCGGAGAGAACAATTGCTGGGTCGGATAGATTCTTCCATTTCCTTTGCGATACGGCCACTTACGGCCGAGGCACTCGGCAGGACAAATTTGTATGACCCTCTCGGGAGAGCCGATTCGGTTCACTCCATTCTCGGAGATTCAACGGGAGGGTTGACCGTGGAGTTGCTTCCCGCAAGGTTCCAATACCGGTTGGGAAGTTCTTTCCCCTATGGGCGGAATGACGGACCGCTTATTCCCGCAAAGGGAGAACAAGTATTCGCCACGGGCGGAATTTTTGCGAAATATAAGTTTATTACCCTGCAACTGCAACCGGAACTCATTGCTGCCCGAGCCGCTAATTACGAGGGTATGGGCAACTTGGCAGGCTATGGCCTCGAATGGTTTCGGGCCGTAGGCAACAAGATCGATATGCCGGAATATTTTGGAAGGGGCGGATACTCCGGAGCATTTCTTGGGCAAAGCAGTCTGCGGTTCAATTTTGATCCGGTATCATTCGGGGTATCGACTGAAAATCTATGGTGGGGCCCCGGTATCAATAACTCGTTGCTAATGAGCAATACGGCGCCGGGGTTTTTGCACTTTACGATCAACACGACCAAGCCGGTAGTCACACCCGTCGGTTCGTTTGAAGGACAGTTGGTTGGCGGGCGGCTTAAGCAGTCTGGATATCTCCCGTCACGAGATATTGAGCTTGATCATGTCGAAAGGTACTATATTGAAAAGCCGGATGATGACCGGTATTTTTCGGGAATGATCGTTAGCTACCAACCTAAATGGATTCCAGGGCTATCGGTAGGCTACATTACCTCGTTTGTTGCGTACATGGATAATATGTTGAAATTCAACGATTATTTACCTTTTTTAAAATCGACGAGGCAACGGGTCTCTTACATCGACGACTACGGTAAGGAACGTACTACGGGCACGAGCAGAGATCGGTATCACTCGGCATTTTTTCGGTGGATGATGCCGACGGTTCATCTGGAGGTCTATGGCGAATATGGTAGGAATAACTCAGCGGCTAACTTTCGCGATCTAATGGTAAGGCCAAATCAGTCCCGTGCTTTTATACTGGGATTTCGTAAGCTGGTGCCGCTGTCCTTTTCGCCGGGCGACTACCTCCAAGTTGCATTTGAAGCAACCGAGTTGACGCGACCCTATCCACATTTTCTTCGAAATAGCCAAACATGGTACACACATCCCATTGTACGAGACGGATATACACACCGCGGGCAGTTGCTCGGTGCAGGTATCGGTCCCGGAAGTAGCGTACAAAGCCTTGATTTTTCATGGATTAGGGATATTAAGCAGATCGGACTGAAAGTAGAGCGGTTGGTACACAATGAAGATTTTTTTAATACCTATATCTACGATTTGCGGCGCTCGTGGGTAGACCTGACTTTTGACGGGTATGCAAATTGGAACTATAAAAACATGCTCTTTTATGGTAATGTCAGTTACTCTTATGCACACAATTACCGGTATAAGTTCACCCAACCGGTCTCACCGGGAGGCTTTTGGGACTTTGGCCGGCACGATAAAGACAATGTGACCGTCCAACTTGGAATATCTTATCGATTTAAATATGAGAACCAATAGCATAAAAATAGTTACCATGTTCGGCTGTCTGCTCATCGCTACGGCGGGAATTGCTCAGACCGTTCCCTTGAACATTTCCGAGTTGGCGGACTATTACCGGCGCCGACAGTTGCTTGGTAACCTGGATTCGACGATTTCATTTAGCGTAAGACCTTTGGGCGACACCGAGCACCTTGATCACCTTGCAGAACGGCTTGGTGAAACGAGTAATACGGCGTATCGGTCTCCGAATGGAGCTTTTTTAGTAAGGCCGATGCCAGTTTACATGCGGCACCAAATCGTGTCGGACTATCCGTACGGATGGAACGATGGAGCGATGATACCAGCGAGGGGATACCAATTCTACGCCACTGCAGGCCTGTTTGCGAAGTACAAGTTTATCAGCATACAGCTTAACCCCGAGTTTGTGTATGCACAGAATCGTCGGTATGAGGGTTATGGCGGTGTGCAGGGGCCAGACCGCAATTGGTACACGCAAATCGGGAACCGGATTGACGCGCCTGAACTATTCGGAAACGGTGGTTATACCAAGGCACATCCCGGCCAGAGCAGCCTACGGCTGACCTACAAGGGCGTTTCCTTAGGTTTTTCGACGGAAAACATTTGGTGGGGGCCGGGTAGGCGTAGTGCCATCATCATGAGCAATAACGCTCCGGGTTTCCGACACGTTACGCTCAATACCACCAAGCCGATTAAAACGTATATTGGATCGTTTGAGGGACAGATTGTTGGAGGCCGGTTAGAGGCGTCGGGATACCCAGCTTCACTACTGGGCGATACGAGCGTCCACCACGCCTATCAGCGTGACCGTCGCGACGACTGGCGATACTTTTCAGGAATGGTATTCAGTTATCAGCCGAAGTGGGTACCCGGGTTTAGCGTTGGTTTTTCCAGGGCGTTTACGATTTACCGGGACGATATGAGCGATTCGTTTGGCGCTTACTTCCCAATATTTGGAGGGGTGTCTAAGAACAGCGTTACCAACGAAGACGGAAGTGAGGATCTCCCCAGCGACCAGGTTATTTCGCTTTTCTTTCGGTGGGTTATGCCAAAGGCAAACTTTGAACTGTATGGCGAGTTTGGTCGCAACGATCACGCATGGGACGGGCGCGACGGCTTCGTGCAATTGGATCACACGCGGGCTTATATTTTTGGTTTGCAGAAATTGGTGCCTTTAAATCAGATACAAGACACTTACCTGAAAGTTGCCGCGGAGATTACGCAGCTATCGGTAACGAATACCCGTAGGATTCGTTCAGCCGGACCTTGGTACATACACGGCCACCACGGCTATACACACCGTGGGGAGGTGTTGGGAGCTGGAATTGGTCCAGGAAGTAACCTACAGTCCCTCGACCTGGGCTGGGTTAGGGGAATGAAGCAAATCGGTCTGCGAACTGAGCGATACGTGCACAATGAGGATTTCGCAAATCATTGGATCAGCCGGTATGACTATCGAAGAAATTGGGTGGACGTAAGCTTCGAAGGGTACGCAGTATGGGACTATCAGCGCTGGGTGGGAAGTTTGGCGATACAGTACATCCATGCGTATAATTATCAATATGGCTTTGACTTCCGGAGCGCTAACAGCTATTTTGACTTTACACCGCAGGATAAATCGAACTTCTTAGCAAAATTAGGCGTGATGTACCGGTTTTAAGCGAAAACACAGTACATTTATGCCGGTCAAACTTTAACTTTGGAACAAAATTGACTAAACTTTAATTGCTGAACTATGGGGCTGCGTTTTATCGGATTAGTGATGGTTTTTGTTGTCGGATTAGGACTGTCTGGTTTAAAAGGACAAACAATCAACCCCGACAATCTGTCGACTGTACGTGTTGATGAGCTCTCCGACGCGCAAATCCGGACCTATTGGCAACAAGCGCAGGCTTCGGGGCTTTCGGAATCGGAAATGGAACAGATGGCGTTGCAGCGAGGAATGCCCGCTGCGGAAGTGGCGAAATTACGCAAGCGAATTGAAGCAATACAGGGGTCGACCTACGACGCGCCAATAACGGCGGTAGAACGGCCGGTAACAAATAGGCAGGTGATCGACTCCTCTGCGTTGACCAACCCTGCTGTCGCTGATTCGCTGCCAGCGGATTCAGCTTTGGCGGACACGCTTAAGATTTTTGGTAGCGAACTGTTTGACGGTAAAACTGCGTTGTTTGAACCAAATTTGAGAATGGCAACGCCGAGCAATTATATAATTGGTCCGGACGACGAGCTTTTGATCGATGTATATGGAAAATCTGAGGCTTTTCACAGCCTGACAGTGACGCCGGAAGGCAACATCGTAATTCCGTATGTTGGCGTTGTCTCTGTTAACGGTCTAACAATTGAAGCTGCAAAACAGCGCATTACACAACGTATGGAAACCGTATATCCTGCACTAAAAACCGGTGAAACCAACATTCAGCTGAGTCTGGGAAACATACGGACAGTAAAGGTGGTTATTACGGGCGAAGTAAAAACCCCAGGAAGCTATTCTCTACCTTCTGTAGCTTCGGTTTTCAACGCGCTATACCTTTCTGGGGGACCGACTGCCCGAGGTTCGTTCCGTGACATCCGATTAATACGGGGTGGGACTGAAATTGCTAGACTGGACATCTACGACATCTTAATGAACGGCTCGTTTGACAACAATGTTGGACTAAGGGATCAGGATGTGTTGATGGTGCCGCCCTATCAAAACAGAGTGGAGTTACACGGTGAAATCAAAAGGCCGGCCATATTCGAATTGAAATCCGGCGAAACGTTTGCCGATTTGCTTCGGTACGCCGGTGGATTTACGGAAGAGGCGTATCGCGAACGGATCAGGGTGACGAGAAACACGGGTACCGAACGAAGAATCGAGGACTTGCTCGGAAGTCAAATCGGCCAATTTGAGCCAAAGTCGGGCGATCGGTATACAGTCGGCCGGATCCTTGACCGATATGCCAATCGGGTGACGATTAACGGAGCAGTTTTCCGTCCGGGTGTGTATGAGCTGAGTAGCGGATTATCACTTTCGATGTTGATTAAAAAGGCCGAAGGAATAAAAGAGGATGCTTTTTTAAATCGCGGCTATATTACCAGACTGAAAGACGATTTACAGCGAGAGCAACTTTCTTTTAATGTTGCGGCAATTTTGGCGGGAACCGAACCGGATATCTTATTGAGGCGTGAGGATGTTGTTCATATATCCTCGATATTTGATTTGAAAGAGGAGTTTTCGGTCCGCATTGAAGGGGAGGTCCGAAACCCAGGTATATTTGATTATGCTGAAGGCATGACGTTGGAAGACTTAATTATGCAGGCGGGCGGGCTCAGGGAAAGTGCCTCAACAAAGCGGGTGGAGGTATCCAGGCGCGTGAAAACCGTAGACGCGCTGTCGGCTTCTGCAATGACGGCCGAGGTGTTCCAAGTAGACATTGAGCGAGGATTGGATGAAGGAGCAAACTTTCAGCTGATGCCCTTCGATATTATCGTTGTGCGTACGGAAATCGGTTATGAAACTCAGAAAACCGTGCTTATCGAAGGAGAGGTGCTCTACCCGGGTAGCTATACGATTACTAAAAAGAATGAGCGCATTTCCGATCTCATTAAACGTGCTGGTGGATTTACGCCATTTGCCTATATTGAAGGCGCCTCCTTAAAGAGGTCGGGTGGAAGATTGCGAAAGATGGCTGAAACAGAACGCGAAAGAAATGAAAAGTCGTTAAAAGAGCAGGACGAGTATGAACGGATGCTGGCGCTCCGCTATTTGCAAAATGACGCCAGTAACATCAACTCTTTGCCTGTCAGCCGAAACCTAAATAATGATTTTGTCGGTATCAATCTCGAACGCATTATCGAAACCCCAGGAATTCGCGGCGACCTAATTCTTGAAGACGGCGACGTTATTCGCGTACCTAAAGAGCTACAAACTGTGAGGGTGTCGGGCGAGGTGCTTGCGCCGTCGACGGCGATTTACGCGCCGAATAAAGGGTTCAAACAATATATTAATCAAGCTGGAGGGTTCTCACAGCGCGCATTACGGAAGAACGCCTACATCATCTATGCCAATGGTTCTGTAAAAAGCACCAGTCGGTTCTTGTTTTTTAATAATTATCCGCCGGTGGAGCCGGGCGCGGAGATATTCGTTCCACAGGCACCTGAACGTATTCGAATGGGACCCCAGCAATGGTTAGGATTCAGCACGGGTTTAGCTTCGTTGGTCGCGATTATCGTTACCATCGTTAGGTAGGGTCAGCTTTATGGGAAATAATAATAACCAAACATGTCAGATAAACCGATTCAACAAGAAAGTGGACAGCCGGACGAAGTGAGTCTAAAGATACTTTTGTTGAACTTTACTGCTTTTTTTGTATACGCGTTTAAGCGGTGGCGGGTAATCGCTTTTTTCGTGATTTTTGGCGCGCTTATCGGATTGGCGGTGTCGCTATTTAAAAAAACACAATATACGGCCTCGTTAAGCTTTGTATTGGAAGAGCAGTCAAGTGGCGGCTCTCTGGGCGCGGCGGCAAGTATAGCGGCGCAGTTTGGTATTAACTTGGGTGGTATGGGACAGTCAGCCGGTTTTTTCAAGGAAGACAATATTATTGAATTTCTGAAATCGAGAGCCATGATTAATCAGACGTTACTGTCTGAAGTGGCGTTTCCGGATGAGCCTCGGATGTTGGTCGACCGCTACGTCGGGTTGAAACGTTTAAGAGACAAGTGGGAAAACGAAGCACGGCTAAAGGGGTTTCAGTTTAAGGACACGATCGGGATTTACCTTCAGGATAGCCTGATGTCGGCCTTTTATAAAGATATTGTAAATAACCATTTGGAGGTAAGTAAACCGGATAAGCGACTGAATATCATTGAAGTGAGATTTGAAAGTCCGGATGAGCTTTTTTCAAAGGCTTTCGTGGAGACCTTGATCGCTAACGCTTCCGAATTTTATATTCGCACACGCACGAAGCGTGCAAAAGAAAACTTGGATGTGCTGACCCACCAAGTCGATTCCGTGCGGAAGGAGCTGAATGATGCAATCCGTGGTGTGGCATCTGCTACCGACGCCAACCCGAATCCGAATCGGGCTTTTCAAAGTCTGCGAGTTCCATCGCAGTTACACACGGTGGACGTTCAAGCTAACACGGAGATTTTAAAGGAACTGGTTGCCAATCAGGAGTTGGCGAAAATTACACTGCGCAATGAAAGGCCTATCATTCAGGCGCTCGACCAACCCATTTTGCCACTTGAAAACGACAAAATAGGAAAAGCCAAGGGAATCGTTATCGGCGGTTTCCTGGGAGGCATTATTGTCGGCTTCGGGCTGCTTGGAGCATTTCTTTACCGCAGAATCATGGACGAATAGTTCTTTAGCGGATATGACAGACCAAGGTGCTGACGACTATAAGTTCTCCTTCATTATCGTGTGTCCCATCCGGTCCCGCTTAGCACGTAGATATTTTTCGTTATAGGGGTTCGGCTCAATTTCGATCGGTACATTTTCCACAATTTCGAGCCCATACCCGATGAGGCCTGCCCGCTTGGTGGGATTGTTGCTCATCAACCGCATTTTGGTTACACCAAGATCCCGCAATATCTGTGCACCGATGCCGTAGTCGCGATGGTCAGGCTTGAAGCCCAACTGCAGGTTGGCATCCACGGTATCTAATCCGGTTTCCTGGAGGTTATAAGCGTGTAATTTATTGATCAAACCGATTCCACGGCCCTCCTGGTTCATATACACCACTACGCCTTTTCCCTTCGCCTCTATCATTTCGAGGGCGCGGTGTAATTGCGGTCCGCAATCGCAGCGGCAGGAGCCGAAAATGTCGCCAGTGAGGCAGGAGCTGTGTACACGTACCAAGACCGGTTCATCTGGCGCCCATTCGCCCTTGCAAATGGCGATATGTTGTTCTCCGGTATTACTTTGGGTATAGGCAATCAGATTAAACTGTCCCCAGGTCGTTGGTAAATTGACCGAGACTTCGCGGGTGATCAGCGAATCCTTGGTAAGCCGGTATTCGATGAGGTCTTTAATCGATATAATCTTGAGGTTGAAATGTTTTGCCACCTGCATCAAATCCGGTAGGCGAGCCATTTCGCCATCTTCTTTCAGGATCTCCACCAATACGCCTGCCGGCTCGAAACCTGCCAGCCGCGCAAGATCAACGGCAGCCTCGGTATGCCCAGCCCGGCGAAGTACGCCGCCATCTTTTGCGATTAGGGGGAAAATATGGCCGGGGCGCCCGAACTCTTCTGGCTTGATTTCCGGGTTAATAAGCGCCCTAATGGTTTTCGAACGATCTGAAGCAGAAATTCCGGTGGTACAGCCGTACCCTTGGAGATCCACCGAAACAGTGAAATTCGTTTCATAGACGGCGGTGTTACGGCCTACCATCAAGTTCAGATCCAGTTCCCTGCAACGACTTTCAGTGAGGGGAACACAGACCAGTCCTCGGCCATGGGTGGCCATAAAATTGACGACCTCGGGGGTAGCATTGTGGGCAGCCGTAATGAAGTCGCCCTCGTTCTCGCGATCTTCGTCGTCGACGACGATGACGACCTTTCCGAGTTTGATTTCCTCAATAGCTTCCTCTATTGTATTTAATTTGATGTCCATGGTCGGTTTTTGAAACACACAAAGATACGTCACTTCAAGCGACAATGTATAATCGCCGTGTCAAGAATTTAACGCCTGTACAGCGTTTTTTCTTCGGCCTCCGAATCGGGTTTTGACCCATGTCCAGAATTTTTCGGCCTTTAGCCGGTACTGTTCGACGTCGAATAAAGCAGAGTCTGTAGTGGCTTTGTAGGCCAGGAAAATTGCCAGCGGAGATAGGATGAAAATAGCCATCCACATTCCCCAAAAAGCGTCTATACTGCCTTCCTTTGCAGACTTTTCACTTACGGTGGTAATGATGTGGTAAATCAGGAAGAAAATAATTGCTACGACCACCGGAAGTCCGAGTCCGCCTTTGCGAATGATGGCTCCCAAGGGGGCACCGATGCAGAAAAGCAATAGACAGGAAACTGCCAGCGTAAATTTTCGCTGGTATTCGATGTTATACCGTATATCTTTATCCCGATAAAAACCGTCTTCATTCGCTTTGACGTCGAGAATGTCGGTAATGTATCTTACCTGACTTTGGGCGTTGCTTATCGCCATATTTTTGCTTTCATCCGGCATCGTCTCAATAAAACTACGCGTATACGTAACCGGACGAACTTCCTCGCTGTGTTGTGCGTTGTTGTAGTAGCTGCTGAAGTAAAAATAGTGGGACTGGATTTCAGGAAATACGGTGTTGCGCAAGCTGTCCATCTGCACAGCGTTTGAATCTGTATAATACCTCAGCTGTCTTAGATTGAGCATGGCATGATGGCTTTTAAAAAGGCTCTCATCCGTGCGTTTCATTTGGAAGGCGGACATGTCAAACTTTTGCTCGGTTTCATCGAAGTAAAACCGTGTAAATTGCTGACGAGGGTTGTATACCTTGGCGTTCCTGGCCCGAGTGTCTTCGTAACGTACACCATCCCTAAGTTTGAGGATCATCGTATTGTTATCGGGCGAATTGTAGATATAGCCCTCTTTTGCCAAAAGTACGGCATTGGCTGTATTACTTCCCTTGTGATCGTAGATCATCAGGTCATACAGCATCTTACCGTCATTGCTTTTTCCGTTAGCGCGAATCGAATATCCCGGAATAGCATTATTAAATACGCCCGGTTTGATCAGAAAGTCTGCCTGTTTAATCCGTACGTCATAGAGTAAGGCACCCATCTTGAGGTTTACCACCGGTAAAATGTAATCGCTGAATAAAAAGGCAGCCGCGCTGAAAAGACCTACCAATGCAAACAGTGGAGTCATCGCTTTTCGCAACGAAATTCCTGCAGCCTTAATGGCAACTAGTTCATAGCTCTCTCCGAGGTTACCGAAAGTCATGATGGAGGACAGCAGCATGGAGAGTGGCATAGCCATTGATATCTGCACAGCCGATTGATACGCCAGTAACTCCAAAATCACATACCATTCGAACCCTTTTCCTATCAAATCGTCGATGTATTTAAAGAGGAACAGCATCAGCAGGACGAACATGACAATTAAAAATGTCACGAGGAATGGCCTGATAAATGATTTGAGGATAAGAAGATGGACTTTTTTCATTACAAAACTACTTTCCCGCCAATAAATCCTTGCCCCCTAGCCGATGGAAAGCCGCTAATATCAGGTGGCGAATAATTACGACAAAGATAGCGTTTTTTAGGCACCGATAACACTTTGCAGATAGGCAATTTGGTTGTCCCAAATGAGCTTTCGGTCATTAAGGTTTTCTTCATGCGAGAAATCTGTTATAGACAATGCGACGTCATTCGTAAGCTCATCTTGAACAATTTCCATCTCAAAGTGATAGGGCTCGTCATCCAACCATTTGTATTTGACCAGCTTGTTTTCCTTAATGGCGATTAATTTGGCAGCGTGGTTTTCGTCGTCCCAGCTGAATTCGTAGACACCGTCTTTGTAGGAGACCGCATCGGCGAACCATTGGGCTAAAGCATTGGGTTCGTGAAGGAATGAAAATAGAATTTTGGGCGAGGACTTAATTTCATATTCCAAGTTAAATTTAACCTTTTCTGCCATGCGTAATCGTAATAATCCGTTTTATTTTATTCGTTCGACTTTGTCTAACTTTTTTTCTAAAGAAAAGGAAAATAAAGTATATTTGCAAACAATTTTTCGGCGGGGTAGCTCAGCTGGTTAGAGCGCAGGATTCATAACCCTGAGGTCGGCAGTTCGATCCTGCTCCCCGCTACAAAACCGGTACAGTAATGTGCCGGTTTTTTTTATA
>Ga0079224_100004853_pt1 | contig 17525 bp, 19 predicted proteins | sample Stecom2015_FD_80414 | JGI IMG/M metagenome (GOLD analysis project Ga0079224, IMG submission 80414) | Agricultural soil microbial communities from Utah to study Nitrogen management - Steer compost 2015 | ecosystem: Environmental > Terrestrial > Soil > Agricultural land | place: USA: Utah...
CTGTTGTGGGAACCCAAGACGCCGCGCACCAGCTATCTCGTGTTCGAGATGGGGAGCGGTCCGGATGCGTGGAAACGCTATATTGAGATCGGCGGCTCGTAAGCCTGCGGGTCTCTATGGGAGCAACCAATCGCCACGCCCTGACGACGTGGCGATTTTGATTCTTGACTGGCGAACCCTCTGCGGCGAGCGGCCAGCCGCTAATTGCTGATCGGCTAGTGCCGGTGGATGCGGCGCTCGTCGCTTTTCAGCGCGCCATTCTGGTACGCGGCCAGTGCTTCGTCCACCGTGCGCTCCGCGACCAGATAGACGCGCAGGCCCATGCCCTCGGCGTGGGCGATCGCCGGGCTGCCGCCACCGCGCACGATCATCACGTCGCAGTCGGTCATCGTCTGGAACTTGCCGGTATGGTCGTGCGCATGATGGTGTGCGTGATCGTGCTCGTGTGTGTGCTCGTGATCATGCCCGTGTTCATGCCCATGCCCATGCTCGTGATCATGATCATGCCCCTGCTCGTGCAGGTGGATCGCGCCGGGGCGCTCTTTGATGCGCTCCTCGCGTGCGACTTCGCGTCCGTCTTCGAGCGTGACGACCACCACCAGCGGCGCGCGGCCAAAGTGCGCGCTGATCGTGGTGCTGTCATCGCAGACAAAAGCCAGTTTTTCCGTTGCCATCTTACACTTCCTTATGGTCTATCGCGCGGGGAGGACTGGCCTGCCCACGCTAACTGGGTTACGCTTCCTCATAGATCGCGATGTTTGAATCGCGTTTCTCTGGGCTGCTCTGGATAGTATAATACCTGTATGTGGATCGTTCAGGAGGTGACAGAACTCATGAAACGCCTGTTGTTCGTGTTGAGCGCGGTGATTGCGCTGGCGCTGTTTGGGGCTGCCGCGCCTGCGCGGGCGCAGGGCGATGATGAGGCAGCGCTGTATGGGGCGGCGGTGTTCGCCGAGTTCTGCCAGGCGTGCCACGGGCCGCGCGGCGAAGCGATCGCCGAGGGCGCCGCTTTTCAGGCGATTGAGGTTGATGTCGAGACCGCGCGCGAGGTGATCGCTGAAGGGCGTGACTCAAATGCGGATGATGGCGCGGCGATGCCCCCTTACGCGCAGACCGCTGGCGGCCCGCTGACCGAGGCACAGATCGACCAGGTGGTGGCGTATCTGGCGACGTGGGCGAGCGGTGATGTGCCGCCGCTGCCTGCGCCGAACCTGCGCCCGGCGGTCGAGCAGGTGCCGGATCACTTTGGGGATGTCTGGCACGGCGCAGAATTGTACGCGACGTCATGCTATGGCTGTCACGGCGCGGAAGGGCGCGGGCGCGTCCCGCCGAACTTCCCCGGCTTTGATTACAACCCGGACTCGTTCCTGACGACAGTTGCCAATGGGACCGAGCACCCGCTGATGTCGGGGTTCGCGCTGGAAGCGGGCGGCCCGCTGAGCGAGCGTGATTTGGAAGACCTGGAAACGTACGTCGCGTCGTGGAGTGTTGAAACGGAAGACGAGCAACCCAGCCCGAAGGGGTGGAGCACCTTTGTCGTGATCCTCGGTGTGCTCGCGATCCTGGCGGTGGGCGGCTATTACGGTGGCGGCTTTGTGTTGAGCAACAACAGCGACGCTGAGAGCATGCCCGCTGAGGATGTCGGGCATAGCGACGAGGCGGAAGGCTAGCCGCTCGGATGGCTGAGCAGGTGACGGTTCGCCCGATGGCGGACAGCGACCAGGCGTGGGCGCACGCCCTGATCGCGAACCATTGGGGCGGGATGACAATGGTCTCGCGCGGCGTGTTGTACGATATGCGCAAGTTTCCCGGTCTCGTCGCGTGGCTGGACGGCGAGCGCGCCGGGCTGCTGACCTACCGGATCGACGGCGCGGTGTGCGAGGTGATGTCGCTCAATAGCGTGGTCAGCGGCGTCGGCGCAGGCAGCGCGCTGCTGCGGGCGGTCGAGGATGTCGCACGCGCGGCGGGCTGCGAGCGCGTGTTCCTGCTCACAACCAACGATAACCTGCATGCGCTTCGCTTCTATCAGCGGCAGGGCTACCGGCTCGCAGATCTGCGACCGGGCGCGATCGACGAGGCGCGCCGCCTCAAGCCAAGTATTCCTGAGATCGGTATGGACGGCATCCCGCTGCGCGACGAATTAGAGCTTGAGCGCACGCTCGCGCAGGGCGGCCGCCTTAACAGATCATGAGAGAGCGCGATCGCTTTGGATCGCGAGATAAAAAACTGGTACAATCAACGTTGTAATGTCGGGCACTCGTCGGAACACAACAGGGATTTTTGAGGTCAAGCGATTATGACAGAACTCCAATGGGAAAAGAGTCAGGTTCTGCCCACCCAGAGCAAGGCAAAGCCTGCCGGGCGCTGGAAGTTCCTGATCATCGGTGCCGTGATTCTGGGCGCGATGGCCTATCTGCTGTTCTCGAGCACGCTAATCGGCGCGCGTTATTATGTGACGGTGGACGAGCTACTCGGCGACGAGGCGATGCATGGCAAAACCGTGCGCGTGTCCGGCGCGGTCGATGGTGATCCGGTCTTCGACCCGGAGACGCAGGAACTGAGCTTCGTGGTTGCGAATATCCCGAACAGCAACGACGAGATCCGCGAGCAAGGCGGGCTGGCGATGGTGCTGCACCGGGCGGTTGAAGACCCGACCGCTACGCGGATGCAGGTTGTCGCGCATAAGAAGGAAATCCCGGACCTGTTGCAGCACGAGGCGCAGGCGATTATGTCGGGGACGCTGGTCGAGCAGAACGGCGAAATGGTTTTCGTTGCGGATGAGATCACGCTCAAGTGCCCAACGAAGTACGAAGAAGATGTGCCTGAGCAAGTCGCGGGCTAGCGCGACGCGCTTGCATTAGATTCGCCCGTTTCGAACGCCGCCTTGTGCGGCGTTCTGTGTCTTGATCGCGACAACCGGGGATGACAAGCGGTGGCCAGACGTGTCCTTCTGCAGAGTGAAACAGCCCGGATGTCACCCCTTGTCACCTAGCATCGCATCCGGATTTTATGTATGATAATTCAAGCGTTTCACAATTACATGTTCGGCAAGCCATCGTCAAACGCAAGCAGCGCGCGCGGTAGCGAGTGTCGACCGGTTCCGGTGAAGGGGGGGACGGTCGCCGGAGCATATGACCGGAGCGCTGCTTCGTGTTGTTTTAAGGAGCCATCGAAGCCATGATTGCAGAAATCGGGATTATTTCGACCGGCGTGGCGTTTGTCGCCGCGGCGTACGCGCTGATTGCAGCGCTGATCGGCGTGCGTACCCGGCGCGATGCCTGGGTGATCAGCGCTCGCAACGCCGCGCTGTCAACGTTTCCGCTGCTGACGGTCGCGAGCCTGGTCTTGCTGTACGCCCTGCTGAATCACGAATACAGCATCTCGTACGTCTGGCAGACCACCGATAACGCGACGCCAACGTTCTATCTCTACACCGCGCTGTGGGGCAGCCAGGCCGGGTCGCTGCTGTTCTGGTCGTGGCTGATGAGTGCGTTCACCTTTGTGGCGCTGCTGCTGAACTGGCGCAGCGAGCGGCGGCTGATGCCGTACGTGCTCGCGGCGACAATGGCAACGCTCGGTTTCTTCTTGATCCTCAATGTATTCATCGAAAACCCCTTTGAACGCTACTGGTTGACGCCCGGCGAGACACAACCGGTGTCGGCGCTGTTCCGCCCGGCGGGGAACTCTGAAGTCTTCACACCTTCTGATGGGACTGGCCTGAACCCCCTGCTGCGGCATCTTGGCATGGTCATTCATCCGCCGATGCTCTACCTGGGCTTCACTGGCTTCGTGATCCCGTTTGCGTTTGCGTTCGCGGCGCTGGCGACCGGCCAACTCGGCGCAAGCTGGATCCGCGCGACGCGCGTCTGGGCGCTGATAGCGTGGCTGTTCCTCAGCCTGGGGCTGTTGCTCGGCGGGCGATGGGCGTATGACGTGCTTGGCTGGGGCGGCTATTGGGGATGGGACCCGGTCGAGAACGCAGCGCTGCTTCCCTGGCTGACCGGGACCGCGTTCTTGCACAGCGCGGTCGTGCAAGAAAAGCGCGGGATGCTCAAGTTTTGGAATATGCTGCTGATCATTGTGACTTTCTTGCTGGTCATTCTCGGAACCTTTGCCACCCGAAGCGGCGTGGTGAGTAGCGTGCACGCATTCGCAGAATCCGAGATCGGCATCCCAATGTTCACCTTCCTCGCCGGGTCGGCGCTGATCAGCGTGGCGCTGCTTGTCTGGCGGCAGGAACGTGGTGATCTGCGCGGCGCGGACCAGCTTGACTCGGTCTTCAGCCGCGAGAGCCTGTTCCTGCTCAATAACTGGTTGTTCCTGGGCCTGATGGTTGTCGTGCTGTGGGGCACGTGGGCAGAGGCGATCACGACTATCCTGGTGGATCTCGGCCTGCGCGATACGATCATCAACCTCGGACCGAATTACTTCCCGCCAGTCGTGCGCCCCTTCCTGGTCGGCATCTTCATCTTGATGGGGCTGGCGCCGCTGGCTGCGTGGCGGCGCTCCACCGCGCAGCGCCTGGGCCGTTCCAGCCTGATCCCGTTTCTGCTGGCGGTGGCTGTGATGGTGCTCCTGCTGGTGACCGGCGTCGATAACATCCTGGCGCTGTTCGGCTTCGGGCTGGTGGCTTTCGCCGGGTTCGCGACGATCTTTGAGGTCGGCAAGGGCGTGGCGGCCCGTCACCGGCGCGGCGAAGGCTATTGGAGCGCGTTCTCCAACCTGATCGGGCGCGATCGCCACCGTTATGGCGGGTACTTCATCCACCTCGGTGTCGTGGTGATGGGCCTGGGCGTGATCGGTAGCACGTCGTTCCAGGAGACAACGCAGCAGACGATGACCCCCGGCGAGCGTCTGACGCTCGGCGGGTACACGATGGAATATAACGGGCTGTACGACGCAACCGCCGAAGACGGGCGGCGCATGACGATTGCGCGCGCGACGGTCTATCAAGACGACGATGTTGTGGCGCAAATTCGCCCGCGACGCGACACGTTCTACACCTGGGACTCGAACGCGCAGACCATGACGCCCACGACCAACATGAGCATCCCCGGCTCACATAGCACGCTATCGGCGGATTTCTACGCGATCATTACGTTCTGGGAAGGGAATACAGCCACATTCAGGGTGTATTTCAATCCGTTGATTAACTTCCTGTGGATCGGGGGAATCATCTTGATCGTTGGAACGCTTGTGGCGCTGTGGCCGTCACGCCAGCCAGCGACAAGGGTGCAGTACGCTCCGGCGGTTGCCGCCGCGCAGACCTCGGGAGATCGGTAGAAAGTGAGCCAGATGATCCGGAATATGATGGCACGCGGGTTGATCCTGGCGGCGCTGGTGGGGCTGGTGGCGTTGAGCAGCGCGCCGCTGCCTGCCGCCGCACAAAGTGGCGACACCTTGCCGCCGGGCGTGACCTGGGACGACGTGAACCGTGTTGGGCGGCAGATGTTCTGCGACGTGTGCGAGGGCATTCCGCTAGACGAGTGCGAGAGCATCGCGTGCGTGCAGTGGCGCGAGGAGATCGCGCGGCAGTTAGGCGAAGGCCGCACCGACGACGAAGTGATCGACTACTTTGTCGAGCGTTATGGCTCAGAGGTGGCGGCTATCCCGCGCGATCCGCTAGACCGGTTTATCGCATTCGCGGTGCCGGCAGCGCTGGTAGCGGTCTTCGGCGTGATCGGTCTTTTCCAGGTGCGCCGCCTGCGCCAGCGGGGCCACCGGGCTGGCGAAGTGGCGCGACGCTCTGCGGTGCGGTTGCAACAGCGCCCCGTCCCAGCAGACGTAGATGACGATATTCTCACCCGTTTGGAACAAGAGCTAGAGGGGCTTGATCAATGACCGAGCAGACGAATCCCCGTTCGCCCGCCGGCCAGGATGACTTGCCGGATTGGCTGGAGCAGGTAACGCAGGTGGAAACACGCCCGGATGAGCCGGTCCAGCAGCGGCTGTCGACGTTTGGAGTGCTGGCGATCCTGGCAGTTATGGCTGCTATTTTCGTGATTGGTTACTCGCTGTACAAAGCCAATCAGACGACGCCGACCGAGGGCCCGGCGCCCGCGTTCAGCGCGATGACCTTCGATGACGAGCCAATCGCGCTCGAGGGTTGGCGCGGCCAGGCGGTTGTGGTCAACTTCTGGGCCAGCTACTGCGCGCCATGCCGCGACGAGGCGCCGATGCTGGAGAGGCTGTGGCAGGACTACCGCGATCAGGGCGTGGTGTTCGTCGGCATTAACACCGACGACATCGAGCGCAACGCCCGCGCCTATCTGGACGAGTTCGCGATCACGTTCTACAACGCGCCGGACGTGAAGGGCAAGATCGAGGATGATTACCGGATTACCGGCATCCCGGAAACATTTGTGATTAACACCGAGGGCGAGATTGTGCGGCACTTCCTCTCGACCCCGCGCGAGCGTGAGCTGCGCGACGAGATCGAGCGTGCGCTCAATAGTTGACGCGCCAGGGCAGACGGACTGCTTACCGCAAACGATGAAGGGGAAAAGATGTCGTTGAGTTCAATACTTTTGGCTGTCGTTATCGGCGGCGGCACGCTGCTTTTTGCGCTTGGCCCGCTGTTTCAGGGGAACAGAAAAGGCAGCGGACCGGTCCGACGTGGGACAGCCCGCCAGAGCCAGGCGCTTGAGCTGCTTTGGAGTGAGAAGCAGCGCGCGCTGCGCGAGATCCGCGATCTCGACTTTGATTACGATATGGGCAAGTTGGGAGAGCGTGTCTATCAAGAGCAGCGCGTCTATTTGATGCGGCTCGCTGTTGCGATCACGCAGCGTATTGACGCGCTCGAAAACGAGATCGCTGAGCAGGAAGCGCGGGTTGAGGCAGCAGTTGCAGCGCTGCGTAACGCGCCCCAGCATCGCTGATCGCGCCTGGAATGCTGACCATGATGTTGTATTTGAATCCGAGCAAGCTATGACTTTCTGCGGTCTAACGCTATGGTGAAACCTGTGGCAAAACGCCTATCGTTCGTCTCTGTTGCGCTCCTCGTGTTGCTGAGCGCGTGTGGTATCAATACTTCTGGCGAGCCGGAAATCGTTCAAGAGCGCGAGATCGGCCCGGCGCTGCGTACGCCGGTCACGCTGCCGACGCCGATGCTGGAGCTCGACGCGACACCCGGCGAAGCGCAGAGCGCGCCCGTCGAAGATGTGGTGCTGAGCGACGAGATCGCCAGCGCTGATTACGACCTGGGGATGCAAACCTACCTGGCCGAGTGCGCTGCCTGTCATGGCGCAGAGAGCGGCGCAGGGCCATCGCTGGCGGTCATTAAGGACGAAGCGGGCCAGCGCGTCGAAGGGATGACCGCCGAGGAATACGTTCACGAGTCGATCGTCGATCCGAGCGCGCATGTCGTAGCGGGCTATGAGGACATCATGCCCCAGGACTACGGCGAGCGCCTGAGCGACGAACAGATCAACGGGTTGGTGCGGTTCATCTTCGAGTTCACGCCGCAGGGCATGGCCTCGCAGGGCGCGTCGAGCGCTGAGGACGACGAGCCTCCAGCGGTTGCTGCGGCGACCGACGAGGTGGTCGACGTGACTGGGCGGCTGGTGCAAGGGACGAATGACGGCGATCCGATCCCTGCCGATCAGCCGGTGTCGCTGTTCGTGCTGGATGGCACCGGCGCCGAACTGATGAGCCTGGACACGACCGCTGACGAGGATCACGCCTTCCGCTTCGAGGATGTGCCGCGCTCGTCGAGCTACATCTACATCGTGTGGATCAATTACGATGGCATCCCGCAGGGCGCGCAGATTCACCCCATTCGCGGCGATGAAGATGAGATTTCGACCGATGTCACGCTCTATGACCGGACGGATGCGCACGACACCGTTGGCGTGACCTGGGCGCAGGTGCTCCTCAACTACGCGCCGATGAATGAGTTCGGCCTTGAAGTGCGGCTGGACGTCGAGCTGCTAAACACGGGCGACCGCATTGTTGCCAACGAGGACGATGGCGAGGGGCCGCTGCCGGTATCGGTCGAGATCGAGTTGCCGCCCGGCGCGTTTGGCATCCAGCCGATGCAGATGCAGGAGAATCCGCGCTATCGCGTCGAGGTAATAGACGGCGTGCCCGTCGTGCAGGATACATGGCCGCTGCGCCCCAACCAGGCGCACAAGATCACGGTGCTGTATTACCTGCCGTACGAAAACGGCGCGGTGATCGAGCATGGCTTCGACTTCCCGGTGATGGATGCGGCGGTGCTGGTTCCCAACGACACGGTGAGCTTCACCAGCGAGCAGTTTGACGAAGAGGGCACATTCCGCTATCGGGCGTTGACCGGCGGGCTGCGCGTGACGGAGCTGGAGCCGGGCGCGGATATCCAGTCGGACGATGCTTCGCTGCTGCGCGCGCATGAGCTGGGTACGCCGTTGCGCCGCGACCAGCGCATGACATTCACGCTCGATGGCCGCCCGACGCGCACGGTTGCGCAGGCGAGCAGCGGCGGGACGCGCGCCTCGGCGGACGATGATGGTGGCGCAATGGACTCGCTGCCCTACTTCCTCGCTGGGCTGGGCGCTGCAATTGTCGGGATGGCCGGAGTGTTGTGGTGGCGGCAGCGTGGCGCAACGCCTGCAACGGTGACGGCTCCGGCTGCGCCGCGCCCCCGCGTAGCGGACCGCTGGCGACCGCCCGCCGCCAACGCGCCGAAGGACGAGTTGCTGCGGATGCTCGCCGCGCTCGAAGACCGCTATGAGGCGGGCGAGCTTGACGACGAGACCTACCAGGAGCGCCGCGCGCTGCTGATGGACCGGCTGGTTCCGCTGCTGAACGAGGACGCTGATGCCTGATCGCGACGCGGCGGAAATGATCGCAGTTCAGGGACTGACGAAGGTTTTTGGCATAAACCCGGTGTTGCGCGGCCTCGATTTGAGCGTGGCGCACGGCGAGTTCGTGACGCTCCTGGGCCCGAACGGATCGGGGAAAAGTACGCTGCTGCGGATTTTGGGCGCGCTCTCTCGCCCGACGAGCGGCAGCGTGCGGATCGGCGGTTGGGAACTGCCTAAAGAGGCGGACTTTGTGCGCCGCCAGTTGGGGGTGGTCAGCCACCTGCCGCTGTTGTACGACACGCTGACTGCCGAAGAAAACCTGTACTTCTTTGCGCGGCTGTACGATATGCCGTCCGAGCAGCGTGCCGAGCGTATACGCACGGTGTTGGAGCGGGTCGGGCTGTGGCGGCGCGCGCGGGACGTGGTCCGCACCTATAGCCGGGGGATGTTGCAGCGGCTGGCGATCGCGCGGGCGATCCTGCCCGACCCGGCGGTGTTGCTGCTCGACGAGCCGTACACAGGGCTGGACCAGGACGCCGCCGCGCTGCTGGACGATCTGCTGCGCGAAGTCGCGGTGAGCGGGCGCACCGTGCTGATGACCACGCACGATTTGCGGCGCGGGTATCTGCTGGCGGACCGGGTCGCGATCCTCAGCCGGGGCAAAATCGCGTTTGACCAGCCGACCAGCGCAATCGATCCGGGCGCGCTGCCGAGCCTGTACGCAGACGTGACAGGAGCGGCAACGGTCCGATGAGCGCACGCGGAGATTCGACGACCAAGAGAGCGGACGTGCAGGCGGCTTCCGCTCGCGCGGTGAAAGTGCGCCGTCCGGTGACTCCATACTGGCGCGCGGTAGGCGCGATCGCGTGGAAGGACCTGCGCGCCGAGTTCCGCAGCCGCGAGCTGATCAACTCGATGCTGCTCTTCACGCTGATGACCGTGATGGTCTTCAGCCTGGCGCTGGAACTGGACGCCGAGGCACGCCAAACGACCGTTGCCGGTGTGCTGTGGGTGACGATCGTTTTCGCAGGGTTGCTCGGGTTGAGCCGCAGCCTGGCGAGCGAAAAAGACAAAGGCAGCCTCGACGCGCTGTTGCTGGCGCCGATTGCGCGTAGCGCGCTGTTCTTCGGCAAGATGTTCGGCAACCTGCTGTTTGTGCTGGTGATCGCGTTCGTGCTGATGGTGCTGTTGACCGTGATGTTCAATATCACGCTGATTCACCCGCTGCTGATCCTGTTGGTGGTGCTGGGCAGCGTGGGCTTCACGACCGTCGGCACGCTGCTGTCGAGCATGAGCGTGCACGCGCGCAGCCGCGAGACGTTGCTGCCGATCTTACTGATGCCCGTCGTGCTGCCGATCGTGATCAGCGCGGTACGCGGCAGCACCGCTGTGTTGAACGAGCTTCCGTCCGAGGACTGGATGCCGTGGCTGCAACTGCTGGCGCTGGCGGACGTGATTTACATCGCTGCCAGCTATGCGCTGTTCGATTTTGTCGTGGAAGAATAGAGGGACTAGCGGAATAACTCAACATTCTTTGATACAATTATCGCACGGGGAACTTGCCGGCACGCTCGCCGGCGCAAGCAAGATCAGGAGCAAAATGAGGATGGCTTATTCGGACAGGCGCACGCGGATATTGACCGGGCTGACCTACGCGGCGCTTGCGCTGTTCGTGGTGGCGATGCTGATGGACTTCTTCTATGTCGGTCCAGAGCGGCAGCAGGGCGAGGCGCATCGCATCTTTTATGTGCATCTTGGGTCGTTCCTGGGCTCATTTTTGGCGTTCGGCACAGCGGTCGTCGCAGGAATCGCCTACCTGCGATCGCGCGATCATAAGTGGGACACACTCGGTCTGTCGGCGGTCGAGATCGGGCTCGGCTTCGCGACGATCACGATTGTGACGGGCATGGCCTGGGCGCGCCCGATCTGGAATACGTGGTGGACGTGGGATCCGCGCCTGACGAGCGTGGCGATCATGTGGCTGGCATATGCGGCGTATATGATGCTGCGCACCGGGATCGAAGACCCGGAGCGGCGGCGGCGCTTCGCGGCAGTGTATGGTATTGTGGCGTTCGCCAGCGTGCTATACACGGTGATTATCATTCGCGTCCGTCCGGACACGATTCATCCGGTGGTCGCTGGCCCCACTCAGGCGGACCCTGAAGGCGCGTTTGAGGTCAGCGGGCGCATCCGCGACACGCTGTTTTTCAACCTGTTTACCTTCGCGGTGATCACGGTGGTTTTGGTCTGGCACCGCATCCGCCTGGAGAATCTCTCCGAGCGGGTCGCGCGGCGCAAGATGGAAGTGCTGGCCGACCTGTAGGCGAGAGAGGACGAGACAATGGGCAAGTATGCGGAATACGCGATTCTAGGCTACAGCGCGATGGCGCTGATCCTCGGCGGCATGATCGCCTGGATGTACCTGCGCTATCGGGCGCTCAGGCGTGAAGCAGCGCTCGTCGAACAGGTGGCGGCGGAAGAAGCGGGCGATCGCGTCCACGCGGCGGTCGGCGCACTGGAGAGCGACGCGCAGCCTGAGGATGCGACACCGGGCGTCAGCGGCATGGCGAATCCGTCCACTGACCGCGCGCGCACCGCGCCCCGCGAAACGTAGCGCATCACGCAGCCACACGGGCATGACACATACGCCGATCAACGCCGATCGGCGTTTTTTGTATTGAGCGAGCAGCAACGACTCTTCCGCTGGCGGGCGATTGGGTTTACCATGAAGTCAGCAACAGGATGTGCCTATTGCCCTTTAAGCGAAGGATCAACCCATGAGCGCGTTGCAGGACGACATGCGCGAATACCAAATGCAACTCCAGAAAGGGGCGATCCAAAAAGCGTATCAGGGCTTGATGGACTATATGATGCGCCTGAAAGCGCATTTCAAGCTTACCTTTCCTGATTACACGGTGTCGGGCAGCCTCTATTTCGGGTACATGGATATGACGTATTTTTCTGTGGTGCCCGAACCGCTCAAAGAACTAGACTTGAAGATTGCAGTCGTGTTTCTGCACGAGGCGTTTCGCTTCGAAGCGTGGCTCTCAGGGCGAAACAAGCAGGTGCTGGCGCAGTACTGGGAGCGTGTGAACGCAACCGAGTGGCCCAACTATCGGGTTGTGTCGCCGGGTAAGGGGATCGACTCAATCCTCGAGTATGTGCTGGTCGAGAACCCCGATTTTGATGACCTGGATACGCTGACGAAGGAAATCGAGGACAAGACGCACGCCTTTATCGCTGATGTGGAAGCGCTCCTGCTGGCGAGCGATGCGTAGCCACGACGGTGACCATCCGAAACGACAAAGAGCAGGGCGCGCCCCCTGCTCTTTGCTTGGTACTCCAGTGGAGGTGCCGGGAATTGAACCCGGGTCCAAAGGATTCGTGAACAGACATCTACAAGCTTAGTCAGCTCTTTGTTTTAGCGCCGTGGGAACCCGAGCCAACTGGGGCGTGCCACGGGCGAGTCGATAGTTTCTTAGCCGCTGCTTATCGACATCGCAGCGGGGCACCCTGCTATTTGTGACGCCTGCTTGCCGCCCGAGCAGGGACGGTCAGGGCAGACGGGTCACCCTCAGGTGACCTGTGTCTGTCTGGCTGCTTTACGCGGCCAGAGCGAGACGGGGTGTGCTTTCGTTGGCACTTATTAGTGTGCTCTGGATTAACGAGGGTAGAGCGCCTCGGCTTGCAGTCTGGGCACAGCCTCCCCTGTCGAAGCCTGTCACCCCCTGCTGGCAGTATTATACCACACCTGGCCCGCCTGTTGAGGGGGATGTTCTCAGAATCACGTAAAAAATAGGGATTAGCCGCTAACCGCTGCCGCTCCGATTGGCGACCCCTGCTCGCTACGCTATACTTCGACCCATGATGACGCGCACTCGCTCTCTCTTCTGGCGCCGGACGGCGCTGGCCCTGCTGTTCGGCGTGGCGTTGCTGGCGCTCTCCGCCTGTGGCCCGGTCAGCGACGTGATCGGGCGCCGTAATACGCCGACCCCTGCAGGAGGCGAATTCGTCCCGACGCCCGGCGTGGCACGCACGGCGACCCCCGGCGGCGTGCTGTCAGTGTGGGTGGTCACGCCCGCAGACGGAAGCGCGCCGCAAGCTGACAATGTGACGCCGAACGCGACCGTTCCTGGCAGCCGCCCGGTCGGCCCTGCTGCGACCGCGACCGCCGCCTTCGCCACAATTGAGGCCGCGACCGCGGTTGCCGCCGCGCCGCCGCCTGCGCCCTATTACCAGCCGGACGAGTGCCCGCCCGCGCGCGCCCCCTCGCCGCCGACGCGCCCGGCGAACTTCAACGACTATAAGGATCGCATCGCTGGATACCTCTCGGCGGGTGGCTCGCCGACCGTGCTGGAAGCGACCCTGCGCAACTGGGGCGCGATCAATGACGCGGGCGGCGTGGTTCAGGCGGATACCGATTTGACCGGCGACGGCGTGCGCGAGATCATCGTCACCTTCTATAACCCGCAGACATTCAACGAAGAGGCGTTGCTCAACGCCGGGCAGATGCTGGTCCTCGGCTGCGACAGCGGCGGCTATCGCGTGCTGTACGAGACGCCGTTCAACCCGCTTGTCGCGCTGCCAGAATTGCTGCGCGTGGGCGACATGAACGCGGACGTGCGCGCAGAATTGGTGTTTTTCACCGAAACATGCGGTCGCTCAAGCTGCTACAAAGAGGGCAAAATCCTGACCTGGAACGCGCAGACCGGGGCGTTCAAGGAACTCAACAACGGGCAGATCGTGGCGATCAACGGGCGGATCGGGATCGCGGATGTTGATGGCGACGGCGTGCTGGAACTAACCGCTCAGATCAACCCACCGCGCAGCAGCCCGCTCTCCGCGCCGGATCGCGTGGTCGATACCTGGGATTGGTCCGGGACAGATTACGTCCTTGCGCTGCGCGAAGACGCCAACTGAGCGCGGGGGCGTTCGAAATGCAGGACGAGCGCGCGCTGTATGACCGGTTGTGGGATGACGCGCTGGCGAGCTTTCGGTCGGGCGCGGTCGAGCTTGACCCGCATCTCCCCGATCGCGTTGATGACGACCGGCTCGGTCTGACGCTGGCGGCTCGTTTCGACGACGCGACGCGCGAGCGCCTGTCCGCTCTGCTGGACGACCTGCGCGCCCTTGCGCCAGAGCAGCACATCTATCGCCCCGACGAGTTGCATATCACGGTGCTGTCTGTCGTGACGACCACGCCCGGTTTTGACCCCGCCCGCGCGCCGCTTGGGGCGTACCGCGCGCTATTCGCAGAGGTTTTCGCGGCGGCAGAGCCGTTGACGCTTCATCTGCGCGGCCTGACCGCCAGCCGCTGCTGCGTGATGCTCTGCGGCTATTCGGCGGACGGGGCGCTCAATGCATTGCGCGCCAAGCTGCGCGAGGCACTCAGCGCGGCGGGTTTGCAGGATGGGCTGGAGCTGCGCTATCGCATCACGGCAGCGCACGCGACGCTGCTGCGTTTTCAGACGCCGCCCGCACGCCTGGACGCGTTGATCGAGGGTATCGCGGCGCGGCGCGATATCGACTATGGTGCGTGTCACGTGGACGCGATCGAGTTTGTCCTGAACGACTGGTATATGTCGCATGACCGGGTACGCGTGCTCGCCCGCTTTCCCCTTGGCGGGCTCGGACCGGAGTGAGAGGAGCCTCGAATGCGATTGGCGATTTTAGGAGACATTCATGGCAACGCGCTGGCGCTCGACGCGGTGCTGGCCGACGTGGACGCCTGGGGCGGCGTGGACGGCTACCTGCTGATGGGCGACTTCAGCGCGATTGGGCCGGACCCGGTCACGCCGCTGGACCGGATCGACGAGCTGCCGAACGCGGTGTGCGTGCGCGGCAACACGGATCGGGCAATCGTCGACTTTGGTTTTGATGACAGCGATCTTGAAGAGATTGCAGGCAATCCGGGGGTGATTGGGCAGGTGCTCCGCATGGCGCGCAGCTTCGCCTGGACGCAGGGCTATCTCAGCGCGTTCGGCTGGCTGGACTGGCTGCGCGATCTGCCGCTGGATCATCGCCTGACGCTGCCGGATGGCACGCGCGTGCTGGCGGTGCACGCCTCGCCGGGGAAGGACGACGGGCCGGGCGTGACGCCCGCGACGAGCACCGACGCGCTCGCGGCGCGGGTCGACGGGGCGGACGCGGACCTGATCATCGTCGGACACACACATTGGCCGCAGGATCACCGGCTGGGCGATTTGCGCGTGATCAACCCCGGCAGCGTTAGCAACCCGCCCGCCGGAGACACGCGCCCCAGCTATGCGCGGCTGGAAGCCGCCGAACGCGGCTATTCGGTCGAGTTCCGCCGCGTGCCGTACGACCTGGACGCGGCGCTCGCGCTCGTTCGCAAGAGCGATCATCCTGCCCGCGACTACATTCTCTCGTTCATCGAAGGCCGTGCACAGCTTTCGTGGCAGCAGGCGCTGGGCGGCTCCCCGGTCGCGTCGCCCTTTGTGCGCGATCATTCCACAGCAGAGTAGAGGGTACTGATGAGCGACATGCTCGAGTTCTTCGCGGCGCGGACCGAGGCAATGGTCGCGCTGCTGGACGAACTGGTCCGGTACGAATCGCCGACGAGCAGCAAGCCGCATGTGGACCGGTTGAGCGCGCATGTCGGCGCGCGGTGCGAGGCCCTGGGCGCGGAAGTGGTCGTGCATCCACGCGACGAAACCGGCGATTTACGCGTCGCGATCTGGCACCGGGATGCGCCGGGCCGCCCGATCATGCTTGTGACACACCTGGATACTGTGTGGCCGCTGGGCACGCTCGATACAATGCCGATCCGGCAAGAAGGCGGGCGTTTCTATGGCCCTGGCGCAGTGGACATGAAAGGTGGTGTGGTCGTTGCGCTAGAAGCGATTCGCGGCCTGCGCGATCGCGACGAGCTGCCGCAGCGCCCGATCTGGCTATTCATGAACAGCGACGAGGAGACTGGCAGCGTGCACTCGCGCGCGCTGATCGAGGAACTCGCGCTGCAGGCCGGGCTGGTGCTGGTGATGGAGCCCGGCACCGAAGAAGAAGCGCTCAAGGTATGGCGCAAAGGCATCGCGCGCTATACGGTAACGGTTACTGGGCGCGCCTCGCACGCCGGGAACGCGCCCGAAGCCGGGATAAACGCGATCATCGAGGCGGCGCACCAGGCGCTCGCGCTGCATGCGCTCAACGATCTGCCGAACGGGACGTCTGTCTCGGTCACGCGGATCGCGGGCGGCATTGCGGGCAACGTCATCCCGCCCGAAGCGTCGTTGTTTGTGGATGTGCGCTTCCTCAAAGCGTCCGAAGCCGAGCGTGTCGATGCTGCGGTGCGCGGCCTGGGGCCGACGCTGCCCGGCGCCGAGATGGCGATCAGCGGCGGAATCGATCGCGGGCCAATGGAGTACAACGCGCAGATGGCGCGCACCGTTGAGCAAGCGCGCGCGATTGCCACATCGGTCGGGTTGGAACTGCACACGGATGGCAGCGGCGGCGCGAGCGACGGCAATTTTACCGCTGCGCTCGGCGTGCCCACGCTCGACGGCATGGGCGCGGCTGGGGCGGGCCTGCACGCCGCGCACGAGCACGTAATCATCCGCTCCTTGCCGCGCCGGGCCGCGTTGCTGGCGCGCATTCTGCGCGATTGGGAGATGGACTAACCGCTCTCTGTGAGAAGTGGAAAGGTTTTGCATGCGTTACGCGCTCGATCTGCCGAATATGGGGCCGTTCGCCGATCCGCGCTTGCTGATCGATCTCGCGCGCGAGGCGGAGCGGGCCGGGTGGGACGGCTTCTTTCTGTGGGACCACATCGGCGGGCGCGAGCCCAATCTGCCGCTGGTTGATCCCTGGATTGCGCTGGCGGCAATCGCTGCGACCACCGAGCGCATCCGCTTCGGCACGATGGTCACGCCGCTGCCGCGCCGCCGCCCGTGGAAGCTGGCGCGCGAGACGGTCTCGCTGGACCGGCTCTCCGGCGGGCGGCTAATCCTCGGCGTGGGATTGGGCAGCGGGCGCCCCACTGAGTGGAACAGCTTCGGCGAAGAGACGGACCCCAGGCGGCGCGGCGCGATGCTTGACGAGGGGCTGGCAGTGCTGGACGGGCTGTGGTCAGCGGAGCTGTTCACCGCACGCGGCGCGCACTATACGGTTGAAGGCGCGCATTTTCTGCCCGGCCCGGTGCAGCAGCCGCGCATCCCGGTGTGGGTAGCGGGGTACTGGCCGAACAAGGCGCCCTTCCGGCGGGGTGCGCGCTGGGATGGCATGTTCCCGCTGTTCCCTGACGCGGATGAGGCGGCGCTGCTTTCGGCGTTTCGGGAAGCGGTCGCGTTCCTGCGCGAGCAGCGCGGCGACAACCTGGCGGCATTCGACATCCTGCATCGCGGCACAACGCCCGGCGACGACCCTGAACGGGCGGCGGCGCAGGTCGCGCCGTTCGCAGCGGCGGGCGCGACGTGGTGGAGCGAGGCTATCCACCCGCAGCGCTTTGGCGTGGACTGGGGCGGCGTGTGGCCGGTCGAGGCGCTGCGCGAGCGCATCCGGCAGGGGCCGCCGCGCGTGTAGAGCGTTGGGTCGGGTAGCACAGACGTCGAGGCCAGCGCTTCTCGTAGGGGCGCAGCAAGCTGCGCCCGCTGTCGAATAGACAAATGCTTCGAGCGGTGCTTGCTCCGCCTCTACACCCGATCACCACACCGCTCTTTAGTCGGGACGGTTGGGGCGCGCCAGCGCGCGGCGCAGCATCCCCTCGTCGAACGCGAACAGGCGCGC